>JACCDO011220871.1_pt1 | contig 17248 bp, 8 predicted proteins | sample 7446101 | NCBI WGS metagenome assembly JACCDO01 (sample SAMN15323440, study PRJNA562643) | freshwater metagenome | isolation source: river surface water | place: USA:Blue River Watershed | collected 2017-08-16 | reverse complement strand
CTTAGATTTTTTTGCACCGGTACGAATCAAGGTAGTGGTGTGGAAAATTATAGCGTTATAAATTCTGTGGAATATAACAGAATAAGACAATAGAGAGAAGTAAGTAGTCAAGAACCATATTTCTTAACAGCCTTTTCCACGCCCAGTGATACAAGAATCGAGTCGCGGAAGAGGTTGAGTGTACGTACCGGTGGAGAATTTCTAATCGTTGCATAGGTAATTACGACTACCCACCGTATAATAATCGACGAATGCAACCACAGCGCGGTCGAGCGCTAGATCGTGAGCAGTGAGTGCGAGAGTGCGTGCGTGTGCGAGTTTGTGATAGCGTGAGAGAGAGACTGGACAGGAACTTGGACTTTGGGCAATAACAAGACAGCGAATATAGCAGAAAACAGTGACAATGTTTGTAACTACGCGAAAATACCTACAACGTCGTTTTATTACATACATCAATAGTAATGTTGGCTGTACTTGTGTCTTGTGGATGATATTTGCATTAATTGGTGCCATTACATGGATTATTATTGCACCAACACCCATGAGTAGTACTGGAAATCAAATATATGATAATATTGCATCTCTTAATACCGATTATATGATGGAATATGAACCTATAGATGTCGTGTATACTTGGGTAAATGGTAGTGACCCAATGTGGTTAGCTAAAAAGGATAGTTATTTTCAATTATTTTTGAAACAAAATGGTCAAAATAGTAGTAGTAGTAGTAGTAGTAGTAGTAATAGCACACAAGAGGATAGTACCAGTAATATTAGTAGCCATAATAGTGCAAATAGTAGTAACTACAATATTACAATAATAGGAAATAGTACTGACGACGTTGATGATCGTAATAGTAATAATAGATATAGAGATAGCGGTGAGTTGAGATACTCACTGCGTTCATTGGTCAAGTACGCTCCGTGGATTCGGAGAATATACATAGTAACGGATAACCAGATACCGTATTGGCTTAACCTAGAAACCGATAAATTGTTTGTCATCTCGCATGATCAAATATTCCCCAACAAATCACACTTACCTGTATTCTCCTCGCCAGCCATTGAGTCCCACTTGCATCTTATCCCGGGACTATCCAAGCAATTTATATACTTCAATGATGACGTGTTGCTTGGTGCACCAGTGCTGCCCGAAGATTTTGCATTGATATCCGGCGTGCAAAAACTGTATATGTCTTGGGACATACCCAAATGCGCCCCTGGCTGCTCTGATTCATGGATCGGAGATGGGTTTTGTGATAAAGCTTGTAATGTTAGTAGCTGTGATTTTGATTTCCCTGATTGCGTGAATGCGACAGCAACCGCCACCGCGGTGAACAATGCTATTAAAACAGCTGGTACTGTTACATGTGCCAAAGGTTGTCCTGATTCATGGTTAGCAGATAAAGTATGTGATCAAAAATGTAAAACAGGGTCATGCGCTTACGACTTTGGTGATTGTGGAGGCTCCATATTACGCGATACCATCCCAGGCGTTGCGTCATTTGATCGCACGATGGTGCACATACAGCAAAATGTATCCAGTAGCATGGACTCCTTTGATGTGACTAGCATACCAGTGGCTCTCACCGTTCCTTATGGAACAAAGTCGTTGTACTTTAATTTATCATCGCTTCTACCATGCGAGAATATTATGCAACAAGGTAGTGAATGCAACGAAACGCATGCGAAGAAACAGTTTACTTACAGCACAGCAGAGCATTCGTTACTGGGAGGTGATACGGATCAAATGAGTGTGATACACCACGCGGTGTTCATAGCGAAGCAGGAGCTGTTTATTGCGACACTTTTCCACGGCCAGGAAAATGCTCCCGATTCATCCGTTTTCCAATTTCCTCAAATATTTATTATCAAAGTTAACGGCTATAACGCCGAATCAAACTCCAATTTAACGTTATCGTTTCGGTTCAAAGTCATTCGCGACATTGACAGCATGCTGAGTACCGTCGGGGTTCCGCACAATTATAGTCACATCAAAGACGCATATGCCGCCACGTGTAGTAGTCACGCGACTCATGACCATCTCATGAAGATCACGCATACCAGGGTGTTGTCTAGACCTTTCCAAATGTTTCCATTTTCAATTTTCCCTCGTAATGAAAAACGTATTGACTATTATGATGGTGTGGGTTTACAGTTATCAGTGCATCCTAGTGGACCAAACGCGCATATTGCAAGCATTCCTGTATCCGATATTGCCGTGCAAATCAAGTATACTCATGGCAAGCAGGTGGAGTCCATCGTGTATCCATTCTGCGAGGGAGTCATAGGACCCGACATAGAAACACTTAGCTTAGTACGCTTTCATGATTTCTGTTTGCACAAGAAGACGTTAGGGGAATTGTTGCAGGCAATACGTCACACGATACCGACATACGATGCGATATACAAATACACCAAAGAAAATGACGCACTACCGACATCACACGTCAATCTAACGGATAGTTATGGCGAGGAAGCCTCTATCACCCTAGGGGTACCGATGCCGAAGGAGCTGCACTGGACCAACGTCACTTCAAGTTGGATTCATTCAAAAATCGAGTTATTGAATATAGTCGCGGATAATACGAAGATCGCATGCGTCATTGCATCGTACAAGTGGGGCCACCAGGTGGCTGTGTCCAATACAACCAGCAATTATACTCACGAAGGTGCTGCTACTGCCGCACACCACAATGCCACCAGAAGGCGGCTCTCGGACGATCGACTGTACAGCTACCACGTGAAAACCATTCAAGGAAATCATGTAAATGAGGTGGTAAAAGTCGATTTTATCAAGGAGTATCTAGGGAAGTTACTCGCTTCTAGCTATGCACGACTACGTGCAGTGATAACTCAACTAAAACTCTACTTGTATCCAGCTAATACCCCCGACATGACGCACATCCACCGGCGATTAGACACATACGCACAGTCACTCATTCATGTCAACAGGCTTTATACAAAGGTCATGGGGCATGAGTTAAGGAAAGTGCCTGCTCATATGCCACATTTTATTAATAGGGATATAATCACCGAGATGCAGCAGCGATGGCCAGGAGAGTGGGATGTAACTAGTAGTAACCGCTTTCGCTCCAACAAAGACATGCAGTACTCATTCGCGTACTATCATTACTTGATCAACCGCCACAAGCTGAAGGTCGGATACAGTGAAATCTATAAATATTTGGCTCGTCAAATTGATACAAACAGTGACGGTTATATCGACCAAAATGAATTTCTATCACTGGCACATATAGTGAAAGGATCGCCTGTGCAAGCGTCTGACATCGACGAATACAATAATTGCATCGCTACCAATGCAAGCTATTCGGTGCACAAGGAAGAGTCCACCCAGTCTGTGCCATTCGGACATATCCACCAGCAATATACCTTTTATCCCTATTACACGATAGACGAAGTAATGAACTGCAGCGTGATTTATACCAATCTAAAGACCAACATCGAGTGGTCTCGCATCTATCCATCGCATATACTTGGCTCTGATAAAGACGTGGCGTTTGAAATGATTGGAGAGAATTATACTCACACGTTAATGCAGTTGAACTCGGTACGTGCAAGACAATCTAAGTTTATATGCATCAATGACAACATCCACAACATGACAGATCAGCTGCAGGAAGCGATACACCAGTTTTACGAGTCCTTTTTCCCTATACGATCAATATTTGAGCTACCCAAAGGCACCAAGAATCCGACCTTGTACACAGACGAGTACCGATTGTTGCATGGCAATCGATCGTTGTTACCACCATCCAATTCGATGCTTCCAACTATCACTCACGAGCTAGTACACACACCAACGCATGGCAAAATCAATACCCTAATCAATGGACTGCGGAATGACATAGGCAAAGGCAGGGACGCCAATGCTGACACGTCATCCAGCGCCGTATCGGTCATGATGATGTGGCAATGGATCATCTTGTTCATCATAATTATATATTTTAGTAGTAAAAAACAAGAGAAATGAATAAAAAATATGTATACTTGACAACTAATTAGAATTATTTACATACTCATACTCCACTGGCAACACACTATCCTCCTTCGCTTTGGCGACAAACGCCTCTAATATGGCGGCTGCTGCAGGAGTGTCTAACTGCAAATCAGGCAATAAAAAATGTAGACGATTAAACCCCTTAATTGCTTGATAACGAGTCAATTGATCACGTTCCACCAAGTACGCCAATAAAACGGACATGGAGTTACGTTGCTCAACAGTCTTATCCATGGCGTGGGTAATAGCTCTTTTCACTATTTCATGATAAAAATTAGGTGATTGTAATTCTTTGATGCATCTACTAGCTTCCACTAAGTCGCCAGATATTAAATACTCTTGAAGCAACTGATCGACGGCAATCTTCATCTCTTCCACTGGTCGACCATCACCAGGACCCCATACTTTCTCTAACTTCGCACCACCATGATCACGTGATAACATACGTTTTGAATGTTCTATAATTTCACCACCAAGATTCTTCACTACAGCATCCGAGAGGAAGGATGGAGGCAAGACCTCGTCGACAACAGCTCTTGAGATGAACGTTGCTAACATATCACGTGCTGTTGGTGCATCTTTTTCAATTTCATCAATTAATTCAAATAATCTTTCGAATCCTTTTCCAATCATATTAGCAGAAAAGGTATCTGGATAACCATTAGATATTAACTGAGACACCAACTCTCGTTCTCTATCTCCATGATCAAAGGACATATTAACACTTCGTTTAACAAATTCATATGCATATTCTGGCACATTAATATCATAAATCGAAGTTAGTATCTCATCGATGTCACCACTAACAAAGTATTCCTTAATAATAGGTTCGATTGTTTTCTGGGCGAATGAACAGGTTAGTAAATAAATTAATATGACAGACAAATAATTTAGTTTATTTACCTTATACTTCGTGAGAGTCATAGAAGCGTTACCAACAGCACGTCGTAATACTGCTGGTGGTAAATATTTATTTTTTTCTTCTAATGTTTCTTCTTCGGAATCATAATTTGGATCACCATTATCATAAACAGCACCATCACCATACATACTACCATCATCAATTCGACTACCAGCTGTATCTTTCTTTGTTCGACCACCTCCACCTCCAGCAACAACTAATGAAATAAAATTAATTAAAATGAACCAAATAAACAATGAAAAAAATGCAAATTTGAGCCTTGCAATCAACAAAAGTATCCTCAAGAACATCAATTCTTACCTTTATTATTCTTTCTTAAAATATTTCTCTTCGCTGATCCTTCGTCGCCCACGACAGTGTCGGGCGTCTTGGTATTCTTCGACATGATTCAAGGCGCTTCACGTCTCGCTCGGGCAGGAAACAACTAAAAACGCGCAATGCGACTTATAATGTGATAATATTAATTGTTTCGAAAGTGCAACTTCGAGAAATTTTTTATGCAATTCATTGATTGCTTCTGTGTCGACATGAACCTCATTGAATTGTAGAAGAAAGAGAGAATAACATACATAGTAAATAGAACCAAGAGAAGACCAGCTGCAAGGTTGCATCCAAGAATAACTTTGGACTCTAGTGTGTTTTGTAAAAATGATTATAATCTGTGCTTAATATTGTACATGTTCGTAAATTTTATATAGCTTACTCTTTACTCACTCACTCACTCACTTATTACTCATTTACTTCCTTACTTCCTCACTCACAACTGATACTCACAGCTCCGGCGGCCCCGGCCGCAGGTCCAGCCACCATGAAATAATACAAAATAATGTCGTCTTTACCCAGAGAAGTAGCGAACTTGGTGTTCAGTTTGCACCAAGCGGTGTGTTTCTCACACCGTGTGGATGAGATTGTGCAGCTGTACGAGGTGCAGTTCAGAGAAATCAATGACAAATTCTACATAAATACGCCATGGCCAGCAGCATCATTAATCGCGAAAGAATGTGCAAATGATGAATTATTTATGTGTTTGTATACTGAAATTACAACGAAAGCACTGTTCAACAAGTACAAGTCACAGACTGTCTATGACCAAATACTAGCATGGCATAATTATATTAAATTATTTGAGTTGTTCATAGCATATAGTGGTGATGCAAAAAAGACTTACCTATTGAGTAATAACTGGATCAATGAAATCATCACAGAATTTGTTTATCAATTTCAAGGTGTTTGCCAATACCGATCCCAGTTAACGAAAAGATCAAGTGACGAAATTAAGGTATTAGTTGAAAATAAGAACACCTGGAACTTGCCAAAGGTAGTAAGTATTCTGAAATCATTAGGACATTTAATCAATCATTCCAATGAATTTTATCAAAAATTTGGCTTCTTTGCTACCGTTGAAACCGTCCGATTAGAATGTTTAATCGGAGATTATTCTGCGTGTTTGAAATCAGCAAGCATAATACTTAAAGAGGATCGTAGCGATTACTTCGCTATTTCTCAATTACAACATATTAATTTTTACTATCACACTGGTGTAGCGCACTTAATGTCTAGACAATTGTCCCATGCAGTTAACACTTTTAGCGATATTATTTTACATGTTAATCGAGTATTCAAGCATGTACAACGTTCACAAATAAGTACACAAATCAGTAAAACAATTGAAAAACTAATTGTATTTACTGCATTAACATCACTATTATGTCCTGGTCTACGCCTAGAAGATCAAGTGAAGGAGTTAGTCGACAAAGGCCCCGCCCATGCACCTGGTACATTCCGCAATAATGATTCTAGTGAAAACAAAGCGTGGACAGAGAAATTACGTCGTATTAGTGATGGTGACATCCTTGTTTACACGGAGTTATTCGAGAATAATTGTCCAAAATTTATACATCCAGCAATCCCTGACTATGCTAATCTCACCAATGATTATAATATGGACGCATTTGACACACAGGTTAATGTCTTCATGACGGAAGTATTACAGTGTTTAAGCGTACGTAAAATTCGTTCGTATCTAAAGTTGTACACGTCAATTGACATCTCCAAACTTGCCAGATTCAACGAGTTATCAGAGGACGCGTTGGTGGCACAGTTATTATCGTATAAACACAAGAATATTGAGGTAGTTAATGACGTTGCGACATCTATTTCTGATGTTCAATACCATTTTAGCGGCAGCAACCTTGTTATTGAGTCCACCAACAACAAAAAAGACCGTTTATTAGACGTCGAAAGACATTTTAACAGCGGAATCAGAAAGAACCAAGAGCTCCAGAACACCCTAACCAAGTATTTCAGCCATTTTAACTTATAAACACATTCAATTATTCATTTTACCTCTTCGATCCGTTAAAAACCGGCCACTTTTATCTTGATATAAAAATGCCAAAACAAATAACTTATTCATGCGCGACTAGACATATTCCTTGAGTGAATGTCGAGATGGACAGCGACGATGAGAGGGAGGAGGCAATTCGCCTCGAAATGGAGAAGAAAAGAAAAGAAGATGGTGATAGTTTAGTCATCACACCACGTCATTCACCGAAGAAAGTTGTTCCATACAATGATCATCAAGTTGACCCACATATACTACAGGTGCTGCCGACAGAAAGCCATAATGCGTTACCATACGCTAAGTATAAGCACTACGATTGGGACGCAAATAACAGTGATGATGGTGAGGGCACATCAGAGGAAGACCAAAAGGAATATGATATTAATGACGTAACAAACCCAGACGATACAGACGAGTTCGATACAATCTATGACGATTCACCCAAGATTGGAATGAGTAGGGTATTAGATCCTAGTGCGCATGCATTCTTTCAAGCATCTGAAGATCAACGTCTTAAATATTGGCAGATAAATATCCCTGAACCCCCATCAGTAATCAATGCCGTCGGAAAGGATAGTTGTGCTATCGTTTGGTTCCCACAACCATTAGATAGTGATGGAGTACCATGTATAATAAGCGCCTATGAAATTAGGCGGTATCGTTTAGAAGCAACAGGTGAATGGAGTATGAAAGGCTCAATTATTATCAAGGATACTGATGGCCCCAGTGAAATTGAAAAACGTTGTTACGTTATAGAGAACCTAACTAACGATTGTCAATACAAATTCACTATTTTAAGCTCAAATAAACGTGGAAAGGGATTAGAATCTTCATTTTCTAATGTTGTTATGGTGGAGGCGCCACTTCCCTGTGGTTGGTTCAAATGGTACGACAAGAAAAATAATTTATTTTTTTATACAAATATAAAAACAAAGCAATCGCTATGGAAGCGACCTGAATTAAATCCCTATTTCTTAGATGAATCCATTTATATGTCATTTACACGACAGGAAATCGCGCATGTAACGGAATTATACGATGAAGAAATCGTTCATTTTACCAAGGTAACGAGTGATGGTATGCGGCGGTTACTGCTGGAATGCGGTGAGCACCTTCGATTGCATCGAATTGAAAGGTATTTCGAGGAAGTATCCCACACGAATAAGCACGACAGTATCAACAACTACCAGGAGTTTATGTACACATTAGCTATAATCAAACATAAAAATGTTAAAAAAGATAAAGAAAATAGTTGGGAATACAAACTATCGAGTCACATCAACTCGTTGGTATTGTACTTTAACCAGGATACAACAATATGGGATCGTTTCACCGGGGAAGATGTGAAAAAAAGAAATTTACAAACGGTATATGGTCCCTGGCGCAGAGAATACTCCAGCATCGCCGACAAGTACTTCTATCGTCACACCGGCAGCAAAGAGTCCCGCTGGGACGTTCCGTACGAAGTTAGATTCTATTTAAGTGAAAAAATGGAACATAAATTATTACAGCATTTTACACCGTTAGATATCGAAGAGTTTAAAGTTAGGTTTGCGTACCTGGATTTGGATGGTTCTGGCGCCATCGAAGAGAAGGAGCTAGCGATGCTGCTGGAAGGGACACTTGGTATCTATGTATCAACATCCAAAAGAAGGAAATTAATCAAAGAAATTGATTTAAATGGTAACGGTTTGATTGAGTTTGAAGAGTTTTGCTATATGCTGCTTTGCATACATACGAAGACGGGGATCCTGTCGAAGGAATGGAGTAAGATAGACATCATGAGTGCGGATCGTAAAAAATTAGATGATTTAACATCCGAATTATTAACGGCATTATTTACATCGACATTTAAATATAACGGTTCGGATAGTGATTTACTCACTCATACTGACTCGTCTACACACCAGCATCATGTATATAACAGCACCACCGAGAGGTTTGCACACTGTTGCTGTGCACTATTCCAACTTCCTTGTGTCCCATTTACTTACTCATCCGATTTATTTTTGGAACAAATATGGTTCGGGAGAGAGTGTCACTACACCCCATTAGGTGCGTTGCTCACTGACCTGTGTTGCCCCGTGCACTATCACCCTCACGGCCCGTACTGCATGTGCGGCTGCCGCAAATTAGAAGACGATGGAAGATTGTTTCAATTTGACACGAGATCCGGTAGTAAGTTTCAAAATTTTTTGGATTATTGGTACGCAAGTGATTAGAATGATGTAATCTTTATGTATAATGTACAATATGCACAAAACTAACGACAGGCTTCCTTCTACAAATATGATCCACGGGATTCTGGTTTCAGCGGATTCCTACCACCAACCATCTCTGCGACGGCGGTACTACTTCTTTTATTCGCCACGCTTACAATTTTCTTCTTCTCTACAGGATAATTGCCTTTATTACTGGGCAAATGCTTTTCTGGTAAATGCTTTTCTTGGCTTTCTTCGTCGTGGTTATCGTGCAGGCTCTGACCAAGCGCGTGAGCGGCAGCACGCAGTGGATTATCGATCAAATTATTTATATCTAATTCAAATAAACCATTTCCGTTTCCTGCACTTTTTGCTAATTGTAACTCTACCGCTTTGACACGTTCTGCTTCCTCCTCCTCCATTATTCGAATATCCTCTTCATCTAACCTACCACTTTTGTCCTTATCTAACTCCTCGAACCGCTTTATCCACGGATCAATATCCTTTTCTTTGTCTACCAAACCGTTCATTACTAACATGGCCATTAAAAATTCGAGCTTGTCCACACCATCCCCATCTAAATCCATTTCTTTTATCATTGTAAAATCTAATTTTCGTCGTAAATTTTCTAATTTTCTTTTCTCGGATTCCAGCTCAAAGTGAGCTGTGGATATGTTGCCTAACGATGCGGTGACTATGACCACACTAAATATTATATAAAATATGGAAAAGGCTAACGATGAATGCTTTTGTAGACGTAGATCCCCATAACCAATGGTAAAAGTTGTTATCCAACACCAATACAAAGCCTCCACAAAGGTAAAACCTTCATTTTTCATGAAAAAAGACGCACCAAAAAGTATCGTAACTAAAATAGACGCGATGGAGAAGACGATCTTCTTGTAATAACTGCGGTAATCAATCGAATAAACATCAGATTTCTTTGATTCCAACCTGGCTAGTGCTTTTTTTTCAAGGTATCCAACAATAAAAACGGCTAAATTATTTATTAGACTAAAAACAAAACCTAAACCGATCAATGCTGTATAAAACATAGTAAACAGTCGACTTGCATCAGTGGTAGGATGAAAATCACCATATCCAACGGTTGTTATAGTGACAGTCATAAAATACATAGATTCAATAGGCGCCCAACCTTCAGCATGATAATAATAAATACACCCGAATAAGTAGAAGAAGAAAATTATGGAAATTTGCATTATATATGTTCCATATTTCAAGTAGATTAACAAGGTTGTGGATAGTAACCACTTTACCGTTGAAGAATAACTTTCATTTGCTTTTATTTCAGCAATTGCATCTAAAATTCTTTGTTTTTTTTGTTTACCTCTTAATTTTCTCATATTGTTTTCCACAGTAAAGTTTCTACCAACCTCTTCTGTGGCATTAACGGCATCTAATACACCTGAATGAGTCTGCATCTTTTCACTATACTATCATAATAAAATCGTTTGTTATGCTACTATAAATAATGCTAGTCTGTCTGTGTCGAAACAAGCGGTAATTCCTCGTAACGATTCAAAACGTTAAGAAAGTATCACTCGGTAAAGATTACTTGAACCTTTCTTCTGTTATTTCTGTAGTTTCTGTTAGCCCTATTTGCTCTGTTGCTACCGCTTCCTCCGTTACCTCTGTTGCTGCCGCTGTAGTGTCTGCGACCCGGCTTACGTCACCTAGTGCTTCGGTTTCTCACTTGCTTTTGTACTCCCTCTTCCAGTTTTTTTTTGATCTATTTCCCTTGCATCCTTGAGCGGAACTCCTGAAGTAAAACAAACTATTGACAAAATCGCAACAGCAGAGTAATATAGTAATTGCCATGGTCACAAATAGAATCAACAGAAACAATGAAAATAATAATAAGAAGAAACGATAAAAATTAAAGAGTGGATGTATGGAAGTGTCTATCACACTGCTCTGTTGAACCAAAAGTGGCTCTAGTTACACCGAAGTCGCCAATGCTGCACTAATACTACTTCAAATAGCAATAGGTGTCCATAAAATAACATTACATACGCATTACAAAGTTTAACATGACCGAATACCGGCGAGAGAAATTTTGCCGCAGGCAAAAAGTCACAAAAAATAGAAAAGTAATTGCAAATGGACGCAAAGAAGGCCGAAGATGAGCCGGGGGACGTCACTGCACCCTTTGTTTGCTCATGCGCCAAGTGCAACGTCATCGTGGGCGATTCCTATTCCTTTCTGTCCAGTCACGAGGCCATGAGAACTATTACATTGACGGCAGCGTCGAATATACAAAGATCTGCTGATGTATATACGGCCAAGAATGGAATTGATATAGGATCTACATACTTTAGTTTTACATGCACCAACTGCTCTACTCCATTGGGACGATATTATCTTACCACTTCTAAGGATTTAGATTATTTGAGGGAAAAATTTACTTTTAATATTGATGGAATTAATAGTTATATATTGGGAACATCACAACATGGTACCATGCCCGAGCCAATTGTTAATAGTGCTATTGCGACCAATGACAATATGGATAGTGCCCAGAGTAGTGCTAATCATGATGTGCAATCATTAAGTGATGAAGTATATAAATTACAGCATGTAGTCATGGCATTACTTGAAAGAGTTTCATATTTAGAACAAGCAAATATTAAAATGACACCTCCAATAGACAATAATGTTGGCAATAATAAAAGAAGAAAGTAATGTATTTGAAAATGTATTTTTTTATAAATAGTGTAAAACTAAATGATGTATTTTAAGTCAATTACATAGGAACGTAGTTAGGGTCTCCTTGTAGTGCCGATTTTTCTTCACGTTTTGGCAACTCAGTAATCAATACTTCAGTTGTTAACACTAAAGCAGCAATAGATGCAGCATTCTCGAGCGCATTAATAGTAACCTTTGCAGGATCAAGTACACCTGATTTTAATAAATCTTCGTAAGTATCAGTGGCGGCATTATAACCAAAGCCAAATGGCTTATTACGGCATTTATCTGCAACAACTTCACCTTCTAAACCGGCATTCTTTGCAATTTGTTTAATTGGTGCAGGTAATGATCTAAACATAATTTCAACACCTAATAACTCATCTTCATCAGCTTGATTACATGCATCCAATATACTTTGTTTAAGTTGTTGATCACAACTCATATGTAACATGCATGCTCCACCACCTGGTACAACACCCATTTCTAATGCAGAACGAACTGAATTCAATGCATCTTCATATCTTAATTTCTTGTCCTTTAATTCAGTCTCAGTAGCGGCACCAATCTTTATACGTGCAATACCACCTCCAAGTGCGGCAATTCTTTCCTGGCCCTTTTCTTTATCAAATTTATTATCAGTGCTTTCCATTTCAGCTTTAATTTGTGCGATTCGTTTCAATAATGCATCCTTATTAGCACTGTCAGTAACGATTGTGGTGGTGTCTTTACCTACAACAACACGATCAGCATAACCAAGCATATCCAATGTTACACTCTCAATTGAAATACCAACTTCATCAGCAATGTATGTGGCACCAGTGGCAATAGCAATATCTTGTAAATAAGAGCGCCTTCTATCACCGAAGGAAGGTGCTTTAATGGCCACGACATCTAACACACCTCGTAATTTGTTGACAACTAAGGCAGATAATGCTTCACCAGTAATGTCCTCGGAAACAATGAATAAAGGTTCTTTGGACTTAACCATTTGTTCAAGAATAGGAATTAATTCTTGTACTTGTGTTATTTTCTTGTCAGTAACAAGAATTCTTGGTTTATTCATTTCGCATACTTGACGCTCTGTATCTTTTACGAAATATGGAGATAAGAAACCACGATCAATAGATAAGCCTTCAGTAAATTCTACCTCATCGAGTAATGTTTGACTTTCTTCGACAACAGTTGAACCAGTCTCACCTACTTTCTCATATGCTTTAGCAATAATAGAGCCCATAGATGGACTATTTGAAGCAATAGTCGCGATTGATAATAAATCTGCATTTGATGTGACAGGTTTAGCTAAATTTTTTACTTTAGCCGATAACATACGTGCAGCAAGTTCAATACCATTACGTAATGATACTGGGTTAGCACCAGCGGCAACAACACGAATACCTTGATTAACAATTTCTTGTGTCATCAATGTTGATGTAGTAGTACCATCACCAGCTTTATTATCAGACTTTGATGCTACTTCTTGAACTAATTTTGCACCAACATTCATTTCTGGATCTTCTAACACAATATCACGAGCAATAGTAACACCATCATTTACAATTTCTGGTGCCCCATACGATCGCTCTAACACGACATTACGACCTTTAGGACCTAATGTAATCTTGACAGCATTTGCGACAATATTAATTCCTTCAACTAGTTTTTTTCTACTGTCTTCACGGAATGACAACTTTTTAGCCATATTTAATTGAAAACGAGATCTAATTAGATTTCCTGATAAAAAAATTAAATAAGCATTTTTTCATGCAGTAAATAGTAAAAAATAATCGCTAAAAAAAGAAAAAGAATAATACAATCCAGTGAAGTCTATGACGCACTATCTCCGAATTGCATCAATGAGTGCAGCTGAACCAGGAGGACTTACCATGATGAGCGACGCGAAAGGCCTGCGCAACGACCGCAAAGGCCACAAATAGTGCCAAAACAAGCTTCATTACTACTTTTTTTCTTCTATTTCTTGTGGTTGATCAAAATGCGTACGTGTAAAGTCAGTTCCGGAAAAGGGATTTCCTGAGTTTCAATTAATCTATAAAATGCTGTATAAAGTTACTAATTTCGAGGCGAAACGACATCGATTAGGATGGGGACACGTATTCTATGCGTATTCATGTCTACAATATTTTATACTCAATCAACTTGACTCCAACAACATCAGAATGACTCTCTACTAGGGACCTAATCCGCTGCTTAATCACCATTCATTAACGCAATTATTATTATCGTTGGTATTGACAAATTAAAATAGTACCGGTTTCCCGGCCCATTTTTTACTTTTCTCGGAGTTACAACTCGCAACTCAACTTAAATAATCGCTGAAAGCAGCAGAAATAAGCTGCTAGTTGAGCACGGGAACAAGGAACGAAGAAAGGAACAAAAAGCAAGTAACGAGAAAAGAGAAACATGGATTCTGGTCCAGTTCCACCATCGTCTAAATCGATACATTCATCAAAAGATGTGCATCATTCACCACGTAAATTGGTGGTTTCCTCAATAGATACTTCATCTTATGTATCATCTACATCAAAGTCATATAAGTCACCATTACCTTTACATGATAAATCTAAAGGAACAGTTCCATCAAAAATGAGTCTAATATTAGCAGCACAACAAGATAATATGAATGATGCTCTTTACGAAATGAACGATAAATATAAATACCAAATTGCAGCATGGAAAATATATTACTTTATTACATTTATTAGGCTTAAAAAATTGAAAAAATTAAATATTAAATTATTAAATACTAATAATTACAATACTAGCTTATTAGAAAAATGTTATAAGAAGACCAAGTTACTATCGCTGACGATACAACACCAAACAGAAGAAATGGGGAGGATAAAACACGCCAAAGAAGAATTACAAGAAACAGTGGTCAGTGTACGAGAGAAATATGATACAACAATCAATGAAATGATGACGAACTACGAGAATGTAATTTCTGAAATGACGAGTAACTTTGACGTGAAGGTGGAAGAGTTGTCTTTGCTGCAATCATTTCAGAGTAAGCATAAAGATGATATGCAGATATTAGTTGAAGTCAATTCAAAAATCAAATATGAGTTAGATGTCAACAAGGATGCATGTAAAGACTTAGTATTGGAAGTAGCACAGTTAAAATCAGAAATGGAATTACTCAATCAAAGGAATAACATCACGTTGCAACACGTGCAGGATATGGAGAACATTATTCTCAAGCAAAACGAACTTGTTGAACAACTGACAACTAGTCTATCTAACCAAAAAAATGACTCCGATGTAAGGGCAGGGAAGTATGAGGAGCATATTGCATTGCTTGATAAGCGACTATCGGCGGCGGCAAGCAACGAGGAAGTATTACATAATGAAATCGCCCAGTTGAAAAATGAAATAACCGAACTTAAAAGTAATTTAAACCAATCGAAAATTAGTAATGATAGAATAAATAACGAGAAGGCACTCGTCAATAACGCGATGGCGGTTATGGTCGAGACAATGAATGACCAGAAAGTGAAACTTGACCAACACACTAAGACAATACAAAAGCTGAAAGACGAAATTAAGTATTTAAGTAAATCAAAAAGAAAAAGTAGTAACATGAGTAGTATTAGGGACAAGAGCAAAGATATTTTGGGCGATACCGACGAAGATCAAGAGGGCAATGTCGAAGGCGCTAATACGACATCAGAGTATCACGAGCGCGAAAATCCTGATGCAGCTGCTGGTACCGAGTTCACGGATGACATAGATAGAGTTGCTTGGGAAATTGTCAACACGCCGTTTAGTAGTAATAATATACAAAAACTGGATGAAATCCTGGAAAATAACGAAGTTGACGAAGAGAAATATAACCATATTTCATCGGAAGCGAACAAAAACAGTGCAGAGAAAAGCAACGCCGACGATGGAAAGAGTAGACGTGAATCTACTAGTGATCGTAATAAAAGTAGTAGTGACAGCAAGGGTAGACGTGAATCAAGTAGTGATCGTAATAAAAGTAGTAGCGATAACAAGGGCAGACGTGAATCAAGTAATACTGACCGAGGTAGGGAAAGAAATAGGAAAAGCACAACTTCTAACAGCCCAGACTCGTCTCCGCATACGCGTAAAAGCTCGAATGTGACTTCGTCAAAATCCAAAACTGAAGAAATAATATTAGCTCCAGAAATGGAGTAAAGAGTACGAATTTGTAATAACATAGTGTACATAACCACAGTTTGTCTTCCATCAACACCTTTTACACTGAAAGTTTTGAAAGGGCCGACCGGCGTTGGTAACCGAGCCCTCCTCCAAAATTTGGGTCAAAAATAAAAATATATAAAAGAAACCCTTGTTCCGTTGAGCATGCCGTCAGTCACGAGCTACGATTAGAATCTCTTTCCACGCATCCGCTTCGACCTTTCGGCCATGATAACGCTGCTGCTGGTAGTTGTGATGGCGCTCGCTTTGGTCGTCGCAACGCCGACGCCATCGTACATGCCAACGACGGAGCCGTCAGCTACACCTACTGATGACCCAACTGTAGTCCCTTCTGCCACTCCAACAGTAATACCCACAGCAATACCTACAACAGTTCCAACCGAGGTTCCAACATCAATTCCAACTGAGGTTCCAACATCAATTCCAACTGAGGTTCCAACATCAATTCCAACTGAGGTTCCAACATCAATTCCAACATCAATTCCAACTGATGTTCCTACAATAGTTCCAACAGCAGTACCAACATCAATTCCAACAGCAGTACCAACATCAATTCCAACAGCAGTACCAACATCAATTCCAACAGCAATTCCAACTGAGGTTCCTACAATAGTTCCAACAGCAGTACCAACAGCAATTCCCACTGAGGTTCCTACAATAGTTCCAACATCAATTCCAACAGCAGTACCAACTGAGGTTCCTACAATAGTTCCAACAGCAGTACCAACAGCAGTTCCAACAGCAATTCCAACTGAGGTTCCTACAATAGTTCCAACATCAATTCCAACAGCAGTACCAACTGAGGTTCCTACAATAGTTCCAACAGCAGTACCAACAGCAATTCCCACTGAGGT
>JACCDO011034008.1_pt1 | contig 17255 bp, 14 predicted proteins | sample 7446101 | NCBI WGS metagenome assembly JACCDO01 (sample SAMN15323440, study PRJNA562643) | freshwater metagenome | isolation source: river surface water | place: USA:Blue River Watershed | collected 2017-08-16 | reverse complement strand
TTGCAAGATTTCCCAAAAACTTAACTTTAGGCATGTCGGGGTAAAAAGTCTTATCAATAAATCGCGAAGCGGTTACAAAGTCAGCTTTGTTGTCGATAATGGGTGTTACGATTTTAACAATATCTTTTGGATTGAATTGCCCATCGCCATCAATGTTCACCATTATGTCAAAATAGTTTTGAGTCGCATAACTTACTGCCGTCTGAAACGAATGGCCCACTCCTAGGTTCCGAGGATTTTTTATGATCTTTGCCCCAGCTTTAGTGGCTTCAGAAATCGTATTATCTTTTGAACCATCATCGATTACGAGAACTACAATTTCGTTAACATTTTTGATCGTAGTTGGAATGTCGCCAATAACTTTAGCGATTGTTTTTTCTTCGTTTAAACAGGGTATAGCTACAAGAAGTCGCACCCAGGAATTTTAAGGTCACGCAAAGCTGGGCGTCAAACTTGAAAAGCAACAATATCGACCTTATTCAGGTAATCACCTAAGACCACTAGACGCGGATAGCCAATTAAGCAAAGACTCTGGACTTAACTTTCACTTTGCGACTCTCGAGCGCATTTCTTGTGTCCACGATTGGGCCATCGAAAGACTCTAAAAGTCCGTAATTTACACTGTCGTGATCAGTTACAATTAATACGGCATTGAAGGCTCTTAAGCTTTCAGCGGTGAATGCAACAGATTTTCTGCCTTTTACTTTTGGGTGATGACTTGAAGCTGGCAGTTCTCCAATAAAAGGATCATGAAAATCAACGACGACTCCTTTTTCTTCTAATTTTTCAATAAGTGCCAAGGTTGGACTCTCGCGGTAATCATCGACATTCTTTTTGTAGGCAAGGCCAAGCAAAAGAATTTTAGAACCTTTAAACGCTTTTCCGACTCCATTAAGTGCGTCTTGTGTTTTGGCAACGACATACTCCGGCATGGCCGAATTTACTTCGCCGGCCAACTCAATAAACTTAGTCGAAACTCCAAACTCACGAGCTTTCCAAGTTAAATAAAAGGGGTCGATAGGTATACAATGACCACCTAGACCCGGACCTGGATAAAAAGGAGTAAATCCAAATGGCTTAGTGCTAGCAGCCCTAATAACTTCCCAAATATTGACTCCCATTTTATCAAAAACAACTTTAAGCTCATTAACTAAAGCAATGTTCACAGACCTATAGATATTTTCCAATAACTTGGTCGACTCAGCGGCTTCTGCCGAGCTGACAGTAACAACTTTCTCAATAATCTGAGAGTATAAATCTCTAGCCATTGCCAAAGCTTGTTCACCTGCACCGCCAACCACTTTTGGAATCGTGCGAGTTGTGTAATTAGGATTTGCGGGATCTTCACGCTCCGGAGAAAACGCCAGAAACAAAGACTCATTGGATTTTAATCCAGAATGTTTTTCCAAAATAGGGCGCAGTATTTCATTTGTTGTTCCTGGATAGGTTGTAGATTCTAAACACACCAAATGATTTTTTTTGAGATGTGGGCCAATGAGATGAGCTGTGTTTTCGATATAACTCATGTCAGGCTCGCGTTGTTTGGTTAGGGGCGTGGGAACACAGATCAACACTGCATCTGTTTTTTGAATTTCTTTAAAATCTGTAGTTGCCTTTAACAATCCCGTTTTTACAGCACCCGAAACTTTTTCTGATGGAATATGGCGGATATAGGACTGGCCTTGCGATATTGCTTGGCACTTAGATTGATCGATATCAAAGCCAATAACTTTATAACCCGTTTTAGCAAATTCTAAAACCAAAGGAAGCCCTACGTAGCCAAGTCCCACCACGCCTACGACCAACTCCTTTTTATCTAAACGGTTTTTAAAATCTTGCATGACATTCTCCTTATCCTGCGATCCCAAACAATAATACGAGGTCAACAATCTCACAAGAACGGTTAATGGCGATAACGAGGAATGAGGGAGTGTAGACAAACCTACTCGACCGAAATGACGAGGAGACTGACGATGAGATGCGAAGCGGATAGTAGAATTGGTGGGCCCAGAGGGACTTGAACCCCCGACCAAGAGATTATGAGTCTCCTGCTCTAACCGACTGAGCTATGGGCCCTAAATATAGAAACGCCAATTCTCATCGCGAGATTGGCTTTAAGTCAAATCAACTTTCTACAAAAGACTTAAGGCGTTTAGCTCGGCTTGGATGCCTTAATTTCCTCAATGCCTTTGCTTCAATCTGTCTAATTCGCTCTCGAGTGACTGAAAAATCTTGTCCTACTTCTTCCAAAGTATGATCAGATTTTTCGCCAATTCCAAAACGCATTCTTAGAACTTTTTCCTCTCTTGGAGTCAAAGTCGCTAAGACTTTTCGGGTCTGTTCTGAAAGCGATAGATTTATAACAGCCTCAGAAGGATTGATGACTGTTTTGTCTTCGATAAAATCTCCAAGATGAGAATCTTCTTCTTCACCGATCGGTGTTTCCAAAGAAATAGGTTCTTTGGCGATCTTCAAAACTTTCCTGACTTTTTCCACAGGAAGTTCCATTTTTGCCGCGATCTCTTCTGGAGTAGGTTCTCGTCCAATTTCCTGCATCAAATAGCGCGAAGTACGAACAAGCTTGTTGATTGTTTCGATCATATGAACAGGAATACGAATTGTTCGAGCCTGATCCGCAATAGCTCGGGTAATCGCTTGTCTGATCCACCAAGTAGCATAGGTCGAAAATTTATAACCTCTTCGGTATTCAAATTTATCTACAGCTTTCATAAGGCCTATGTTGCCCTCTTGAATTAAATCCAAGAATTGAAGACCTCTGTTGGTGTATTTTTTTGCAATACTCACCACAAGTCTCAAATTAGCCTCTACCAAGCGAGCCTTTGAAATATCCGCCTTACGCTCGCCCTCAATAATCTGAGAGTACATTTCGGTTAACTTCTCTACTGGCAAACCAGAAGCCATCTCGACTTCGGTCAGACGAGTTTTTTGCTCTTCAATTGTTTTCCTTAAGGGCTCAAGGTCTTCCCAGCTTCGGCCTCCGGTTTGTTTAAAGGCTTGAAGTTTTTTTGCTGGATCTTGAAATCGTTTCTCAAGTTCTTCGAACTCTTCAACTGATCGGCATCGCACTTTGCCCAATTCTCGAGTCAAAACAAGTTTTGAATCTTCGATTGCCTGAACATAACCCTTCATTCGTCCAACGATTCGGTTGATCGTCTTACGGTTAAAAGAGATTTCTTTAAAAGCCGCGAACATTTTGTCTCGCGCTTTTTCGAGAGACTTCTGAGAGGCTTTTCCAGAGGTGATAAGTTCCTCGAACTCTTTCACACAGTCGATTGCCTGAAGAATTTTATCTCGGTATTCGTCTTCGTTAACTTCAGGATCGTCTTCGTCCAAACCCCTGACTACGTCTCTAACTCGAATTTTTCCTAATCGGATTCTTTCACCAACAGATAGAACTTCTTGAATCCCGATTTGAGAATTCAAGACAACTTCCATGACTTCGGCTTCGCCTTCTTCAATAAGTTTAGCGATTGAAACTTCGCCATCTTTTGTAAGCAAGGGAATTGAACCCATTTTGCGAAGGTACATTCGCACGGGATCATTGGCCTTTAGCAATTCGTCACTTTCATCGTCGAAATTGTTTGGAGTTAACTCGGCTGCTTCTTCTTCGTCTTCCTCTGCCATTGCAGCGGCTTCAGCCGCTTGCGCCGACGAAGATTTTCCTTTTTTTGCACTTTTGACGTCGCCTTCATCTTCGACAATCTCAATATTGTTTTGACCTAAAAATGCAATCGCATCTTCGAGTTGATCTGCCGAAGTCATTTCTTTTGGAAGAGCTGCGTTTATCTCTTCGAATGTTAGGAAGCCTTTTTTCTTACCAACTTCCGCTAATTTTTCTAAAGCCACCTGAGGAGAAGAAGAACTTGTCTTTGCTTTTTTTGAAACTTCCTCTTTTTTAGAAATCGCCCCACTCTTCGAAGACTGTACAGCCTTTGCGGACACAGGTTTTGTTTTAGATTTTTGTGGCGCAACAGTTTTTTGTGAAACCTTAGGCTTTACGTTCGATTGCGTTTTCTTTTTTTGAGGCATTCGCGAAGACTCTCCAAATTTGGGGTTAGAAGTTCTTAAACATTTGGATATACTGAATTATTATGCGAATTCCAAATTTAATTTTTGCTTTGAATTAATTCCTGAACTGCATGCAAAAGTTGGGCCGTTTTTTCGGAATCGTGAGAATTTTTTCGTATTTCGTTTTTTAAAAATGAAATACGGTTTTTGGTTTTCTCGGAATTCAGCAAATCCGACATTTCCCTGAAAGAATTCGATGCTTTACCCGAGTCACTGGTCTGACCTTTGTCGGATCTAACCATCGATTTCAACAATGTGGCATTCAACAAGGGCTCAATCACTGGATTTGCCATGTACTGCTCTACAACTTTTTCTGGTGCTTCTTGGCCCCAAAACTCTCGATTTTCGAACATCAATTCAACAACTGGCTCTAGATAGGTTCCAGAAAACAACTTTCTGTAGCTCGACCAATCTTGCTCATTTTGAGGCCACAAGTAATCTCGGTGCCAGATCCACCAAAGAAAACACTGCTCGGCCAATCGATCTATAAGCGTCGCGGGAATTTTTACTATCGTCGATACTGCGTTCACTTTTTGCAAAGGCGAAGGCATTTCATCATCTTTTTTCGAAGGTCCCACCACCCTGACTTCATCCAAAGCTCTTCTCAAATCGGCGGGGTTAAAGCCCGTAACTGGACTTAGTAAATCTAGAATTCTCAGCTTCTGCGTCTCTTGTTTGGCCATTGCCCAAACACTACCCAATTCCTGAATGAGCTCTCCACGACTGAGATTTTTGCTTTGTCCCTGTCCCAAAGTGTTTTCAGCCAGCCACTCCAAACCTTCGGAAGCCGACAACAACTGAGACCTGACTTTTTCTTTAAGATTTTTTTCGCGGGATAATTTTTTTAACCATTCATCCGGATCTTTACCCTCGAAAGAAGAAAACACACGAACAGTCCAACCATGCTCTAAAAGAAGCACCACTGATTTTCTTGTAGACTGAATTCCCGCATTGTCGGTGTCCATCACCAAAACAACATTTTTTGTGTAGCGCCCCAGCACACTTAGGTGATCCAAAGTTAAGGCCGTTCCCATGACTGCAACAGAGGGAATCTCGTTTCGATCAAATGCCCATTGGTCAAAAAAACCTTCCACAACGCAAACATAATTTTCGTCTCTAATAAATTTTTGCGCGCGCTCTAAGCCATACAAAACGGCTTTCTTTTTAAACCACTCACTTTCTGGAGAATTGATGTACTTTGGATTCTTTGAAGTCACTTCATCTAAAGTTCTCCCAGAAAAACCCACTGTTCTACCTCGGGCATCAAAAACTGGAATCATCAAACGATTTCTAAAAAAATCATATTTTCGTCCATCGAAGTTCCGCACTAATCCCACAGATCTAGCCAATTCAAACTCTGAATCGTTTTTAAGTTTTTTAGTGAGTGGATCTCCTGTTTCCAGAGACCAACCCAATCCCAGGCCAATAACTTCTTCTTTAGAAATGCCACGAGTTTCTAAATAATCCACCGCCTGTTTTGCGCCGTTTGAGAGCTGATCTAAAAGAATTTTGGAGAAAAACGTTTTGCCTTTGGCCAAAAATTCAAAACCCATTTCCTTTTGGGATTTTGAACTCGAGGGCCCATTTTCATTTCCACTGGAACTTGCTCCTTGTAATGATTTTTCTGAAGTCTTTGGCAACTCTATGCCCAAAGTTTCTGCAAGTTCTTTCAACGCTTCAAAAAACGGCAAGCCCTCTACCAATTCTAAAAACTTAAAAACATCTCCGCCTCTATTGCAGCCGTAGCAAAAAAAATAATTTCCCCTTTGATTATAATGAAAACTCGGAGTCTTTTCTTTGTGCCCAGGCAAAGGGCAACAAGCCTTAAAACCCGTGGCTGTCTTAACGGGCTTTGTGTACTTCGCGATAATAGAGCCCAGGTCTGAATGCTCTTTAACCCGGTCTTTAATATCGCTTAAATTCATATTGAACTAGGTTCCTAAGGCCGACTTAACCGCAGATTGAATTGTTTTGCCATCTGACTGGGCGCCAACTTTTGCCATAGTCGCTTTCATAACCGCGCCCATAGCGGCTCCTGCATTTTCCGGAAATTTCCCCGAAGACTTTAATTCGGTAACTATTTCTGAAACGATATTTTTGACTTCGGCCTCTGTTAACATTTTCGGCAAAAATTCTTTAACAACGCCCATCTCAAACTCTGTGGCAGAAACGATTTCAGTTCGTCCCAAAGACTTAGCTTGTTCAAGAGTTTCAGTAAGCTGCTTCAACATTGTTTGAAGGGTTTTTAAAACTGCGTTGTCGTCCAGATCTTTTCCTTCATCGATTTCTTTCTTTTGAATAACAGAAATAGCCATTCTCAACGCTTGCGTGCGTGCAGCGTCTCTGGCTTTCATCGATTGCACCATTTGATTTTTGATTTTCGCTTTTAGATCAGACATCGGAACCAAATAAAACACGAAACCCCTGAGAAACACAAAGTTTTTCTCAGGGGTTCGGTTTAATTAAAAGAATAATTAAGAAATACTATCGAGATTTTTTAGACATTCGCTTTTGTGCTGCGATGCTTTTTCTTTTGCGTACTACAGATGGCTTTTCAAAATGTTCTCTTTTTCGAACTTCTGTCATGATGCCAGCTTTTTCGCATTGTTTTTTAAAGCGTCTAAGAGCTGCGTCGAACGGCTCGCCGTCACGAACTTTTACTAATGGCATAGAGTAATCACCACCTTTCTTTTTTAAGATTTAGAAACACTCTTAAAATACGGTCCTATTGTCAATTAAAACCAGACCTAGGATCCACTCTCTCGTTCAACTTTGGCTCCAAGAGCTCTAAGCTTGGCCTCCATAGACTCGTAACCTCTATCAAGGTGATAAATTCGCTTTACCGTGGTCCTTCCATTTGCGGCCATTCCCGCCAATACCAGGCATGCACTAGCCCGAAGATCTGTAGCCATAACTGGGGCTCCCTGAAGTGATTGGGGCTGACCATCAATCTTCACCACATTTCCCATTATTTTTAGCTTTGCGCCCATTCTTGAAAGTTCGGGAACATGCATAAAACGATTCTCAAAAATAGTTTCCGTTACCATTGAACTCCCCGTGGCTTGAGTCATTAAAACCATCCACTGAGCCTGCAGGTCGGTAGCAAAACCCGGAAAAGGCGCTGTACTTACGTCTACAGGCTGAATATTTCCAGAAGCACGTACTCTTATTGAACTTGGCTTAACTTCAACAGTGGCGCCAGTTTTTCTCAACAAATCTAGAACTAGACCCAAATCTTCAGGGTCGGCTCCTTCAACTTCAACATCTCCGCCGGTGAGAACGGCTCCTATGAGATAGGTCGCCGACTCGATTCTGTCCCTTGGAATAACAAAGTTCATGGCACCAAGCTTTTGTTGCCCATCAACAACCAAGGTTGAAGTCCCTATTCCAGAAATCTTTGCCCCCATGGTTACTAGAGCTTTTGCAAGATCTCTAACTTCAGGCTCCCTTGCCGCATTTTCGATTATCGTTTGTCCCTCGGCCAAGGTCGCAGCCATTAAAGCGTTTTCTGTTGCGCCCACTGATACAGTTGGAAAACAAATTTTGGCGCCTTTTAATCGGCTTTGTCCGGGAGGAAGTCGAGCATCAACATATCCCGCGGCCAAAGAAACTATAGCCCCCATTTTTTCGAAGGCCATGATATGCAAATCAATAGGGCGGGCTCCAATTGCACAACCCCCTGGCAAAGAAACTCGCGCATGACCAAAACGCGCCAACAGTGGTCCCAAAACCAAAACACTTGCTCGCATTTTTCGAACTAAATCGTAGGGAGCTTCAAGGTCTTTGACATTCGAATTATTAACAGTCCAGTCAGACCCAAACTCTTTGGCATGATGTTGATCGACCTCTCCACCCAAGTGAACAATCATAGCCAAGGTCGAGTCCATATCGCGCAATTTTGGAACACGAGAAACTCTATGGGTACTCGGAGATAAAAGCGTCGCAAACAACACAGGCAATGCACAATTCTTAGATCCGCCCGCTTCAATTTTTCCTTTTAATGGAAATCCCCCATCGATCACAAACGAATCCATTTTACATCCTCTTTTCTGCCCAAAGATATCTCTTTTTACCCGACATATCTTCACCAATACTTAAACTATATTCCTGGGCATTTGAAAAACCTGTAGCAAAGGAATTTAGCAAATCTTGATCTTGCTGATAACCAAGTTCAAAAGCCAAAATTTGCGGGAGTTGATTCTCGCCAGAATTCTTCCACAATTGCATAATCTCATAGTAGCAGCTGAGTCCTCGAGGGTCTTCGTCCTGTGGGACTAAGGCGCTTTTAGGTTCAAATTCTTTTACAGAACTATCAAGCTCCAAATATTCCTTTGGTCTTATGTACGGAGGATTTGATACCACCACGTCGATATTTTCCGGCAACACAAAAGCCTTCCAATCGCCTTCAAATACTTTGATTTCACAATTGGACTTTGCTTTTTTTCTCACCCATTCAACATTAGCATTCAAAATGGGCAAAGCTTGTTGAGATTTCTCAACTAGCCAAAGTTCGATGGGGATAGATAACTCATGTTGACTAAGCAGTTCCGTAATTCCCAACCCAAGGCATCCACTTCCTGCTCCAAAATCAACTATGGTCAGTTTCGAGAGCCGACTTAAAAACTTAGGGTTGAGAATCTTGTTTGCTATTTCAGTAGCAAGTTCCTCTGTTTCGGGTCTTGGAATGAGCACTCCCGGCCCAACCTTGAGCTCAAGCCCGCAGAAAGGCCAGCTTCCAAAAATATAAGCCAATGGTTCTCCGCGTTTTCTTTTCTCAAGCACGTCGAATAAATATTTATTTTGCTCATCCACCGAAACATTTAAATTTTTAGCATGTTCTTGAATCCACCTAAACTCATGTGCGATTCCGTATTTCATATATTCACGCATGAGTTGTTCTAGTGACATGGTGAACTCCAAACTCATTCGTCGTCAGATGTGTTAACAACACTCACTGCGGATTCACCTTTTAAGGCAATCAGCTGATAGTGGTGATGTAGCGCCTTGATAACCGAATCAATGTCTCCGTTCACATAATCAACAACATTGTACTGAGTTAAACCAATACGATGATCTGTAATTCTGCCCTGTGGAAAATTATATGTTCGAATGCGCTCGTTTCGAGAGCCCTTACCAACTTGAGACCGTCTCTCTGCCGCAATAGCATTGTCTTGTTCGGTTTGCGCTTTGTCCAAGAGCCTCGAACGCAAAACTTTTAATGCCTTACTTTTGTTTTTAAGTTGGCTTTTCTCATCTTGGCAAATTACCACTTCGCCAGTTGGAATATGCGTGATTCGAACTGCTGAATCTGTAGTGTTAACGGACTGTCCGCCTTTGCCACCAGAACGGAAAACATCAATCCTTAAATCTTTATCCTGAATAACAATGTCGACTTCTTCGGCTTCGGGAAGCACGGCCACCGTAACTGTACTTGTATGAATACGGCCCTGAGCTTCAGTCTTTGGCACCCTTTGCACTCTGTGAACTCCGCTTTCGTATTTCAGCGTAGAATAAACGCGTTCACCCTCTATCGAGCAAATAATTTCTTTAAAGCCTCCGGCGGAAGCCTCTGAAAAACTCAGAATCTCAACTCTCCAACGCTGCTTTTCAGAATATCGTTGGTACATGCGAAACAAATCACCCACAAATATTCCAGCCTCATCGCCTCCGACTCCAGCTCGAATTTCGAGTAATACGTTTTTTTCGTCGTTTGGATCTTTTGGTAACAACAATATCTGAAGCTCATCTGATTTTTTAACGAGTTCAGGTTCCAACAGACTAATTTCTTGAGAGGCCATAGTTCGCAAATCCGAATCATTTTCGTTCTCAAGAATTGAACGGGCTTCGTTGTAATTTTTTAAATTTTGTTGAAACTCGGCATAGGCCTGAACAATTTCTTCTAAAGAAGAACGCTCTTTTGACAAGGCCTGAAACTTATCTCGTGATCCAATGATTTCGGGCAAGGTGAGTTGCTCCGTTAACATTTCGAATCGGCGTTGCGTTTCGTTTAGCCGATTGATCATTTCTGGTTGCGACTGAAAAGCCAAAATTTGTTTCTCCAAGAAAAAACCCGGATACCCTGCAATCACAGAGTATCCGGGTTTTAATAATTTTTATAAAAAAGTAACTAACGTCTGAGTGCGCCGACTTTAGCGTATTTTTTGTTGAATCTGTCGACTCGTCCTTCAGTATCCAAGAGCTTCATTTTTCCAGTGAAAAATGGGTGACAAACATTACAAATCTCAACTTTGATTTCACTCTTAACGCTTCGGGTTTCAAAACGATTGCCGCAAGCACAGGTCACAGAACAGGTTTCATATTTTGGGTGAATTTCTTTTTTCATAACTTAGGTCCTCTTAATAGACTCAACTATTCATATTGGCAACAAATTCATCATTTGTTTTTGTTTTGTTTAACTTATCTATAACAAATTCAATACTATCAACAGCATTCATAGGCTGAAGCACTTTTCGCAGGATCCAAATCCTGGCGAGCTGGTCGGCGGGTGTTAAAAGCTCTTCCCGGCGAGTGCCCGATTTATTGATATCCATACATGGAAACACTCGTCTTTCCATTAACTTACGGTCCAAAGTGATTTCATGATTTCCGGTTCCCTTAAACTCCTCGAAAATCACCTCGTCCATTCTAGACCCTGTATCAATTAGGGCTGTAGCTATAATTGTCAAACTGCCATTGCCGCCTTTAATGTTTCGGGCTGCACCAAAAAATCGTTTTGGCTTGTGAAGAGCGTTTGAATCTACACCGCCACTAAGGATTTTTCCTGAGGCAGGAACCACTGTGTTATAGGCTCGACCCAAACGAGTGATTGAGTCCAAAAGAATCACTACATCGTGTTTGTGCTCGACAAGGCGTTTTGCTTTTTCGATAACCATTTCGGCTACTTGCACGTGTCTTGCGGGTGGCTCGTCGAAAGTTGAACTTACCACTTCACCTTTCACAGATCGCTTCATGTCTGTCACTTCTTCGGGGCGCTCATCAATTAGCAATACAATCAGCTTAATTTCTGGATGATTTGTTGTAATCGCATGGGCAATATCCTGAAGCATCACAGTTTTACCGGCCTTAGGAGGAGCAACAATCAGAGCTCGCTGACCTTTTCCGATGGGAGCAAAGAGGTCAATGATTCTTGTGGTCATGTTTTTAGGATCGTATTCCATCCTAATTTTTTGATCTGGGTAGTCTGGAGTTAAGTTTTCAAAGAGAATTTTATTTCGAGCTATAGAAGGATCTTCGAAATTAATAGAGTCCAAACGTAGCAAAGCAAAATATCTCTCACCTGGATTTGGTGGTCGCACGGTGCCCGTAATGGTATCGCCTGTTCTTAAATGCCACCTACGAATTTGACTTGGACTCACATAAATATCATCGGGTCCTGCTAAATAGTTATAATCAGACGATCTTAAGAATCCGAATCCGTCTTGCAATATTTCAAGCACACCTTCGGTGTAAGTCTCTCCAGATGCATGGGCATGTGCTTGCAAAATCGAGAAAATCAACTCCTGCCTTCTAAGGCCTGAAGCGTTTTCGATGTTGTACTTTTGCCCCAACTCAACCAAAGCCTTAATGTCCATTTGTTTGAGGTCTCGAAGATTTAGTTTTTCCACAACTGGCTTAGGTTTTTCTTTTTGGGGAGGTGGAACATTCTGAGATGTATTCTGAGCGCCGGCATTTTGACGAGTCTCCTCGCCAGAACCTTGTTGCTGAGGCGACACTGTTTGAGCTCCTGAGGGTGCATTTTCAACCTGAGCTACGGGAGCCGTACTCGTAGAAACGTTTTCTGAAGTGCCTGTTTTGAGTGAACTTTCGGATGTTTCTGGGTTTTGTGTTGGTATAGAACCTTGCGAATTTTCTAAGCTTTCTGTAGCTCCAGAAGACTCATGCTTGGGGTTACGCTTTTTCTGTCCGGGGTTTTTTTTTGAATGAACCGATTTTTCTTTTGTATCCTGTGACATTGAATTTTTTAATTTCCTCCGAATGATCAAACCCGAAACTCTTATGTTAACTAAAATCTATATCGTTATTTTTTGGTGAATTGAGTTTTTAGACAGGTATGAGAATTTTTATTGTGTTTATACATTATATTGTAGGGTGTCAATACCGTGACCTCGTGTTTCCCCCTGGCTCATGCGATATTAAAAAAAGGGGAGTTAATTTAGTGCTTTAGTGTGTCTAGAAGTTCACACTTTTGCAAAAAAAATAGTTTCTATGCCGAGTATCAAATCACGAGCACCTAATTCTTCGAAAGGATTTTCAAAAGCGCTGGGGTTATGCCTTTTAACGATAACTCTTGTTTTATCTCTTGGGGCCTATCACCCAGAGGATCCCAGCTTTAGTTCCTTTTCAACAACCTGGAGAGCTCCACAAAACGTGCTTGGATATTTGGGTTCGTGGGTTTCTGATATTTTATTTCAAGTTTTTGGTTGGAGTGCGTGGCTAATTCCAGCCCTAGTGGCCACGGCCCTTGTTCGATGGCTCGCCTCTGAGACTCCACGACAACCCATTCTTCTAGGTAAAAGATGGTGGGCAGCATTAACACTAAGCCTATCAGCGATTTGTCTTCTCACTGAACTCATAAACTTCGAGAACGCGCTACAAAGTTTTCCACCACAAGGTGTGCTGGGAATTTTGTTGGGTTCTATCACCAAGCCCTTTTTTGGAGTGGTAGGATCTTATCTTTTTTCCCTAGGTTTGATTTGGGCCTTTTGCTTGGTTTGGTGGGAAGAGCTTCCTGAAATTTTTATTGAGGCCTGCCTACGAGCTTACTCCCGTTTGTCTGCGAACTCTGAGAAGCTTCCCAAAATTGCTTTTAGATCTCATTTTTTTCAAAATCTCATGAACTCAGCTGTGAACTCACTTAAGGTCTTTCAAAAAAACCCTATTAGCCAAAAGATCAAAGATGAACCCAAAATCGCAGCTGAGCCCGAAAAACTTGTCTCCCCAGTTCAGCTCGATTTCACTCAACCCATAATTCGACAACATTCTAATAAATCCGAAACCGAGCCCAAAAGAGCTTCGGCTGTGTCTGCCAATAAAACTTCGGGTCCCACAAATTGGACACTTCCACCGCTTTCACTGTTGGAGCTATCAAAAAAGAAAATCAAAGGCCCCTCACATGACCAGTTATTAGAAACAGCTAGAAAACTGACCCACGCACTGAAGAGTTTTGAAGTTGATGGTGAAGTGGTCGAAATCACTCCAGGACCGATTATCACCATGTATGAATTTCAGCCTGCACCAGGCGTAAGAATTCAAAAAATCATTTCTACATCTACCGATTTAGCAATGGCACTCGGAGCTCCTAGCGTTCGAATTGTTGCACCCATTCCTGGAAAGTCGGTGGCAGGGATAGAAGTTCCCAATTTAGACAAAGAAGATATTTTACTTCGTGATGTCTATGATCAAACTCAGGAAAAAGCTAAGGCCATGAGACTTCCTTTGGTTCTAGGAAAAGACGGCGAAGGCAAACCGATGTGCGAAGATCTCTCTCGCATGCCTCACCTCCTGATTGGCGGAGCCACAAGCATGGGCAAATCAGTTCTTGTGAACTCACTCCTCACAAGTCTGCTTTGCAGATTCACACCCGAAAGTTTAAGACTCGTTATAGTCGACCCAAAACTTGTTGAGTTTAAAGCATTCGAAGATATTCCTCATTTACTTCTACCCATAGTGAATGATCCGCAGGACGCAAGTCAGGCATTAAAGTGGGCCGTAGCAGAAACTAAACGTCGCTACGTTGTCATGCAAAAATACTCTGCCAAAAACCTTGAAGCCTATAATCAAAAAATTACTTCGCCTGAATTCAAACCCTTAGATTCAGAGATACCCGAGAAATTTCCTTACATTGTTATCATCATCGATGAATTAGCTGAGTTGATGCTGACGGCAAAAAAAGACGTAGAGCAATCTATAGTTCGATTAACCCAACTAGCTCGTGCTGCAGGTTTGCATTTAATAATGTCTACCCAGCGCCCCTCGGCCGACGTTGTTACGGGACTTATCAAATCTAACTGTCCAAGCCGAGCAGCACTCCGAGTGGCTTCCAGTAGCGATAGTCGAATTATTTTGGACTGCACCGGTGCCGAACAACTTTTAGGCCGTGGAGATATGTTCTTCACAAACACTGGCCCCATGGGACTTCGCCGACTTCAAAGTTGCTTTGTTTCAGACCCAGAAATCGAAAAGGTTTGTTCTTTTTGGCGTGACCAAGGGGAGCCCGAGTATAAAGACGAAATCCTTGCCCCCGAGCCAGACGCTCTAGATTTGCTAAACAGCGACACCGAAGGCGTGGACTCGCTTTACTCAGATGTGCTTGGATTTGCGCGCGAAAAGGGAAAAATTTCAACTAGTTTAATACAACGACGCTTTCAAATCGGATACTCTAGAGCCGCCCGAATTATGGAACAGTTAGAGGCCAGAGGCATTGTGGGCGAACAACAAGCCGCCGGCAAGCCCAGGGACGTTATCGCTTAGGGGCAGTATCACGCGAGATATCGTTGACCTGGACCCCGTTTTTTGAATACAAAGTGATGCTCATGGTCAACGGATATAAGTTCTGGAAATTTGTATTTATTTCGACACTTTTTGTGGCGACTATTTTTGTATCTGAGATTCCCGCTTTTGCAAACAAAACGCACACATCTCACGAAGGCTCTGCTGCATTAAAACTTTTAAAGGCAAAATATCAAAAACTCGGCAACTGGAAGGCCGAGTTTTCTCAAGAGATTATTTCTTTGGGATTAGGTAAGTCGGGCCGATTTTCAATGGGAGAGTTTATTTTCGTTGGACCCAACAAGTTTAGATTTAGCATTATTTCGCCGGAAAAATCTGAGTTTATCACAAACGGAACCGAAGCCTGGTACATTCAAAGTCATCGAATTGCGTCTAAACATGGGCCGATAGTTAGGCATTTCAAAAAGGCATCCGACATTGAGCTCTCAAAATATTTAGTTTTTTTAAATGGGCAGGTTGAGGCTCTCAAAAATTACAAAGCTTTGGGATCCGTGAGAGATGATGAAATTGAATTGATTTTGTCGCCAACTAGCATAAACGAAATTTCATCTATCACGATTATATTTAATCAGGTTTCGCCTGCGCCTTCTAAAATTATCATTGAAGATGCTATGCAAACAAAAACGGTTCTTAAGCTCAATAAATTCTCTAGAGTAAACGAAGCCGAATCAGCACAAACTGAATTTGTACCGGTGATTCCTAAGAACGCCAAAGTAGAAGAATTATAAAGAAAGGTCGCACATGCCGAGTTTCGATATTGTATCAAAAGTTGAAATGCAAGAAATCACAAACGCTGTGACACATTCGTTAAAAGAAATTGCTCAGCGATTTGATTTCAAAGGATCAAAAAGCACCATAGAGTTTTTGAATAATGAAATAAAAGTATTAGCCGACGACGACTACAAATTAGACGCAGTTAAAACTATTTTGTTCACAAAACTAAACAAAAGAGGCATTTCTCCAAAATCCATTGAAGAGGGAAAAGTTGAGTCGGCATCTGGCGGAATGTTGCGCCAAGTGATGACTATCATCCAAGGACTTGCCACTGAAAAGAGCAAAGAAATTAACAAATTCATTAAAGAAAATAAATTCAAGGTCAATTCGGAAATTCAAAAAGATCAGCTTAGAGTCACCAGTAAAAGTCGTGACGAGCTCCAAACAGTTATTGCTGCCCTAAAAGGCAAAGACTTTGGACCTCCGCTACAATTCATTAACTTTAGAGAGTAAAAACTGCATGAAAAACGTTCATATTATTTCTTTAGGATGCGCAAGGAATCTAGTGGATTCCGAAGTTATGGCAGGGCTTTTAGGCAAAGAAGGCTATGCCTTAACACCCGATCCCTCCAATGCTGAAGTTATTTTAATTAATACTTGCGGCTTTATAAAAGAAGCCAAACAAGAAAGTATTGATACCATCTTAGAAGCTGCCGAGTTTAAAGATCCCAAAAAAGGCGTGTGCGAAAATTTAGTCGTCGCAGGGTGTATGGCCGAGAGATATCCCGGAGAACTCCAAGAATCTATGCCCGAAATTGATCTCGTGATGGGAACTTCTGGATTTTCAAAAATTGCACAAGAACTCGATAAACTGAATTCTACAAAATCCGATTCCACCGTTCGAGGTCCAATTATTGCGACACCTGTGGCTCGTCTTAAAGACTACGATTTACCTAGAGTTAACAGCCAACCCTTTTACACCGCCTATTTAAAACTTGCCGAAGGCTGCGCAAAAAACTGCAGTTTCTGTATTATTCCAAAACTCCGAGGCCCCTTAAGATCTCGCGGCATTCTGACTCTTAGAAAAGAAGCCGAAGATTTAGTTAAAACAGGTGTGAAAGAGTTAAATTTGATCGCACAAGATCTTACAGACTATGGCCGCGATCGAAAAGATGGCGCCACACTTGCAAAACTACTCAAGGAACTTGTGACAATCGATGGACTAGAATGGATAAGACTATTTTACGCCTATCCCGATCAGCTCGACGATGAAGTCATTGAGCTGATAAAAAATGAGCCCAAAATCTGTAAATATTTAGATGTGCCCGTTCAACATATTTCCGATTCCGTTCTTGACCGTATGAATCGTAAATCAAGCTCTGAACAAATTTTAGGAATGGTTAAAAAACTTAAATCAGAGATTCCTGAAATCGTTTTACGGACCTCGTTGATGGTGGGTTTCCCTGGCGAAACAGAAAACGATTTTGAGCAGCTAAAGAACTTTGTCAAAGAAGGACATTTTGAACAAATAGGCGTTTTTGTCTACTCGCACGAAGAAGGAACTCCATCGGCCAAAAAGTTTGCGGACGACATCCCAGAGGAAATTAAAGAAAGTCGTCGAGCAGAACTGTATGAGTTACAACTCAAGACCCAGTCTCGTTCTTTAAAGAACTGGGTTGGCAAAAAAGTTCAGGTTCTAATAGAAGGTCCCCACGAAGAAACAGACTTGTTAATTAAATCACGACATTTTGGACAGGCCCCAGGCATAGATAACACAACTCTGATAAACTCAGGGTATGCCAAGAAGGGGGACTTTGCGTGGGTAGAAATAACAGAAGTCGTAGGACCAGATTTAGTGGGATCTATTGTTTCTTAGTTTTATCTTTGTTTTGTGAAAACCTAACTTTCGGAGCTGGTCGAGG
>JACCDO012253591.1_pt1 | contig 17257 bp, 20 predicted proteins | sample 7446101 | NCBI WGS metagenome assembly JACCDO01 (sample SAMN15323440, study PRJNA562643) | freshwater metagenome | isolation source: river surface water | place: USA:Blue River Watershed | collected 2017-08-16 | reverse complement strand
CCTACTCCAACTAAAAAGTTTATACAGTGTTATATTACATTGTTATCACTTTTTGGTCTTGGACGTAGTCTATCAAATAAACTTAACACGCTATCATTAAAAAATGCTGACGTGTGAAGTTAATAAAATGCTCACGTAAATGTTAATTTCATTGAACGTAGAATATGATTTTCATTTGCGCCCCCTGTTCCTGCGCCAAACCCTATGTAATAGTTTGTACTATCAAACGATAATCCTGTTAAAGAGAAATTAGCCGATGCTGGTTTACTATTAGTCGTTGCCAAATAGATGTTCATTGTTGAGGCAGAATGATTGTAATCTGCCCAGAAAAAGAGATTTCTGTAGAAATTCTGTCCCGTTACATTTGTCTGTAAAACATCATTTTTATACCAGGTAAAGTTATTGTTGGTAAATGTTTTAAATAAAAATGCATTGATTGCAGTATTAACATATCCTACACTGCCACCTGCTCCACCATTTGTATTATTTGTTGTGGTCCACTGTAAACAAAATCCATCAGCTGGCGGTGTACTACCTCCAGAGCACTCAAAATTCCATTCAAAGGTGAAATTTCTATTATATCTAATTGCCGTAGAACGGTAAACATTGCCTACATCACCGCCAGTTGTATCGGTTAAATATAGAGCATTACCTATTACACCGGTTGTACTAACTTGTGTTAGACCGGCTACTGATGAAAAATCTGGATAATTAAATTCAACTATAGCCCTTGTTGGCCGCCCATATCCAAATGCTGAACCTGTTGAACTTAATACGGGCATTCAATATCTAATTGTATTTATTATATGAAATATACATTTACTAATCTAATTAGTAATATCTTTAAAGAGGTCGCCCCCCACAGTTTTATTAATTATTAATGTCTAAAATTGTTGGATATTAATAATTAGAAGGCTATATTATGTTTATATTGTTTAATGACGGCGACTACGACGGTTGCGACGGCTTTTACGATTTGCACGTTGTGTATTTCTAGCTGTTCTAGGTGGGAAGCTAATACGACGACTTGAGGCCTGGGTGTTTAATGATGGCATTGAAGCCGATGCAGCGACCGTAGTTACGTTGGGCTTGATGGAAGTTGGAGGATTATATATATTAACACGCTGACGCCCATATAAATTTCCAACTCTGCGTCGAATAGTAGGATGGGAAAGAATGGGGGGGATAGGCTCACCTGGATGACTAGCAGCCCATTCTTGTGGACTAAGTACACCCCCACGACGGCGTCGACCGTATGTTCTATATTTTCTACGAGCACCTCCATTAACAATTTTTGAAGTCATAGATCTAAGTAGTTCCATTTATACTAATAATAAAGAAAAAACTTACCATTAAAGGCTATGCTTCTGGTGCATCAACAAAATAGTTAACAGCAGCCATACGTTCAAATTCAAAACTCTCTATAATTAAATCAATATCATGGCCCCCACGTTCTTCATGAACAGGAGGGGGCTGAACAAATGAACTCTGTAAACCAATTAAAACAACATACTCATGTCGTCCAGTCCCCGCTGGTGGTGCTGGTGGCATGTAATCGTAGAGTATATTACCATTAGTCACGTCATTGTTTTTGAAATTAATGACTAAATAATGAATAAATGTAGGGACCACAGCATTAAGGTCATATACCATAATTGTAAATAGTTGATTAGGATTAGCATCAATATGAAATGTGAAAGGCTGTTGTACTGTAGCTATAGGTAGAATAGAACCGGGCTGTACCTGTTGTGCTCCAAATGCAATTCTTAATACTGCTGCTGCACCACCACGCCTTCTGCACAATGTACGCCGTCTATTGCGCCGCATGCGCCTACTTCTTCTATTTGGCATCTAATGTATTATAATAATTCATTATAAAAAGAAAAATAGGATCCTGTACGATTGTAAATCAGTTTCTTAACTTTAAAAATAGGTTCATTATGAGGTACATTTACATTCCATGTCCTACTTGTACCATGATAAAGATGAATTCCATGCATCTTATGTATATCATGGAAACGATTTACAATCTGAATACCAGCTGCCCTTATCTTTAACAAAAAATCATCATCATCAAAATCAGATCCAAATGTGTAATCATAAGAAAACCCTTGTACTAAATCCATAAATGTTTTGGTAGTCATGGCTGTCAAAAAATGTAGATTTAGACAACGGTGTCCACGGCCTTGATACCACATTAAATATAGGTCAGCTCTATTAACTGTATTATCGTAATTGAGATTTAATTGATAAATCTTTTCATTAGATTCATAATTACTGCTTGCAACAACATCATATACAAAATAATTATTGTCTTTAATATTATTTACAATATCGGCACATATCTGTCCTACATGAGCAACCTCTGCATTTTGAACAATTAGATATTTACCCTTAATGAATTTAAAACCCAAATTATAGTTGACGACAGGATTATGCCAGCACTTGTTAGTGCGATTAATGTTAATAAAATCTATATAAAATGGGAATTGTTGTAAGTTATCAACTGTTATTGGATCATGTGTTGAATCATCTACTAATATAATATGTATATCAGGCCATCCACTATTCATAATAGATTGTAAGGTAAAATATGTTTGCTTTGAACGATTTGAAGCTGTCATGACAATTGAAATGGTGTTTGGGGTAATTTCTCTATTTTGTATTACATTATGATTAAATAAGGTGTTATCTAGTGTATCAATCCGTGTTTTTATTTGTTTAATCTCATCTTTTTTTTGATATAATGCATCCATTTCTATGCTCTAATTGTAATTAACTTTAAATAAGAATATTCTCAAGTATAATAGTATAGATGGGTTTACAACAGTCACAACCTATACAGTTAGAGCCTGGACCTGGATTTCAGAAACGAAAAGCCAATACATTTCCGGGTTATGAAAGCTATGATTTTGGCGGTTATGAGATATGGGGGCCCTATAAAAAGCAGCAGATACCTGGGCTATTTGGAATAAAAAGTTGGTATCCAAAAAACAAAAGTGTTGATGGTGCCGATTTGCTTGAACTTTGTGTAGTCGCTCAGGAACAATTAAAGCCGAGAGATCGTCCTTCAGAGCCCACTCTTCTACGTTCTTATACCCCTTTTAGTACTAAACCAGATGTTGGAACAGATAGACCTGCATGTTATCAAGATAATATGGGATTAACCTCTGAGGATGACGGCTTATTCTATATTCATTATAAGCATCCGATGTTTGCCAGAATAATAAGAGATTCTCCATTCTCTCGTACAGGTATTAGTGGTTTATTACCAACATATTTGCAAAGTAAAAAATTAAACCAGGCAAAAAACATGAAAAGTATAACAAATGTCTTAAGGCAAAGACCAACAGGAGCTATTTGGGATATGTCAAAACAAAATCTGGCAGAAGCTGGTCTTTTATTATATAAAAGTGGTAAGGCATTACAACGTACTAACGTAGGTAAACTACCGTTAGGAATACAAATACCTTTGGCTCAAGCTGTGCTCGTAATTAATACGAGTGCAGCAATTTTTAATTTCGGGCAGAAACGCACTCTTAATGGTGGTAAACGCAAACGCTTAATAAAACGTGCCACTAGAAAAGTATATAAAAATAATAAATAGGCTCATTTATCCGGCAGTGAGTTTAATTCCTACATTTTTACTATTATAAAATAATATAACTAATATGAAATATGATTTTATTGAAATTGGTACATGTGACTTTGAAACTGAGATCCAAAATCATAATGGTAGACAGGGCATTTCAGTTGAGCCAATTAAGCATTACTTAGATAATTTACCCGATGTTCCAAATGTTATAAAGGTAAATGCAGCAATATCTAACTATGACGGCTCTGTTCCTATATATTTGCCTAAGTTCCCCCCTTCAGTTTATTCTCATAGCGGTTGGCTTAGAGGATGTGTTTCTATCATAAAACCTCACAAGCATGTTATTGACTATTGTCATAGAACTAATATGTTACCCGTAGAAAACTACATGACCGAAGAGAGTGTTAATGTTGTTAGTGTTGCATCTTTTATTAAAAAATATGAGATTAGTGATGTAGATTATCTTAAGATAGACACTGAGGGGCATGATTACATAATTGTCAACTGTTGGCTAGATGAGGTTGAAAAAAATAATACCAAACTACCCAAAAAAATTTTCTATGAAAGCAAAGATTTAAGTGATCAAGGTGAACTCTTAAAACTGAGAGAAAGATTAATTAATAAAGGTTATAAATTAATATTTCACCAATATGATACCGAGGCTATTTTATTTTAATAGCACATTGTACAGGACCTCTAAAAACAACATCAATGTCAGTTTGATGTTCAGCAATGAAACGTTCAATACCATTTTTAGTATATTCTCCATTATGACTCCAATTATAGTCATCAAAGAGCATAATTGAACCCGACTTCATTAATGGGAAAGCAAGTTTACCATCAAGATACACCTGATTTTCTGAATGGTCACCATCAATATAGATAAAATCAATTGAATTTTTATCTAGTGTTGGTAATACATTATTGGAGTATCCACGGCAAATAACTAACTTATCTTTTATTGCCGCTGTATTTCTAACAAATTTGTCCCACTGTCCAACAAAAATTGGATTAATATCTGTAAATTTTTCATTTGATAAAACATAGCCCTCTTCCCAGGGGTCAACACAATATATTTTTAGATTGTCCTTTCTAAATAGTTCATTTAATCGAATGGTTCCAAATCCCTCAAAACAACCGATTTCAATAACATTAGTTACATTTGCAGTATTAATGGCATTAAGCTCTTTAAGTCTATCAACAGAATTCTGAAGATTTATATTCCATTGAATACTAGTCATAATAATATACCGGAGAAATTAGATTATACTAGTGTACGCATTAGCATTTTTTCAAATATACAGTTGTTTTCATCAATACTTGTGCCATATTTAAAATTACAGCAATATTTTCTAGATGATTCATCGCCATTATACCAATGAATACAAAAGGTCTTATCAGTAATTTGATTAACATTACTGTAAAATAATTTATTCATTTCACTAAATATATATGGGCATGTCATTTCATTCGGTATATAATATACTAATTGTTTTAATGTATTATTATTCATAATTAAAGGCGTAATAAGCCTAGATCCAAAAAACATGTAGTTATTTTCAAATGATTTGGATTGTAATCTATTAATCATCGCCTCATAAATTTTTGTAATTACTATTCCATTAGGACGTGAAACAATAAATGCATTGTTAAAAACCCAACAATAATTATTCAAGCCAATATCATTAGGAAGATTAATTAAAGTTTCATCTATCTTGTTAATAAAGAGTGTATCAAAGTCAATGTAAAATCCACCATGCTCCATTAACTTCTTTATCCTTATAATATCAGATTTCCAAACAGATGATAGAGCATCATTATATCCAATCTCTTTATTAATATCTAATGGTATAATTTCTAAATTTGGTATCTCCTTTAGTTTGTTAAAATCATATAAATTTGTATACTGCTGCTTATGTTCATGCGTTGTCCAATTTATTGTTTTATTTTCAGACTCAGCAGTTGTATATACAATTATCTGAAAATCGGGATTAAATTTAGCAAAACTCTGCATTGTTAAATAATGCATATAGGTAAATTGGTCTCCTTCCCAGAAACTGAATGCTATTTTTGGCACAGGTTCCATTATACTCTAAACGCAGTTATTGACTTTAAGTTAATAAATGCTATTATTGTAATATACTAAATACTCATTTTATTAAATATGAATAGTGGTAAATGCAAGCGCTTGATAAACTAGCTAATAGAAAATAAGATAAGATGGATAACTGCATCTATATTTAACGCAGCTTAAAATTATTTTTATCGTCGTGCAAATCATAAAATATAGTTCCGCCATATTTGTCACGACCTTTTACTATCTCTAATAGTATTATATATTATTAGATATGGGAGGTGTTAGTTCACAACCAACACAGTTGACACCAGCGCCTGGATTTCAAAAGCGTAAGGCCAATACGTTTCCGGGCTTTGAGAAATATGATTTTGGTGCATATGAGATTTGGGGGCCTTATAAAAAGACACCCATACCTGGTCCATTTGGTACTTCAAGTTGGGAACCAAGAAAACGTTCAGTCGATGGTGCAGTTGTATTAGAAAAATGTTCTTTGGCTGAGTCACAATTAAGAAGACCTCAGCCTAACAAAAATAGAGATATGGGCAGTTCCCTAATAGTTTTCTATTCTGATTTATCTGCATCAACTAAACCTAATGTTGGAACTGATAAACCAGCATGTTATGAAGATAATGTATCATTAACGGGAGGTGATGATGGGCTATTCTATATTCATTATAAACACCCTATGTTTGCACGATTTTATCAGGAACCTTTATTTAAGGTAACTGAATCTGGATTATTACCAACAATGTTACGTAGTAAGCAACTTAATAAAGCTACTAGTACTAATAATATTGCCAGCGCACTAAAATTTAGAGGTGCTTCTTCTCCTCAAGGAATACTTGAAACAATATATTTAATAGGCAAGAGTAAACAGGCATTAAATCGCATGGGTCACAAAACAGTTGATGCTGGAATATATGGTCCATTGCAACAAGCTGTTTCAGCAATATCAAGAAAAGATGGTATCTTTAATTTTGGTTATAAAAGAACCCTTGATGGTGGTAAGCGCAAACACTTAAGAAAACGGTCCACTAGAAAAATTAGATAAGATGGACCGTTGTATGTATACATATGATAATAATAAAATTTTTTTAGTCCCACTTGATCATCCTTCATCTTACGATTTTAGGCGACGGGCTAACCACGAGATAGAGTTTCGTCGTATCTGCACTTATCTCATAAATACAGGCTATATTAAAGGTAATATAATTGATTCTGGAGCATGGGTTGGTGATAATGTTATACCCTGGGCAATGAATATTAAGGGAATTGTGTATGGCATTGACCCTTCAGCCTATAATTGTAATTTTATTAATATGATGGCAAATCTCAATAAATTAGATAACATTAGGCTATTTCCTATAGCTTTGGCTGATAAACCAGCAATTTTGCAATCAAGTGGTAATATTAATCATTGTTCATTTGTAACAGGATTAGAAGGTGCACCAACTATTCAGGCAACAGCATTATCACTTGATGTTATGCTTACTAATAGACTAATCCAAGATATTGATTTTATACATCTAGACGTTGAAGGATTTGAATTTAAAGCAATAATCGGTGCGACTCAATTGATTGAGAAATATAAGCCAATAATAGCATTTGAACAACATTTAGATGTTGATGACTATAAGGGGATATCAGCTCATTTACAATCTATGGGTTACGAGGTTTACATAATTAATGAAGTATTGAAGGGATGTAACCCTGATTGTAGAAATCTTATTGCTTTTCCTGCTAGACTACAATTAGATGTTCAGAATATTGCTCGCTGTCTGAAAAATAATGATCTTTTAACTAAGGTCTAAACCTCAAATGAATACTTTACAATTAGAATGTTTTTGAATAAACGTATACTTTTGTTTGGGGGCAGTGGCTCTCTTGGTAATGCCTTTATTAAAAAACACTTAGCCAACAATCAAATATGGAACTTCAGTCGTGATGAATGCAAACACTGGAAAATGTCTCTTAAGTATAAGAGTCCGAACCTCCAGTTTATTATTGGAGATATCCGTGATTATAATGCGGTGGAAAACGCAATTATTAGGGTACAGCCCCATGTAATTGTAATTATGGCGGCGCTCAAGCATATTGACCGTTGCGAGTATGCCATCCATGAGTGTATTCAGACCAACTGTATGGGTCCTATGAATATTTTGAATGCAATAGAGAAGAACAATGACCGTTTAACTAATCTGGAAACAACTGTTATGGTATCAACTGATAAGGCATGTGAGCCGACAAATGCATATGGAATGGCAAAGGCCTTAGCTGAAAGTGCTATAGTTGAGAAGTCGCTATATATAACAAATAGGAAGTTTGTTAATATACGGTATGGTAATGTACTTAATAGTCGTGGGTCAATTATCCCAATTTTGCATGAAAAAGGGGCGGATCCAGAGGTAAAAGAGTTTACACTTACACATGAGGATATGACAAGGTTTGTGATGACACTTGAGCAGAGCGTTGAATTAATTGAGTACGCCGCAATGGAGGGTGAGTCTGGCGATACAGTTATCCCAAATCTTATCTCGATGCGATTGAAGGACCTTCTTGAACTTTTTTCTGCAAAATATAATAAACCTGTAAGGATTACGGGACTACGACCAGGTGAGAAGTTACTCGAGTCACTTATCAGTGAAACACAAGCTATGCGTTTAATTAAGAAAGATAATGGATATATGCATATTAAGGCCCCTTATAAAAATCTCTTAATTATGGATGATGTGCGCAACTACAATAGTCGTATTAATCCACTCACTAAGGTTGAACTTGAGCGATACTTACAACATTATCAACTAATATAATTTGTTGGGTTAAAGGGGGGTAGTAATAATAGAAAATAATGAAGATTATAGACTGCTTTATTTTCTATAATGAGTTTGAACTTTTAAGGGCAAGGATGCATGAGGTCTATGATTTGGTTGACTATTTTGTTCTTGTGGAGGCCAACAAAACCTTTACAGGCTTGCCAAAGCCATTGATGTTTAATGAGAAGAAGGACTTATTTGCTGAGTATCTTGATAAGATAATTCATGTTACAGTGGAGGATTTTCCAGAAACAAATAATCCATGGGTACGTGAGTGGTTTCAGCGTTCTGCGGTTCATCGTGGTTTAAACCAATTACAATTAGATGATAATGATGTGATTTTTCTAAGTGATAGTGATGAAATTATTGCACGACAGACTATTGAAAATATTAAAAATGGTTCTTTAGTATTATCATCAGATGCGATCTATCGTTTAGAAATGTATTTATATTACTATAATCTGGAATGGTGTAGTCCGAGAAAATGGTATCATCCAACTGTATGCAAATACTCTAAATTTAAATTGCATCCAAATGCAGATGAGATTCGTCAAACAAGAAATGGATTAATTATCAATAATTCTGGTTGGCATCTATCTTATTATGGTAATACTGATTTTATACGCAATAAATTAATGAGTTACAGTGAGCAGCAGGACAATACAGAGAGAAATCGTGATGCAACTCATATACAAAAATGTATTAATGAAGGTCGTCTATTTTGGATTGAAAACGGTAATCTAATTCATAAACCACTGTTAACAAATGTTGATTTACCTTCATATTATTTACATAAGAATGTACCAAAAATTGGATTTAGTTTTTGGGAGGGACAGCAGTTCTCTTGGCTACATTATTTAACTATTGAGAGTTTTATTAAGTGTAACCCAGATTTTGAGGTTAGAATATATTATTCCGATGAGCAGGAGAATTTTATTCACGGCAACGAGTCAAACAGGACTATAAATAAGGTTCATGCCAGTGGGGTTAATATTGAAACTAATAAATGTATTACTATTAATGATATATTGAAGTTCCCACAAGTAAAATTAATTCCTATTAATCTTAAGAAAGAGTATGATCTTAATTTTATAACCAGCCCTATTCATAAAGCGGACATAACACGTATTGTAAAATTATATGAACATGGTGGTGTTTGGTTTGATTTTGATGTTTTCTTTAAGAAGCCTATTCCAGATTCAATTATGAATTCTACTGCAGATATTCATTATTTTACATATTATAATACTATAGCTACAGGCCTAATTGTTGCACGGCCATTTACTAGAGCTATTCGTTATATTTATGACAAATGTTTGGAGAAGATAAACACTCGTAATATTAATCAAGACTGGCAACAGTTTGGGCCAACATTATGGGCTTCAGCCGCATTTAATAATAAAACAATTTTTCAAAACTGTATATTCAGGGATAATAAGGAGGTATATCCTTATATGTGGAATGAACCTCATCTATTTTTCAGAACAAATATAGATAAAATATCTGAGAATACATGGTGTGTGCATTGGTATAATGGTAACAGTGAAACAAGGAGGTTCATTAATGAGTTTGATATTAGGGATATTAAACCCGAAAGATCAATCTTTGAACGTGAGCTAACACTTGTTTTACGCTCTTAATAACTAGGATTTGGTTCTATAAATATCTTTGTATCGATCAGGGTCTGCTCTTAGTAAACGTAGCTTATCCTTCTCAGCATTAGGTGGATCCTCTGGCCTTGGTACGAAATAGGCTTTTACACGGCGATTCTCGTCAATATCATTATCACTTAAATAAGATATTGTTACAAAGATACGTCTACTTTCAGCTGGACCGATTGATGGCTCAGGATTACCATGCCATGCATTGTCATTACAATTAAAGATAATTAGGCGATTAAAAAGCGGAGCAATTGTATCAACCTTCTCCATAATTTTTGGTTCTTTGGATGCAGCTGATGTTCCATTCCATATCTCAAGTTCACAACCATATTCCTCTTTCCAATTTTTTGACAAATAGATACCAAGTGTAACCTGCTTTTTAAGGCCCAAAGTAGGATGCCGACCAGCATCTACATGGATGTCCAGGTAATCACCAGGTTTATAAATATGTACACCCCAGAAATTGCGTGTTGTATCAAGCTTCAATGGCCATCCAACAACTTCGCCTAATTTTTCCACAAATGCTGGTGATTGTAACTCATCAAAAAGAGACCGCAACTTTGGAGGAAAATTCATTTTATCACGTAGTGTAAACTTCTGCTCAAATGGATTATCATATCTGTCCCAGGCATCCATAGTCAATGATAAAATCTCAGTTTGAAGCTCTTTCGCAAATGACTCATCTAAAAATCCATCTTGCATACCATAAGGATATGGTTGCATAGCCTGATATTCGTCACCATTAATTGTAATAGGATTAATAAATGACATATTAATTCTATTAAAATTAGGTACATAATCTTTAGACACTGTTAGCAAAGTAGTCTTTAAGATGCTCGATAACAAGTGTAGCAGTGTTACCATTACCGAGCCACGACGCATCTGGTTGAGGCTTACTGTCTAGCCATGCCCATTGTGCAGACCAATCTGCGTTTGCATCGAGAGGAAGGTGCATACTGCAATTAGCTGCATATGACTGAGGACGCTCAGTAAAATCACGAGGAACTATTACAGGTGTATCAAGAAGTGCAGGTTCCTCTTGGCCGGTTCCTGAGTCACTGATAATGAATGGACTGTTATAGACTGTGGTAAGATATTCTTTATACCCCATAAGGGGAATCATTTCAATTTGGCCAAGGTCAAGTCCCTCTGTGGCAATTGTATCTGCAAGGCGCTTGAAGTATAGCATCTTTACAGGAAGATTGTATCGTTGGGCTGCTTCATTTGCAAAACGGAAGATGGCCTTAATACGCTCAGGATATTTTGTGTTCTCTGGGCGATGAATATCTACAAGAATCTGCTTGGCCTGTTTCGGCTCGGCCCGAATAATAGGTGCAAATGTACGAAAAGGCTCAATAATAGTATTACCAACAACGTGAACATTTTGTGTAATACCCTCATTAGCCAGTTGGGCCTTATAATCATCATGGTAAACAAATAGAATATCAGAGCAATGGTCGCAGACAATCCGATTAATCTCCTCCAACATCCGCTTATCATAAGAGCGCATACCCGCCTCAATATGTGCAATTTTATATCCCTCTTTCTTTAAAGGTAGGGAGACAGCTGCGGAGTTGCTATCACCAAGGAACATAATTAGGTCTGGATTGATATTCTTCTCTTGAAAAAGCTGCGGCACTGCAGTTGACAAATAGCTAAGTTGCTGGTAATGATTTGAAGCTGCTATTCCAGCTGCAAGAATATAATCTGGTTTACGAATCTGTAGCTGCTCAAAGAAAATATCACTTAGTGCTGTATCATAGTGCTGACCTGTATGAACAAGAATATGATTAAAATTTGCATCTAATTCCTTAAAAACCTGACTCATACGAATAAAATCAGGGCGAATTCCTGTAATAGTTACAATTGTTTTTAACATCTCTAACTAATACAATTACATGCGATTTAAGTTGCATTCATAAGCTGTGCCAGTTTTTCATCAAACATATCTGGCTCACGAGTTAAATCTATATATTCACCCGATGATTCATAATGTAGCTTCTTCTTCTCATAAATAGTTTCTCCCATCTCAATATGCATACCCCATGAAATAGGCGATGGCTCGTGATATTGGTGAATTCCCATAAGACTATTTTCCTCCCAATGTATGTTTACTATATTTATATTTGCTGCCATTACTTTTAGGATAAAATCATCATCATCCCATCCAAATGCAAAAGTATAGTCATAGCTAAACTCACAATCTATTTTCTTAAAAGTATCTTTAGATAATCCTATTAAAAAGTGTAAATTACGAATCTTTTCTTTTGATTGGTACCATTCTCCATATATAGGTAATTGAGCAATAATATCATAATCAAGAGGAGCATCATGAAGTATTGCATTAGATTCCGTATTTTTTACTGTGATAATATCATATACATAATATGAATTGTCATTTGTTTTAATACGATTATGTAAATCCTGTAAAATATCTCCTACATAACACACCTCCGCATTTTGTATTACAATATATGAACCTTTAATATATTTGAATCCTATATTATAATTTATGCATGGATTGCTCCATCGCTTTTCATCTCTATTAATTGTAATAAAATTAATATACAATGGAAATTCAGATAGCTCAGCAATTGAGCAGGGGTCTAGCGAACTGTCATCCACTAAAATTACCTGCACATCCTTAATTGTAGAGGCAGCAATCGTTTTTAATGTGTAGTATGTTTGTGCTGAGCGATTTGAAGCTGTCATAATGATTGATATACAGTTTTCAGAAATATTATTATTTTGAATAAGAGTATGTCTGTAAAGTAAACCCTCTTGCTCTATCTCTTTTTTCAAAATTGGTATATAATCTTTATTGAACATTAATGCATTCATTATAATACTAATTATTGATGTATTACATAACTTTTAAGTTGTTGGTATTTTTGGTCAAATGTATCATGTGATTCACTTATTTCAATATATGTTTTATGTAATTTATAATGCCCCATTTTACTTAGGTATAGTTTATCACATTTCTCTTTACCTTGGTCCCAACTATTAGGTGCAAATACATGATACTGATGAATACCCATAACCCCAACTTCATTATGAAATAGGGTTTTTACTGGTATATTTTTCGCCTCAATGCGAAGTAGAAAATCATTATCATCATATGAACAACCATAACTATAATCAAAGCTAAAACCATTAATCATATCAAAAATAGGGCGTGGCATTGCTGTAAGAAAATGATATTTGGCATCTCTATGTACACCTTGATACCAAATCACCTGGAATAGATAGGCATGCTCAAGAATCTTTAATGATGCTGTTCCGAACTCTTTCAACCGATTATTCGATGCAAAACCGTTAGATGCCACAACATCAAATACATGATACGCAAACTCATTTACATTATCGGCCGTGTACTGTAATACATCGCCAACGTGACAGACCTCTGCATTTTGAATAATCACTTTACTGCCTTTCACATGCTGAAATCCAACATTATAATTTACACATGGATTGTGCCATGTTTTTGCCTGGCGCTTAACCTTTATAAAGTCAATGTAAAATGGATATTTACGAAGCTGCTCTTCAGCTAATGGATCAGTATCAGAATCATCCACAACTACAATGTGTATATGCTTAAATGTACTGCGAGCAAATGTGTCAAAAGTATAGTATGTTTGAGCTGAACGATTTGAGGCTGTCATTATAATAGATATAGTCTGTTCGTTTATTGGATGATTTGGAATTACAATATGTTCAAAATATTTAGGGCTGCAGGTTTTAACTGCATCTATTAACTCAAATATCTCGTTCTTATTTCTGAGTAACGACTGCATCTACTCAAGCAATGTAAATGACTTTAAATCACAAATCTGTGTTTGCAATGGCGGAATCTGCATAATCATATTAGTACACCACTCTGTATTTAGAGTCTTATTTATTGCCTGCGGTGTATTCTCAGCTATAATTGTTAGATCATGGCGGTCAAATGTCTGGGCAATCATTTGCGCCATATCATACTTACTGTGCTGGTCTGGACTAAATATATGACGAACACCGACCCAGAAATGGTCATTCTCAATCATAAACCATACCATCTTTGCAAACTGTAAACAGGTAATGCCATTCCACCAATGATTTGTATAACCCTTAATGGTTGCATCTTGTGGCTGCTGCAAAATCCATTCCATAAATGACCTCTTATTTTGGAGTTCACGACCAATAATTGATGTGCGGATAACAGTACATGTAGTTGGCTCACCTGCGGATTTACTTCGACCATAGATATTAGTTTCGGTGTGCTCATCACTCTCTTTATATTCACCCGACGCCTGCCCATCATAAACACAATCAGTGGTTGGATGAATCATATTAGCACCGAACTTTTTTGCAAGTGCGGCAAGTGTTAGAGGGAACTGCGTATTAATTAGATCATAGTCTGTGGTTGTTGTGGCTCGCTGAGGAATCTGACCAATACAGTTAATGATGAGGGTGTCGTGATTACATTTATGATTGATTAGAATAGGCTCAAGCTCTTTTAATGATTCTGTAGTGTTAAGACGGAATGTTGGACAGATCATTGGAACTTTACCCTTAAGGTAACTATAGATATAGCGTCCGAGCATACCTGTACGGCCAAATAGAATTACACGTTGAATCATTTTACCTATAAAGGGCGTGGCGGCTTTAATCTAATGTATATTAGATGGAGTACAGTTCATACACAAAAAAATATTACAAACGTACAATTAATTTAAATAGTGAATTTACGGAGACTACATTTAATGAATTGGCTAGATTACTAGATAATAATGCACCTATTGATGTTAATTTCACTCTAACTGGAGTTGGGGCAAGAACACCTCAGGTATCAATGACCTTTCTTAAACAAATTAATGGAAATTATCGTGGATTGGTTGAAAAGCGACCTACTAAACTAATTACTAATTATAATGGAAATCCAATATATATTAACAGTGAGATATTTGAAAACATTCCAATATTACCTGAATACACACAAAATATTCCACCTGGTCTACTTTTAGACCGCATAAATCAATTGTATTTACGTTTCATGGGATTTGAGGGGGCTGGTCGCAGGCGGCGCACTCACAAAAAACTGAGCCGGCGCAGGCGCCGTTCTTTAAGGCACCGTAAAGCCAAGTAATATGTCTACCTGCCGTGTTCGCCGTATTATTGATTATCTCAACACTGAGACCAGGATGCAGCTAAAAAAGCTGCTTCCTAAAGGTGTTGCGACCGACGCCACAATTAAGGAGATTGGGAATGTAAAATATCCCAGTGCTCTACTAAATGTATTACCCAAGGAAGAGGCCTATGCTTCCCTTGGTAATATTACTGAAGCCATGTTGAGGAGACCGGCTGAGACTATTTCACTCGAGACCCTACTCGAGCAGACCGCACTCGAGTATCCTGAGCTGAGTGAGAGCGACCGAGCCAAAGTAACAAAATCTGTAACTACTGAGCCCTATCTTGAGCGCTTGCGACGTACTCGAGAAAAGTTGGAGGCGAGTTTCCAGGGGCCCTGTGTATATGAGCCTACTGTTATTAGGGAGGGTGTTGAAGGACATCCTGATATTAAAACTATGAGACAGGTCTATGAAATTAAACTAACTGGACAAGTAAAGGAGAATTGGCTAGGGTTCGTATTCCAGGCCTTCGCCTACGCTGCTATCTGTCCGAAGGTTCGTGAGGTCAATATTGTGCTACCATTACAGGATTTGGTCTGGACTTGTGATGTTAGTGGATGGACAAATAGGGATGCATATTGGGGCCTGATGAACAAGTTGTCTGAAGAGATTCGGACTGTTGGAGTTGTGAACAAGGCGGCGGCAGCTAAGATGTGTGATGAGTACTGTATTGGTTGCCATTTGCCGAAGAAAGGGGGGAGCTTCGCTACCAGTATTGCCCACATTCAGGATGGTAGTCGTGGATGGCAGCTATTCCTCAGTAGTAATATGACTAGTAAGGTAAGCATGAAGCCCGAGGACATTAAGGCGACTCGGGCGCACATTGATAAGACGGGAGCTAAGATCTACATTCACAGCCCCTATATTATTAATCTGTGCGCAGTGCCTGGTGAGAAGGATGATTATCATACAGGGTGTCTTTGTGCAACTCTGGATGCCGCAGTTGCCATGGGCTGTCGTGGCGTGGTTGTACATGTAGGAAAAAGCACTACTCAGGATCTGACGGTTGCCCTGGATAATATGAAGACGAATATTCGGCGTGCACTTGACTCAGCAACACCTGAATGCCCTATCCTTCTTGAGACCCCTGCAGGTCAGGGGACAGAGACTCTTAAGACATATGAGGAGTTTGTTGGATTGGTCAAGGAGATTAATGACCCTCGTCTGCGTATCTGTGTTGATACCTGTCACGTGTTTGCCTGTGGCCATGGGCCGTTAGAGTATGTAGAGAGGATGTTGCGTGAGGATGCGGAGCTTCTGAAACTCATTCACTTCAATGACTCATTGGGTGAATGTGGCTCATGTGTTGACCGTCATGCCGATATTGGACTTGGCAAAGTTGGTATTGCCGTTCTTGGAAAGATTGCTGCTGCCGCTTATGCTGCAGAAGTGCCTTGTGTGATTGAGTATTAGTGATTGACTTAGATATTATTAATAAATTTGATTTATTTTTATTTTATACGGATACCACTAATGGCAACAACCTGCGTAAAAAAATATTATGATAATGGACGTCTATCAGTAGAAGTCAATTATATTAATGGTGCATTAAATGGGCCGTATATATTATATTATCCATGTGGTCAAGTACGAGAAATAGTAAACTATGTTAATAATATTCGTAATGGACCATATACATTTTATTGGCCTAATGGACATATACAATTAGAATATAGCTATATTAATGGTCTAAGAGAAGGCGTATGTAAGTCATATTATGCAAATGGCCAAATATATTATGAATTAAATTATAGTAACAATTGTAAAGATAAATAGTGGCTAAAATTGCTGATATTGCGAATAGAGGAGATATGCTATGTGTGATTGAATATTAATTATCAGTAATAACCTTAACAGTATCTATTGTATAATCGGCCTTTGCTGCCCTTCTTTTTTCCCTACATTTAAGGTAAATAAGAGCTGTTGCTGCAATAGCCCCT
>JACCDO010189804.1_pt1 | contig 17257 bp, 9 predicted proteins | sample 7446101 | NCBI WGS metagenome assembly JACCDO01 (sample SAMN15323440, study PRJNA562643) | freshwater metagenome | isolation source: river surface water | place: USA:Blue River Watershed | collected 2017-08-16 | reverse complement strand
GGGGGGACAATGCTAAACAATTTTTGCAAACACCGGACCCAATTTTCGAAGATACTGTCAAATTGAACTACTTACACCGTGTGTGTGTGGGATTGAGTGAGTGAATGAAAGACTAGGTAAATCATCGAAATGATACTGCAACGCTCTGCGGGAAGGTCGATGTTCCTAATATGTGCTTTATTATGGGTATGTTCTTTATCAGGTAGTTGGCGTCGCCCACTCATGGTTACGACAAAGCGAAATAAATTGTATAGTGCTTACACCTCCATGAAAGTTAATGCTGTTATAAATGGGAAGTCTACTACTAGCACCATTACAAGAGACCATGATACCATTTTTATGTCGAAGAATAGGACTTTAGTGCGAATATTGGGAATTGTAGTACCCATGGTGCTAGGTTTACAAGTGTCTAATGCCGAGTCAATATCTCTTGGTGAAGCTGTTGTGGAACCTACTAAACCTATATCAACAGTTGCTAAAGCTGTGTATCGTGAATCGAATTATAATGACGGTGCCGTATCTGCTGTTAGTAAAATAATAAGTGATAATTTTGCTGTATTAAGATCAGTTATAACAAGTGAAAAAGTGGCTCAATTAAGAGTCGGTGATAGCCTTGTTTTACGATTGCGTGCTGTAGAAGTAGAGTTAGAAGCATTACAAGTTGATATCTTTCGTGATCCTGTAGATTGGGAAGTGTTATCTGTTTATCCTAAAGTATTTCGTGCTTATGCACCACTTTTCACTACTTACACCGATCGCGCATTTCCAACGGATAGTCAAGTAGATAAAGCATTGCGATATGCTCTTAGATATGAAGTTGGTGGTTTTTATACTTCAGTGAAAGATTTAGAAGATTCTATTAACAGGAAAAGTATACGTGCAGCCCAACGAGCATTTGCAAAAATGAGTTTATCTTACGATCGGTACCTAAAAGCGGGTGATTTATACGTGGAATACGAGCCAGATAACACCATTTCCATCGATGTTTATAAGAAGAAACTAGCTAGTGATTTGACCGGTGTAAATCCACTGAAAGATGGGAAATTAAATTATATTGCACCTAGTATTGAGGCTCCTGGACTGCAAGACGAGATAATTTTACTGCGAGGTCCCGACAAGGGTCGCAAGGGCCAAGTTCTGTGGATTAGTAAAGGCGACTCTATTCGTAATGTTGACTCTGTTGTTGTTAAATTGGAAGCTAGTGTAAGTGGTCACAAGGAGGTGAAGTCATATCCTTACTCTCTTGTAGCCAAGACCACGCCTCCCGAGGTTTTGTTCATCGATGATTTCATTGCGGCTTATCTGGCGTCGGCCATATCCTCCGGTATCATGTATCCAATTGATACCTACAAAACTCGTGTACAAAGTGGTAGGAAAGGGATACCTTCAACTGAGGAAGGTGGTTTCTTCGGTTTATGGAGAGGTGTTGAGTACTTCATTGCCGATGCTAATGACGCCGTCTATCTCGCGTCTTACGGGCTCTTCAAGCCTGTCCTGATCAACTCCATCGACACGTCGTCATCACTTGTTGTATTTGGTATATTGACACTTGCTGGATCACTTGGTGATGCAGTTGGTTCATTTTTTCGTGTTCCTATGGAAATTGTGTACAAGCAAATTCAAACAGGAGCTAGTAACAATGGCCTGCAGGTGCTGGGTAGTCTGGTGCAGAAATCTTCTTTCCGGTTACTCGCTTTCTCGTGGGTCGCCGTGCTATGTCGTGATATGCCTTTTGCAGGACTACAAATTGCATTATTCGACTTATATAAAAGTGTTTTCTCCTTTTTAGATGATGCAGGAGTGAGTATATTCTTGCAGCGCTCCATATGGGGTGCATTTGCTGGTGGTACTGCTGCATTTCTCACCACACCATTTGATTTAATAACCACAAATGTCATGGTTGCCGCAACGGATGTCAACCAGGACTCGGGATCCAAGTCGAAGAATGTATGGACGGAAATAGGACCATTATTCTCAAAAACAACCAAAGAAACCATAGATAAAGGCGGGATCAATGCGCTGTTCACCGGTGCACTGCCTCGAGTACTATTTTTTGCACCTGCTGCCACTATATTTTTTGTTTCCTACGAGTCCATATTCGACATTCTAGAGCAAGCGAAAGAAGGAAATGCTTTCTTTCAAAGATAATTTTTTAATTAATGACAATATGAACACTATGAACACGACCTGCGCCTCGATGATGATAAGAAGGCGGAGCGCTGCGCCTTGATCTGTATATTTGTATTACCTTTGTAAATTAGGCTTGGAAAACTTCATATTCATTGCTTTCTTTGCTTCCTCGCGCATAACTTCCACCTGCAACTTGGATACCGCGCGGTGACTGCCAAAGTCACTGTCCCGGTCAAATGCTTTGCGCGGCTTGGCTGGACCACCTTTCTGTTGACTCATTTTTTCTAAATGTTGCTCCATCAAAGACGGTCCTCGTGACTTGTTGAATTCGTCTATTAGCTTCTGTGCCCTCGCTTGCTCCTCGATCTCAGCAGCTGTTAATGGCGCTGCTGGCGGCGCATTACCACCTACTTTACCAGCATTTCTACCTTGTAAAAATGTTCTATTTTTCAGTACCATGCTTGCTTCTAGGTCTCCTAACGCTTTATTCTCTCCTGGAGTCATCATCCATTCTTCGCGACCTGCAACGACACTGCTTTCAATCTCGACGTTCACACTGGCAACCTGTTTGCCACCTATAGGATCATCATCAGGAACGTCACCTTTCACCTGAGTAGACATATCATATGAAGGACCGATCACCTCGCTCTCGTCATTCATTAGAGAAAGATATTCTTCTGCTGCTAGTTGGGCACTTTGTAATTGTGTTAATGTGGGTAATGCAGGTCCAATACCGACTTGTTGTTCCTGTTGCTGTGCCTCTTCCTTATCACTTTCAGAGTCATCAGAACTAGATGATGATGACGATGATGATGATGATGCAGAAGCTGATGACTTATGCTTGGCTTTCTTAGATAATGGTTCGCTCGATTTCTCAGGATAAAGAGATAGTTCTCCTCGTTTATAGGACTTGAACATCTCGACAATATCTACTAACACTTGTTTCAGCATCGAATATTTTGGATTACTAGCTTGCACAAAATATTTGTCTTCGCCAGTTAAGTCCTTTATTCCAACCGATTCAAATAACTTTTGCAAGCTTTCTTTGACATCCTCGTCATCCATGTCACTTAAATCTATTTCTTCACCTAAAGTATTCTTATAATTAGTATAAAATAGTGAAATAGTGCATATAATAGAAGTTACCGTTGAGTAAAGTTTGAAATAAAGTGGGCAAATCGTCAATTAAAGCAGGAAATTTCTCTAGAATTGAAAACAAATAAACTGGGAATGTTCTCGACGACATTATTTGTGCCTCAGTTAACTTATTCGGCTGACTAATGCTTTTACTTTTTGCTAACTCTTCTAATATCCAATTCCCCACGCTATTTACACTTGGATGCTTTGAATAGCTGCCAGTTCCATCTGTTATCACAGGAAGTAGCTTCATTAATTGTAATAAATAATCTCTATATTGGACATTTTCCACCTGTTGCAACAACACTGTTTCATTCTTATCAAACGAATTAATCAGTAATGGCAGCTCCGATAGCAATGCCGGGTGGTGCAACAGACCATATGTCAATGAACTATTGAGCTTTGCACTCATTTCATTTGGTATTTTCCCACACCAACTTTTCATCAAAAAAAAATAAAAGAGAAAGGAAAGGGAAAGAGTATTGAAGCTTTTCCCTTGTATTGGTGCGTAAACAAGTTGTGGATGCAAGAGAATCGGTCGGGAGACATGGATAGAGGTAGGCCGCGGGATGATAGTCGTGATAGAGGTAGGCGGCGGGATGATAGTAGAGAGAAGGTTGGTCATAGAAATAGCCGTGATAGAAACAATCGCAGAGATAGCCGTGATAGAAATACTCGTAGAGATAGTCGCGATAAAGATAGAAGGCGCAGAAGTCGTAGTCGTGATGGCGATAAATATCGTAGTGATTCCCGTGAAAAGAAAAGTTTGGCAACAATGAATAAAAAAGAGCGTCGAGCGGAGTTAAGTAAAGAAGATTCAACAAAAATTATTTGGGGAAAACCTGGTGAATACATCAATGACGAAGCAAAGACAGAAGAAAATGCTGCTCCAATTGTGAAAGAAAAAGCTAACTTTGGTCTATCAGGTGCACTAGCAAAAGATGAAGCCACTGGTAATGTGATCAATGGGATAGTATTAAAGCACTCTGAACCTCTTGATCGTATCGTTCCAAAGCAACTATGGCGGTTGTATGTATTCAAAGAGAATGACATCATCGAGACTCTCCATATACATCGCAAGTCTTCATATTTATTCGGTCGTGATGATAGAGTCTGTGATGTTGTGTTATCACATCCTTCATGCTCGAAGCAGCATGCTGTTATCCAATTTCGCATTGTTGATGTGCAAGATAAGAAATCTGATGAGGTTTACCAGGTTATTAAACCGTACTTGATTGACCTTGGTTCTGCGAACAAGACCATACTCAACGGCAACGTCATTGACGACGCACGTTACTATGAGTTAAAAGAAAAAGATTCGATTAAATTTGGCAGCAGCAGCCGGGATTACATTGTGATGCGTGCAGATTTGTAAATATTGTAAGACTATGTTGATTATATACACTTTATTCTCATTATTTACTCATTTCTTCTTCTCTTTTCCCTCCTTTTTGGTTCGATCCTTTTGTGATTCTGCTATTTTTGCTTTCAAAACGTCGCGTTGATTAAGTTTCTCCGGGTTGGGAAATGGCGTGCTACCTACTCGGTACTTGTAATAATTTGCGTGCTCTAAGTTGAACTTGATCGCAGCTTCCAATGCCGCGTCCTCGTCCAACTCCTGTAATGACTTGCCTAACTCAACACTCTTCTTCTGTACTGTTGTCTGTTGTACTTGTGTTGCTGGGGTATTTGCTTTCTTCTTTTTCTTCTTTTTCTTGTTGTTACTTACAGCATTATTACTGCTACTTACACCTCCTGTTGTTGCTGTCTCATAGGTCTCATCTGCCTCTTCCTTCTCGTCGTCAGAGTCAACCGTTTCCAAGTTATTGAACGACAAGACACTCATAGGTTCTGCTTCCACTGCATTATTTGACACCTCGGTGGATATTTTAGCAACGTCAGAGGTGACTGCCGCTGGCGTCTTGAATGGGATTAGTGAGACCTCGATATACCGCAACTCGGGGTGTGTTGCATCGTTCTGCGACTGGTGATATAGGTTCATTTCCTCGCATGTCTCGTGAATAATTGCCCTTTCTCGAGGGTTCAAGGAAGCACTGAAACGCAAGCAATACAACGAGTCCTTATGCTGCTTTTCTGTCTTCCCGAAAGGGTTGTGGATAAACTTGTTGCCACTAAATGAAACCAAGCCGTGGGATATCACGCCTTTGCGGTATGTGTAAAGAAACGGCTTCAATTGCTCCTGAAAATGATCTGTTTTGACTGGAGGAGGTGCCTCGCTGGCACGTTTGGGTGGCTTTTTTGTGCGATTCAACTTACTTCTATTGTTTGCTCTCGCAGGCGCAGATCCGCTTGCCGCATTATCACCTGTGTCGCAGGTGTTCTCGCTTGCTTCGAACTCATATCCATCGTCACTGAACACAAAGTCGTCTAAACTCTCGGTTTCACCGAACTCCAGGATGCTCCTGTATACACCGTGATCTCCTATGTAATTTATTAGACTATTAAGTGTTTTGTCCACGCTGCATGTCTCTGTGTCGCAAATCACTGTAACATTCCTGCGTGCACGTGTAACGGCTACATTAATACGACGTGGATCAGCTAAAAACCCTACCTCGTGTCGATCATTGGACCTAACTAGCGACAGAATGATGCATTCCTTCTCTCCTCCTTGAAACCCGTCGACCGTTTTGATGTCTATTCCATCGTATGACAGGCCACCGGTGGCACTTTTCTCTTGCACTAATTGACGCAGTAACTCAATCTGACCGTTGTATGGCGTGATCACGCCAATATGACTACTGCGCACGCCACAACGAAGCAAAGTTTCTATATATTTGAGAACTAATTCTGCCTCATAGAAATTACGATGAGATCCCTCGTTACATGCTTCTTCGCTGTAGTTGCCGCCCGCAGTGTCCAGCAGCAACATCACAGGGCAATGCTTAATCATGTTCTCGTCCGAGGCCGTCACCAAGTCAACCATTTTGTGGTTTCTAACTGTTTCGTGCGATTCGATGAGGTCGTGGTATGTTTCGTGCGATGCCCACGTGGAAATAATGTTATTCATTCGATACTAAGAACAGTAAGTAAGTAAGTAAGTAAGTAAGTAAGATGCGGATAAAGTATACAAGAGAGTGAGCGTGTGTGTGAGAGAGAGAAAGAGAGAGAGAGAGGGAGTGAGGCACCTGTATAGTGAGCATTCTAACTATGGATGCGAACAACTTGTTATTAATAATTCTTTCAAACAATGTGACACTCAATAGATGACTTTCCTTTTCGGTGGACTTGATAGTAGGTGGTAGTTGCTTGTGGTCACCTGCCAGCACTAGCTTGCTCCCTTTTAATATCGGCACCCAACACGATGCCTCCAGCGCCTGCGCTGCCTCGTCAATCACCACCAAGTCAAATATTGTGTCCTTTAGTAGCTTGCTACTAGCACCGATGCAAGTACATAGCACGATATTGTGCGATGCAAGAATGCCGCTAATAACTCTTTCTTCTCGCTGTTTAATCTCTTTTCGAAGTGTTTTCAACTCTACTTGCGTCTCCTTTCTCACACTGCGATCAAGTCGAGAAGTTAACTTCTTTCTTAAGGAATCCATTTCATTTCGAATATCGCGCACTATCTCAGTACCATCGTCACCGGATACTATTGCATCCAAGCAATATGGTAATATTTTAGGGTTTACTCTAGCGGGGTGGCCTATGCGGAGTAGATTAGCTCGGGGCATGTAGCTCACGAGCCTTTCCAAGATATTATCTACCGCTACATTCGATGGCGCACATACTAATATCTTTTGTCCTTTCAGTGATGCTTGCAGTATCAACTCGGTGATTGTTGAGGTCTTTCCTGTGCCTGGAGGGCCATGTACAAGCGCTATATGAGTGGCATCCAATGCGCATTTTATAGCTTCTTCCTGTGAAACATTTAGATTTTTGTTGTAATAGGTAATATTGCTTTTATTAATTAGTAAATTGCGATTTATGAGTGATGATTCATTGATAGATGATGCAAATAGCAAATGTGATAGGGGATTCACATGATCCTCTTCTAATGCATTTAATGCTTCCATCATTTTTTTATGCGTTTGTTCAGATGCTCTTAAATTTAATCGTAAAGGCGGTTGAAATAATGTAAAATTCACATCTTCGTCATCACTACATACTATATCAATATAATTATTAGCTGTTTTTATTATAACTCCATCAATATATGACTTCTCCTCCTCATTCGTATGCTTCAACTTTGGAACATACAAAGTTACTTCATCACCAACTTTCATGGAACTTTTATGCAATGGTTGACCATCCATACGTTTTACCGTGATGCAACAACGACCGAATAAAGACGTGCGAATCTCATCTATAACTAGGGAAAGGAGTGATATTCCTTGCTTTTCACAATCAGATCCACTCAAATCATTTAATTTTTGAATTAATTGTTCAATTTCTGCTTGCTTTTCAGCAGCTAGAAGCTGCCTCTGACTAGAAACCCAATCTTCTTTTGTTTCCATTACAATTCTCGGAAAATAAGCCTTTCCACAAGACCTCGAGTACCGGTCAATCGTCTCTGAAAAGCAACTGATTGAGTGCATAAGACAAGACTAATTAGGTGATGATTCGGCTAAGGATTCCATCTATTAAAGAAATTGCCGCTGTAACATTAATATCATCACATGTTAACAGGTGACATGTTCATATCGGTACTCGTCAGAAGAAATAGAAGAAATTTTCAGAAGGAAAAGAAAAGCGATCCGAATGGCGATGCAAGCGGTTGATGAGGCGAAGTATGATCGCCAATTGCGTCTTTGGGGATTAAATGGCCAACAGAGACTGCAGAATTCACATATTTTGTTGGTTAATGCCGATGCTACTGGCTCTGAAACACTAAAGAATTTGGTGCTGCCTGGAGTGGGAAACATTGCAATATTAGACGATACAATGGTCACCGCCGACGATTTAGGTCAGTTTATTTACTTTCTTCATAACTCACTGTCATACTCACTCACTAATTCTAAAGGTAATAATTTCTTTGTGACTAATGATGATTTGGGTAAGCCTCGCGGACAGGTTGTATGCAATTGGTTGATTGAAATGAATCCTGAAGTCAAAGGAGGGCACTTTCATGATAATGTGAAGAGTGTACTATTGAATGACTCGTTGTTCTTTAATAAGTTTTCATTTATAATATTATCTAATGTTGATCCAGGTATTACATTTCACGCTATACACTTAAATGACTCACTCACTTACTCACTCACCTATATAAATCCAGAGAGTGTTAGTCTTGTTGCATCTATCGCTTGGGCAAGTAATATCCCTTTAATCAATATAAAAACGAATGGTTTCGTCGGTATGTGTAGGCTGCAGTTGCAACACCATGATATTATTGAATCTAAATTGAATGTCGATAGCAAATTTGACTTACGTGTCGCTAATCCCTTTCCTGAACTGGAGGAGTTCTTCCGTAGCTTCCAATTTGACTACGACGCCGGAACTGTTAATGACGAAGACATTGCGCACATACCATACGTCGTGATACTATACCATACAATGCAGTTGTGGAAGCGAAGAGGCAATGAGTTACCTCTGAAAACGAAGGCTTTAAAGGACCAATTCAATGCGTTAGTCGCTTCTTGGGTTCCCGCTTCGGTGAATATTAACGACTTGGTCAATTTTGAAGAAGCGACGAAACAACTGAATGTGCTGAACTGCACCAAGCCGTGTGTGTTACCTGACGATGTGCTTGATCTGATGAATAAAATCGTCGAGGCTCCACTTGATGCTTTGAACCACAAGTCATTCGAAATACTCGTGCGATCCTTGTATACCTTCATAAACACCTATCGCGACATACCACTGAGTGGTAAAGTACCTGATATGCATGCCTCCTCGCAGCTATTCATCGCGCTGCAACAAATATTTAAGAATAAAGCTAATGAAGACAGAAGAAAGTTCTATGACATTGTGGCCCAGCAGCTGTTGCAGCTGCAGCGCGATCCAAATGCCATTACTAAAGATGATGTGGATGTTTTCTGTAGTAATTTGTTCGATTTAACGCGCTTAGTCACTCGTAGTCTCGATGATGAGCTTACTCACGTTGACAGCAATGCTATAACAGAGGCTCTGTATGAGCCATACCAAGACGCCGCACAGACGCCGATATTGTATTACATATGTCTCAGATGCGTCGATAGCTTCAGGGCCAAATATAATTACTATCCAGGTACTCACTCACTGACTTACTCACTCTCAAGTCTTACTTACTTACTCATTCATTCAGGTGAAATCAGTGAGCGGTTGGACAGTGATGTAGGACTATTATGGGATGAAATAGCAACATTCTTGTCAACAAATAGGTTAGATATCCCAGCTTTGACTGTGGATCATGCCAAAGAAATGGTCCGTTATGGCAACTCACAGCTGCACATAACAGCTGCGTTTATGGGTGGTATTGTGTCGCAAGAAGCCGTGAAAGTGATCACGCAGCAGTACATTCCTATCAATAATACTTATATTTACAATGGTATATGCTCGGTTAGTGCCACGCATACACTATAAAATATTCTGTCCGTTGAGATGCTGTCCTCACATAATTACTCCATTTCTGTAAGTAACTTAATAGCTCCGTTGATGTAAGTCTCCCATATGAGTCTTGTCACCGCATCTGGTGCTCGCAACACCAAGCTTTTCCCGTTTCCCGTTTCACTCGTTACACTCCCTTTATCACTACCGTTGTCAAAGAAGTTCGATCCACCACTCAAAAACATGCTGGAATACTTGGATGTTGATGAGTGTGAGCTTTTGTGTGTTACTATAGTGAACTCTCTACCCTTCGCACTCTTGGTAGCAACGACATCGATGGAGGCAATAGCGCTGACCGGTATAATCCCCTTTAATTTTGTTGGGACGTCACCCCACAGCGACTTTACCGCGCCTTTATATATTCTTAAAACAGCAAAATCTGTTTCAGATTCACTAAAAACATAGTATCTCTTCAACCACATACCGGTGGTGGCGGACTTCTTCTCTAACCAGCCCTCAAGGATCACGCCGGATTCCATCGCTAGCTTTGATAGCTTGGGTGGGAATGGAACAGTCGATTCTGCTAGCTCGGCTTCTATTACTGGTAGTTTAGAATGTGGTAATAAGGATTTTAGCACAGATAAACTAGATGCTGGTGGTGCGATTACTGGCACTCTTTGAGGGGTGTTGATAGCCGAGGTAGCTGCTGTCACAGATTTTAGTGGGGTTGTTGCCGGAGTCGCTATATTCTTCTCTTTCTTCTCATCGACAGGTACTTTATTTACCGTTACTTCTAACTTTTGCTGATCTACTTCGGATTTCTTCTCGATGCTGAAATCAACGGCCGCCGTGGAATCTGCACTTTCGCTGGGTACCACCGACACTTGCTTCACTTCACTAGTCGCAATAGTTGTTGTTTGTACTGATAAACTGCTCTCTATTTGCTGAACAATCTCCTTCTTTGGCTCACTGTCAGCTGCTGGCACCGCCTCTGAGTTAGGAACGGCAACCGCCCGTTTTATTTCAACTCTCATTGGTGACACTGGTAATGGGACAGTCTTCGTGGCGCTTGCATCGCCTATACTGTCATTGCTATCGTCAAGCTCGTCATCGTTAAAGCTTTCATCGGTTTGGTACTGAGTGAATCCAAACACACCCTTTTTCTTGGTTATTGGATTCACAGATTTCATTGGCTTTGATACTACTGGCACTGCCTCCTTTTCAAGTGGCGGTTGCTGCCGTGTGTCCTGCGTAGGCACTGTTGGTAATGGTTTATTTTTCGTTATAGACAGCTTGGGAGAGTTACTAGATACCGGAGCAGGTAGAGTATCTTCACTCTTTGCAGTTACATCATTACGCTCTTCCACTTCTACGATGGAAACATTTTTTGCTGGTTTAGTAGGACTTGGTTTTTGTTCATGCACATCTCCTGCAGTAGACGCTGCGGCCAACGGTGCCGTGGTTGATGGTCTATATGTTTTATAGATGCGTGCCAACACAGTGACGGTGCTCCAAGACACGGTGGATGTTTCTAATGCCAGCACATCATCAGCCAGGTTAGGTGCATTCAACTTTGTCCGTATAATGCGAGAGAACTCGACACTATCCGCGCCAATTTCATCTACATATGTTGCATCAAATGCGTCCCTCAATAAATCCATATTAATTTCGTCCGTTACCTTTGTCGGACTTGTCGAAAGTTTACTCTTACTAGTGCTTATATTCCTTGATTTCTCGTTACTCTGAGTGCTTGTGGTGGGCTTCTTTATGCGCTTTGATGCAGGTATAGTGTTCTTCTTCGGCACTGGTTTTGCATCAAAATTATCAAAATCCTCAAAATCTTCTACATACATTGAATTATCATCCTTTTCCTCTACCTCATCATCATCGTCGGTGATTGCTTCTGTTGGAATTAGGACGCTATCATCATCTTCATCATCGTCTACTAATTCTACATTCACTAACTTGGTATTCTTCTCAATTTCTAATCTAGATTTACTAGCAGATGTAATAATTGGAATTTCTTTGATATAATCATTACTTTTCACTGTGTTATTATCATTTTTTCTCATTCTAGTCATAGATTTTTTTTCTTTCTTTGCAGGTAAAAGCTCATAATCTGATCCTGAATCTTCATCCTCTTCAATACCGTGCCATATCATACTATCCCCTTCTCGCATATTTACAATATTATCATTTTGTTGTGTTTTGCCCATCGTTTCATGCAATAAATCTGAATCCGATGATACCATTTGCCAATTACTCACATAATTATCACCAAAATCAGAAGGAAATGCATTTTCATCATCACTTTCCATATCATCATTATTACCACGACGATTTTCATAGAATAAACCAGATGGTTCAGGCGGCTTCATTACAGGAGTCCGAATTGACGGCACATACCCTTCCTCGTCAGAGTCGTCAAACATCTCTTTGCTTCCTGAGGAGTCCTTACCGTTTACTATTTTACTGATTTTTTAAAATTTGGTACCGTTTCCAAACCTTGAAGATTTGTGAAGAACCAAGAACAATAGTTAAAGACACAATTAGCAAAGAATAAAAAAGTAAATAAGTGCGTGAAACTTGAGGCGAAGATGGAGAGAAAACCCAGTCGATTAAGTGGAAAATTGCAAATTTGATTTACCGGTACCGGTACCGTGCCTTTCGAAATATTTTGAGACAGTTGAAAAAGCCAAGGCCTTTGGTGCTGTGTGAGACCCAATTGCTAATTTTAGGGCTATGTTTATTGAATAGGGGTTGTTATTACATAGTGACTGTGTGCTTTGCTTCAGATTAGTTATCAAAAATGGAGCATCACCAGAGGGGTATGGGACGAAAATGGGAACGCCATTATCCGGAAACTAAGACGAATATTGGTATCATTATTGCTTATTCACGCTCACTTAAAACTTACTCACTTATTCATTTTTGTACAGCGGTTTCTCTCATGCTATTAGCAGTATGTATTGGACTGCCATTAGTGGTGTTATTCCCTCAAATGTTTTCCCCGGCTATATTCAATAGTAGGTTATCATATCACCTAATATTAGATGTAGAAGATTACTTGACATGCAGTAAAGACTATCATAGCTTCATCATTGATGAACCAGATCCAAGTGTGGATTTATTAAAATTCTATGTCTTTAATATAACAAACGCTGCTGATTGTTTGGATCGAGGTAATAAGCCATTGATAGTAGAGACTGGTCCTTATGGTTACAGGAAAAAGACTTATAAATACGATGTATCATTCGATACAAACACTTCTTCTTCCACGGTTTCATTCAAAGAATACAATTATTTAACGAAAATCAATGAGACGATAATGTGTGAATCCATGTTTTTTCGTATGGATAATGCATTTGGTGAGTTAACAAATCCTTGCGACGGCGGTGTGTGTCAATGCGCAGATCATGATGCTACCATAACAGTCATAAATCCCTTATTCTTAAAATTATTATATAATGAAGGAGCTGCGACATTACTAGGAACATATTCCGTTGAAGTATTTACTGAAATTAAAAGTTTAATTGAAGGTCCATTCGTGGAGGCCGCGCGATCCCACCTGGTTCCTCGTGCTTATCAAGAGATATACCAGTTTCGGTCGATTATGCAAATATTACCTATTATAAAAACTGCTTACAGCTACTTGATAGATACCGTGTTGTTAAGTGCGGATCAAGTCCCTCAACTACTATACAACGCAACTCTTATTAAAGAGAAAGGACTCACAGAATGCGGTCTTAGTGACTATTCTTACTATTTTTGTCCTTTTGGAGCACGTGGTTATGATAATATTAACTCACGAATAAATTTAGCAAGTTACCCTGACAGCGACTACCCACTTGCCGACATTCTGTTCGACAACACTTCCTCGATCTCGCTCCTTACCGACGTGGGATTGGCCAAGTGGGTGGCACTAGCGTATTACATGAAAGAACTAGAGTTTGGTGCTGATGACGGTATCATCATGATAACTTCAAGTGAAATGACTGAGTTAGTTTCGAATGTAACGGATATCTTGGCCTATTCCACATTCACGAGTCCTACTTCAAACCAGTTCGGCGCAGCGCGCAACTATATCAAGTGTATCTCGTACTGGTTGTTTGCTAGCTTCATCTACCCCGGTCAAGCCAATGCCAAGTTGAAGTATATGGTATTCGAGGAGTTTCGCAAGACATATGAACCGGTAGTGTGTGCCCCACTCGGTACCTATTGCGTGTGGCAATATGGTTATATGAATGAGTATCGCGGCAGCACATTCCATATCAGTGATACTGTTGCATTCCAAATGTTGGATGTAACAACATCTGTCAACACAAATCCCGTTGCTTTGTACTACATTGGTAACGGTATTCAATTCTATAACGTCTATATCTACTTCAACCATGTGGTGAATGTCGACGAGGATGTCTTGGCATGCCAGGACTACTCCAATACTTACGCGGATGGTTCTTACAAGCAAGCAGCAGGGTTGTGGGCCTCCAACTCGAGTATTGCCACTACTAACCTAACGTATGTCTACGTGCAGTACTTCAAGCAACCCAGTGCGAAGCGGGATATTTTCTATGACTTCGCCGGCAATCTCTCGGCTTTGCTCTATGACGTCTACCGCAATTCCACTGATTTCCATGATATTTTCGTGGTTAAATACTTGAATAAATTCAAAGATCCTGATTTTACTCATGATTTTACCGTTGGAAAGTGGGAAGAACTAGGTTGGGCGCAATACGGTGGTGGTTTTGTCACCTGGGCGCTCCTTAAAGTAAGACCCTTATATGAGGTACTTCGAGATGGAATGTGGAAATTTGGCACCGAGAAGTACTATTCAAACTACATTGAATACGGCACCTGGTGCATCAAAGTGGGCTACCCCATCGCCTATATCTACGATCCCTATGACGCCAAAACACTTCTTTATGCTCTCTCTAACACCGGTTCTATTGGGGTACAATTTCGTTCTGATCTGGTATATAAATCCACAACCCTTATTGGAGACGGGTCTTACTTCGTCAACAGCATCGGTACCGTTGGTGAGAAGGCATTCACCCCTGAGAGTAACAAAGCTAACTTCACTTGTGACAGTTACAACGACCAAACAAGTATAGATGCTTGCCGCCTTATGAACACAGATATCACTTCCTCCGCGGATATATGCGATTCTATTGAGACCTTGAACGACTATTGCAAGCAACAAGTTATCTACGGAAGTGCGTATGTTGTTAACTGCAACAACTTCCAGACCTCGATGACTGCCACACAGTTAGGTATTCAGTGCAACCATGAAACCATCTTCGGTCACGTTCATCCTTACACCAAGAAACTAGGTAACATAGTCTTTGAAATGTTACTTGCTTTAACGTTAAATCTCCGCATTAAAGCTGGGTTGTGGTGCAACAGCATCCGCGACTGCACCTACACCTACGGCGGCATGTTCGTCACCACCAAAGTCAGGCAGGTACTCTTTGAAGGCTTCACGGAACCATCTGTTTTACGCTATTTAAACATGAAATATGCAACAAAAGACATCAAATTCCAGTGTAGATATGACTCCGCCGACAGTTGCGGCAACGAACTCTTGCAGTGCAACCAGTCGGGGCTCGTCCTCAACCTACCCAACTCCCAAACCAAGTTTTTAGAGTATGGTAACACTGCTAATGATGAATTTTTTGCTCCATATTTTGAGATTACTTACCCTGATGGTGAGATGCTATGGAGATACTCAATGAATGACACCCTGCGTGAGTACGCACTGAATGTCATCGAATCCCAGGCAACGGAAATCGTCAAGCTCAACAATCCCCATTGGACTCTATACCCTGCTTGGCACACGAATGATGTTGCTTTTAACAAGTATTATCAGTGTCAAAAACGGATTTTTTCTGGTGATCCCTATTTATATCAGTCGTGTATTGACACGTTAAGCACCGGTAGAGACGACTTAGCAACGGTTATGAACTACCTTGTGTACCGGGGTAACACCTCAACGGCTACCATTAATCCCTATGGTGAACAAGCGGTGTATGGCGCGGCAATGGACCAGTTCATGCAGTATTACCCCGCGCTTTGGGACGGGTTTATCTCTTATCCTTACACTTACGACGGCACTACCGGTGGCAAATCATTCGCGAAAATGACAAATCCAACGATATTTGACCGGCAGTTTGGGTTCCCTTATACACTCAATCAAGACAGTTTTATCTTCAGTTTTGAGAAGGATATCAAGGTGCAGATCCCTATAACGGATACTTGGGATAAAAGAACTTACTCTAAATCCCTACCTGTTCAAACAAGACGCTTTACGGAAACGGTTTCAACATGGGAACCATACAAAAACATCACTAAACCACGGGATTCGCTCGGGATGAAGTACGATATGCCTTATGGGATGGTGAGCATCGAGAGGCTAACAGGGCTACCTTTCTACATCGGTACTCCTCACTGCTACGGCAACAAGCTCTGGGGTGGCACCGAGTACTTGCATGTGACCGGATATGCTCCTTATTCACAAATTCATCGAACTTTTCTTGATTATGATCCCGTTACCGGCAAATCCATGCGGCAATCATTGCGGCAGCAAGCCATGGTGCGAGTTGAAAGAAATGCTATTTTTATGAATGCTTTCTCATCACAATCACGTTGTGTTGCACCTACGAAAGCATATTCAGGTGGTTCTGGGTATGGTTGCTTTGCATATGTGCCCTTGTTCTGGTATGACTCACTCACTCACTCACTCACTCACTCACTCACTCACTCACTCACTCGCTTATTAGGTATGACGAGAGCAGAGTGGTGGAGACCGAGGCCTTCTACCGCACTTACGACCACTTCTACACGCGTCCCAGTAGGGCGGCGTTCCTCTACTCAACGGGTTTAATCTTTATTATTGTGCTATTTGTCTCGGGAATGTGCTTGTACGTCAACGAAGACTACTATCGCAGACGATTCTACAAGAGAGTTTATGTCGACTAAGAGGTGTGTGTGTATGGGGTTGGGATGTGCAAGTCAGGGGTGGACTTAGGGATGGGATGGGTGAGCCGCAGGGAGTGTGCGCTGCGGCATGTCGACTTTGTCTTTTGTAATATAATTAACAGTTTCAACAAACTTACAAGCTATTGCTGGCCCACTTAGTAACGCTCTAAAATTCGGCGGATTTCTTCGCGTTTGTTCAAGTCATCGGTCCATTTCCACACTTTTTCAGAGGAATTTGTCATCAATAATTGGTGCAGCACCTTCAAGAAGTGAGTGAGTGAGTGAGTGAGTGTGTCAGTGAGTGAGTGAGTGAGTGAGTACCTTCAAGGTCTCAATACCCGCCATATTCACTTCTGGTTTCGTTGATGCACCAAACAAGGTGTTCAATAACACCGAAAATACGTGCTTTCTCACGATGGACGCGACCATGTTGCCCCATTCTGAGCTCGTGGCATACCTGGGCAGCAGCTCACTGATTGCCTTGAAAGACATCACTCGAATGCGGTCTTTGTCGTGGGATGCGATGGAG
>JACCDO011583593.1_pt1 | contig 17260 bp, 23 predicted proteins | sample 7446101 | NCBI WGS metagenome assembly JACCDO01 (sample SAMN15323440, study PRJNA562643) | freshwater metagenome | isolation source: river surface water | place: USA:Blue River Watershed | collected 2017-08-16 | reverse complement strand
GTGATTGAACTTTCTTTTCTGACATTTAAGTCTCCTCTTTTATTGACAGATCGATCCACCTGAGAAATAAATTTCACAAGTTGAGATTAATTTAGCACTCTGTGAAAAAATACGCACCTATATAAACATTATTTTTGCTAGGGGTTTTACCTAATATGTATCTCGGACCATCCCATCAACGACCTAAACCTCGTTTGATTTGGCGCTTGATTGGCTTAATTTTGGTCCTTTTGCTGATTTCAGCTCTGATAGGCCTAGTGGCTTATTTTTTATCCACCAAAAATCAGTTAGACGCAGAGTTAATGTCCCCTGGAGTCGTGGCCCCAGTCACCATTCAATTCGACGAGCAATCAATCCCTCATATTGAAGCCTCTAATCAAGAAGATGCTTGGCACGCCTTGGGTCTGCTTCACGCCACCGAACGTCCATGGCAAATGGAATTTAACCGTCGCTTGGCCTCAGGCAAATTATCAGAAATTCTGGGCAAAGAAACGGTCGGAGTTGATAAGTTCATTCGCACCCTGGGCATTCGCCGCGCCGCAGAAAAACAATATGAAAACTACCCCATTGAATACAAACGTCATTTGCAAGCCTATGTGGATGGCGTCAATGAAGGCTTTGCTCGTTTGGGTTGGGCCTTGCCCCCTGAGTTCATGATTTTAGGAGTCAAGCCAGGTCATTGGAGTCCTGCCGATTCAGTGGCGTGGTCTTTGATGATGGCCCTGGATTTAGGTGGTAACTGGCACAAAGAATTCTTACGTTTAGAGCTTTCCAAAACTTTGAGTACAGAAAAGATTTGGCAAGTGCTACCTCCCTACCCTGGGGAAAATCCACCGACCACCATGAACTTTGCCAAGATGTATCAAGAGATGGGTCTATTTAAGGACAAAGGCAAAATCAATGAGGTGTCCAACACATCTGATTTAGGTCCATTGCAAGAATTGGCCCAATCCTATTTGCCCGGGGGTATTGAAGGAATCGGTTCCAATAACTGGGTGGTGTCCGGCAACAAGACTGCCAGTGGCTTGCCTTTATTGGCGAATGACCCTCATTTAGGCTTAACGGCCCCGGCCGCTTGGTACATGGCTCATATTCAAGCGCCAAAGTTAAATGTGATTGGTGCCACCTTACCAGGCATTCCTGGGGTGGTGATTGGTCACAACACGCAGATTGCTTGGGGTTTTACCAATACCGATCCAGACGTTCAAGACTTGTACATTGAGGCCATTGATCCAGCTTCACCGGGTCGCTATAAAACACCTCAAGGGTATGAAAACTTTATTTTGCGTGAAGAAACAATTGTCATTAAAGATCATGAACCTTTGCGTTTTTTAAGCCGCGAAACCAGACACGGCCCAGTCATTTCTGACGCTCATCAACGCGCTCAATCCTTGATTGACACTCAACGGTTTGCCATTTCTATGAAGTGGGCTGCTTTGGATACTGCCAATCAAACTTTGGTGGCAGGCTTTCAGATGAATCAAGCGCAGAATTTAGAAGAGTTTAAGAATGCGTTAAAAAATTACTACGCCCCAATGCAAAACGTGGTGATGGCCGATAAGGATGGCCAAATTGCTTACCGAGCGGCTGGTGTCGCTCCTAAACGCACCAAGGGGCAAGGTTTATTTGGAGTGGCTCCCGCTTTGGGCTGGGACAAACAATACGATTGGGGACCTTACTTCAGTCAAGATACCTTACCCAAAGAAATCAACTCAAAAACTTGGGTGGCCACTGCCAATCATCGTGTTCACGCCGCCAGTGACCCCAATCCTTTAACCAGTGACTGGCACTTACCCTATCGCCACCAGCGCATTGAATCGATGTTAGCCGCTCAAGAGCAACACGACATGTCCAGCATGAAAGCCATTCAAACGGACAGCTTATCTTTATCTGCATTAGATTTATTACCTCTGGCACAAAGTGCTGAGTCCAATCATCCATATGCCCTTGAGGCAAAGAAAATTTTGGCTAGCTTTGACGGCAAAATGAGCGTCGATAGCGCAGGCGCAACCATCTATAACGCTTGGGCTCATCATCTGACGCGCTTATTGTTCGCTGATAAATCAGGTCGTAGTTTTGCGATCGAATATGGCAAACGGGATTTTCGCGCGGGAGTCCACCACATCATGCAAATGCATCAATCCGGCAAACCAGAATCGGTGGCTGCGGCTGCATATTGGTGTGACAAAGTCAGCACCTCAGAAGTAGAAAGCTGTGAAACCATCATTAATGATGCCCTAACTTTGGCATTGGAAGATTTATCCAAACGTTTGAGTGGCTCGCCCGCCTCTTGGAAGTGGGGAGAATTGCACGCTGCTGTATCAGAGCATCGTCCTTTTAGCAAAGTGTCTTTATTAAAGAAGAAGTTTGAAGTGGTTCGTCCCACGCCAGGTGATGCCTTTACTGTGAATGTGGGCTTCATGAACTTAGGTCACCCAGAAAATCCCTTCACCGTGACCAAAGGTGCCAGCTTGCGAGTGATTTATGACTTATCGAATTTGAATCAATCTCAATTTATTTATCAAACTGGTCAGTCTGGCTGGGTCAATCACAAGAATTATTCCAATTACGCCAACGCTTGGTCCAAACAGGAATATTTACCCTTATCGATGAGTCCAGACAAAATTATTCACACCAGCGTGATCAAACCAGACCCCACGGCTGCCAATGAAAACAAAAGACGTCTTGAAAAACAATCTAAAGAACTGAAACGATAAACACATCATGCGCAACCATTCGCTCCATGCATCTTTGCAATCATTGAAGTTGTTGTCAGGTTTTGGCTTATTAAGTATTTGCCTTGGTCTTTACCTCAGTACTTTTGCTGTTTTTGCAAAAGCAGGCATGAAAGAAGATTTAAGCAATGGCCCTTATGTTTTGATGATGCGTCATGCCGATGCCCCTGGCTATAGTGATCCAACAGGCTATCAATTGAATGATTGCAGCACTCAAAGAAATTTAGGTGAAGCTGGCAAACAACAGGCTCGTGAAATTGGCCAGTGGTTAAGTCGAGAAGGTATTCAGACTGCACAGGTCTATAGCAGTCCATGGTGTCGCTGCAAAGACACTGCCGCTCTTTTAAACAAAGGGGTCGTACAGATTGATGCAGGTCTGGGTTCTTTTTTTGAGAACCGAGGTGATCGCCACGAACACACTCGCATGGTTCAAACAAAAATAGCTTCGTTAATTAGAACAAATCCCCGCTTACCCATCATCATGGTCACTCACCAGGTAAATATTCAAGCATTCACGGGTCAATACCTAAGTTCTGGTGCGATGGTTCTGGTGAAGGTGAATTCTGCAGGTCAATACGTGTCTCACCGATTGCTGGAAGCCCCTGGCGTCAAACCCTGATTTAACAAATTGCTTACTGACTAAGCGGTGGCAGAGCTATCCTGAAAGCCATTGCGACGATAGGTAATGACGAGAGTGTCTCGCCAAGCTTTGGCATGCGTCTCTAGATCAATCGGTTGAATGGGTGTGGTTTCATGAATCACGCGAGCGTCATCCAGCAACAAAAGACTGAATGATTCTTGCAACGTGAAGCGTTGACCTTGTGGACCATCGGCTTCGAAGACGCGCGTCTCTCCTCCTTTGATGCCATGACGATCCAACATGAGTACCGCCACATAATCGACCCCATCCCGATGAGCACCTTCAGGGGTAGGACGGCCAATACCATCAGTGGTGTCAATTCTGAATTGATGCACTTCAACAAACCAAGGCTTTGAGCCCTCAGATTTAAGTGGGCTTTGATTGAGCACATTGCCCAAGCGCTCTAAACAATCTCTTAGAGCCATCGACTCAACAAAATTAGCTTCACAAGGCTCAAACCAGCGATCAATTCCACCATGCAATGCGTTATAAGAAACAGGTTGCCAATGGGCACGATGAGGCGCCAATTCAATGACATCATTTTTAATGACAAAACTTGCATGCCTTCTCTGACGATAACGGCCACCATCCTTCAGGTATGCATCTGCCGGCAGGTTCTGCCAGGTTTTTGCCAAGTCCTGCCAGTCATTTAAACCATGACCCGTTAACTCAAAGAACTGCTCAGCAGCCAAAACAGCATAGCCTTTGCTGTGAATTTCTTCTGGCACAGCCGTCAGTGAGGTATAGGGTGGCTTTAAGAGCATAGTGAGTAGCGTTGCAAAATGATTGATAAGCCAATCAAGATTATTTAAAAAATATCATTATGCTCTGCGTTCTTATTTTTTGTGACTTAGGACTGTGTTTGAAAATTGGCTCGATAAAGTTCTTTGTATTCGCAGCCCACCCATCCTTCATAGCCCAAATCATCCAAAAGCATGAAAAAGTCCGCAAAAGGAATTTCTCCAGTTCCAGGCTCATGTCGACCAGGATGGTCAGCAATCTGAATATGCTCAATGAAAGGCATCAATTCTTCAATTTCTAAGATATCTTCACCCATGCGATGCGCATGGTAAGCATCGTATTGCAAGAAAAGATTATTCGATGGTACGGCCATGATGGTCTCAACAGCCTGTTGACTACTGGATAGGAAAAAACCAGGCATGTCAAAAGTATTGATTGGCTCAATCATGAGTTTGATGTTTTCTTTGGCCAACTCAGCGGCTGCTAAAGTTAAATTGGCCACAAAAGTCGTTTGACCTTCTTGCTGACTAACCTCCTTTGGCAATAAACCCGCCAAACAATTGAGTCGCGACACGCCCAGAGCTTTGGCATGAGCAATTGCTTTAGGAATCCCCTCTTGAAATTCTTTGACACGTCTGGGATCACAGGCCAAACCACGATCACCAGCTGCCCAGTCTCCTGCAGGCAAATTATGAAGCACCATCGGCAAGTGATGATCTTGTATTTGTTTGACGACATCACTCAAAGAGGCTTGAGTGACTTCAGCGTAAGGAAACTGGCACTCAATGGCTTCAAAGCCGTCTGCGCTGGCTTGCTTGATGCGATCTAAAAAGGGCAAATGTGCATACAACAAAGAAAGATTGGCGGCAAAGCGAGGCATGAAAGACCCAAAATCAATAAAGTGATTTAATTATGGCATGCGCATAGTATCTATTTCTGTTGGAAAAATTTCTCCATTGTTTGGTGTTGATCATCCTGATCATCGGGTGGTTAATTCGGCCATTAAAAAAGAAGTGGTGAGCTCACTCGCCAATGTCCACTCCATACTGGTCAAACGCATGGGTTTAGAGGGCGATGAACAGGCTGACTTTAGCGTGCATGGTGGCATGGAGAAAGCCATCTACGCCTACCCTGTTGAACACTACCCCTTTTGGAACGAACTTCTCACTCGAGAGCTAAAAAAGCCGACCTCTTTACCCCATGGATATGTCGGTGAAAACTTAAGCTTGGAAGGTTTTTTAGAAAAAGATGTATGGGTCGGTGATATTTGGCATATCGGCGAAGTCGAATTAGAAGTTGTGAAGTTACGTGAACCTTGTTTCAAGTTCAATGCGCGCATGGCTTACAAAGGGTCAGCTAAAGCGATGCTTCAGTCAGCCAGATCAGGCTGGTATTTGAAAGTTCATCAAGGTGGCTTTATCCAAGCAGGAGATGAGATTCAAGTGACCCCAGGTCGTCGTGAAATCAGCATTCAAATGCAAAATGATTTTCTTTTGCGCAAAGAGTCGCAAAAAGATTTGTTCTAAAAGGTTTATTCAAAAAGGATGGGCATAGATGACGAATATGAAAGTGTTATTCGTGTGCATGGGCAATATCTGTCGCAGCCCCACAGCTCATGGCGTATTTCGTCAATATGTGCATGAATCGGGCTTATCACACGCCGTGACTGTTGACTCTGCCGGCACCCATGCCTATCACATCGGCGAAGCCCCCGATGCACGTTCTCAGCAACATGCTTTGAAACGTGGCTATCAGCTATCGGACCTTCAAGCCAGGCAACTCAAGCCAACAGATTTTGACGAATACGATTTGCTATTGGTCATGGACTGGGATAACTATGCCCTGACTGAACAACAATGTCCGCCCAATAAAAAACATAAGATTCGACGCCTGACTGAATTTTGCAAAACTCTAGAAGCAAGCGTGGTGCCTGACCCTTACTACAAAGGCGCCGAAGGTTTTGAGGAAGTCTTGGACTTGGTCGAGGACGCATGCGATGGTTTATTGGAGCATGTCAAAGCAAGACTTGATCATTCAGCTACTTGAGAAAAAAATGGACTGCCAATCAGTGCATATCAGTGCATGATTCGCAGTCACCAAAATGAGAGTAGGCCAAATCAGCCCAGCTCAAGTTGCATGAGTATTGTATTTGCGGGCTTTTTTATGAACCCATTGACGCAATAAACTCATCAAACCAGCCCCCACTAACATGCCAAAAGCAATTGGGTTATCCATTAGGAACTGCCAAATCCCTTGACCAGACTCCAAACCCACTTGAATCGTTTCGGAAATCTCGCTCAACTCCTCGGAATTGATCAAGCGATTGACCAAAAGTTCACAGACGGCTTGACTCATGAGATGGCTTTCACAATCTGCCAATGAGTACAAGTGTGGCTAATTTTCCAAGGCCCACAGTTGCCCGCGTAACAAGCCGAAAACTTCTTGAAAGTATCCCTGTGGTTTTTCCAGATCGACTTCTGATTCGCTTGGTGCGAGTGACTGTTTTTTTGACCACACGTTTGGCATGGCGAACAGTTGAAGCGCTGGCTTTTACGAAACTATTTCTCAATATGAACTCCATCATCAATCTCCTTTAAAGAAATTGATGATGAATTCAATCAAGAATCATTGTGATGAATTCGTGTGTCTGATTTTTCTTAATCGGGCCTATGAAATTTCCGATAGCAGATGTCTTAGATCATTGTGATCAATTTCATGCATCAATTCCAGCAATTCACCAATTTCACCACGAGGAAAACCAACGCGCGCAAACCAAGCCAGATAATTCGCTGGCAAGTTACAAATCAATTGACCAGCATGTTTTCCAAACGGCATTTGGACTGTCAACAATTTCTCTAAAGACTCTGGGCTCATGGTTTCATCTTATATCAAAGACAGTCGTGCAAAGGATTTCAGTCTTGAATACAATGGGTTGATGTTGACACAACTTCAAACCATTCCACTGTTTCCACTGGGTTTAACACTCTATCCAGGTGGCATGGTCGACCTCAAAATATTTGAAGTTCGCTACTTGGACATGATCAAGGATTGCGTGGCCAATAACACCACTTTTGGCATTGTCACTTTAGATGAAGGCAGTGAAGTAGCCCAAGCCGATGGTCATGAAGGAAAGAAATCTGTGGCTTTTTTTGAGACCGGCACCATCGCTGAAATCACCTATTTTGATGCCCCTCAACCTTCGCTATTTTTTATCAAGTGCAAAGGTGGTCAACGCTTTAAGGTGCATCGTCAAGAACAACAAAAAAATGGTCTTTGGGTGGGAGATGTGGAATATTTGCCAAATGATGCCGATACGCCCATCGAAGCTGAGCACCAGCCACTTGCCAATAATTTAGGCGCCATCATTGCTTCGTTGCAAAAGAAAGGTGTTGCTGAGAACCAAATGCCTTTTGCCCAACCCTATGAATTAGAACAATGTGGCTGGGTTGCCAACCGTTGGTGCGATATCTTGCCACTCACGCCAGCTCAAAAACATCATTTATTGAGCATAGAAAATCCTCGCATTCGATTGGACTTGGTCAAAGAATTGATTGAAGAAATGACGGGACAAAACCAAGCGTAATGAGCTTGCATTTTTGTTTCACATAGAATGCTTGTATCTCTTTTTTGAAGCCATTGTCATGACACTCATTCCTAAACGCTATTCTGCCGCGATTGCTGGCGCTCTTGGCAATATGCTTGAGTGGTTTGACTTTGCCATTTATGGTTACTTTGCAAGCGCTCTGGGCAAAGTATTTTTTCCAGCCGATGACCCTGTTTTACAAACCATTGCCTCTTTTGGCATTTTTGCCATTGGTTATTTAGCCAGACCCTTAGGTAGCTTGATTTTAGGTCCGATTGGTGACTCCTTGGGTCGCAGAAAGATGATGACCTGGAGCATCATCATCATGGGGATTGCAAGCTTCTTGGTGGCTCTTTTGCCGAGTTATGCACAAATGGGGGCAATCGCTGCTTATGCCCTGTTGATTCTGAGAATGGCACAAGGATTTTCAATTGGTGGTGAATATACCGGCAGCATGGTCTATGCAGCTGAAGCCGCACCTCAAGGTCGTGATGGTTTGATGTCGGGCATTGCTCATGCGGGTGCACTTTTAGGTTTCTTTTTAGGCTCACTCACGGCCGCATTAACCGCTTCGGTATTTGGCGAGGAGCAAGTCAATCAATGGGCCTGGCGACTACCCTTCCTATTGGGCGCGTTCGTGGCAATGGCAGGCTGGTATTTACGTGTCCACATGCCAGAAACACTCGAAGTGGCGATGACTCATCCAGTCAATTTCAAAGAACTGAGGGGCATCATTGCGACCCGCTTAAAAGAAGTCGGTAAAGCCTGGCGAGTTTTGATTCAAATCGCGGCTTTGATCTCATTTTCAAATGTCTTGTTCTACGTGATCTTTGTGTATTTCGTTGATTACGCGGCGAAACATGGTGGCTCGATGCAATCAGCCAATACCGTAGCCACCATCATTCAATTAATTGGCATCCCCTTGGTGGTATTGGGTGGTTGGCTCGCCGATCGCATCGGACGCGTGACCATCACTCGCCAAGCGACTTGGGCTGGTGGCATTTTGGTGATTCCAGCGATTCTGTCAGCACAATGGGGTGGCATCACAGGTTTAGCGATTGGCCAATTATTAGCTGTTGCTCCAGTGATGATTTTATTTGGCGCTCAAGGCGTGCTCATCAGTCGCTTGGTATCACCTGAACAACGTTGCTCTGTATTTGCAATCGGCTATAGCTTGGCTGTGGCTCTTTTTGCTGGCACGGCGCCCATGGTAACGGCTTGGCTTTTAGAGGTTCAACAATGGACCTGGGGACCGGCTGCGTATTGTTTTATCTATGTCATCCCCGCTTTGTTGGCTTTGCGTCAATTGAAGGAAGATGAAGAAAGCCAGTTTCATTGATGAGAGATTCAGTTCTTTCAGCCCAAGATTTATTGAATTTGGCGTCTCAACAAAATACGCAGGCTTGCCCTAACTGCGCCACACATGATTTTTCTTGTTGGGAAACCATCCTCAGCACTTTTGATCGCGATCAGTTAAAACAAGTCGGCACACTCAAGGATTTAGGGGGCGATGATATTTGGGATGAGTATCACCCCAACGGAACCACCATCTGGTCTCACAATGCCCCGATTGCTGTGAAGTTTCATCCGTATGCGCGTAGCGATGTTTATCAATGTCAAATGTGTCAAAAGGTCTACTTACGCTACACCGAATATGGTGGGTATTACGTCGATGAACGCATTCGAGTCGTAAAACCTGAACTCATTGAGCTGAGTTAAATACGGATCTGAGTCACTGGGCAGAAATACTTTTCAAGCCAGCCGCTTTTCTGAGTTTGTCACACAAGGGATTCAAAGATCCATCCTCTTCAAAGATATTAAATGCCCGACAGGGACTGGGTCTTTGCTCGTAAATGGTGCAACGATAACCTTGTTCTGCATCATGACTCAAAGCCACACAACCTTGCTGGCCACCCTCGGTACCTTTCATACAAGCCAAGTGCGGTGTCAGTTTCACTGTCAACTCTGGTGGCACGATGCCTGCAGATGAATGATTCGCAATGCCACTTGCATCCGCAGCAATCTCTCCATGATAAAAAGAGACTCTGAGTTTTTGACAACATTGGCCACACTCAAAACATGGATTGGATGAATCAGTAGTCATGATTCATTCTATCAAGAGACCAAAGGCAATTGATCCCAGTCGCTGGTGTAATGAGGAGAAACATTGTCAGATTTCATCCGCCAAGTCGCTTGTGTACCCGTAGCAGCCGCACGCAAAGTTTGTTGGCCATATTTGGCGTTAATGGCATCCAAAGTTTTCATGAGGCGACTGGATTGTCCTTTACTCCTGCCGTCTTCAAATAAAGATTGCTGCACCACTGGTTGATCAGCAATCAAACTCAAAATGACACCTGATTTTTTATAGCGATAGCCTTTTTTATAAATGGCTTTAAGTCCTTGTATTGCCATTTCAGTCAAAACCAAGGTGTTGCTCGTGGGATGAACCAGTGGCATTTGAATACTTTGGCTATATTGCGGCTCATTTCTCATGAACACATTGGTTTGTACAAAAACACTGATTGCACTGGTGACTGAGTGTTGTGCTCTTAATTTTTCTGCCGCTCGTGCAGTATGTGTCGCCACTGATTCAGCCAAATCTTCTAAGCCAAGTACTAATTTTCCAAAACTGCGCGAAGCAATGATTTGTTGTTTGGGGGGCGTGATCTCTTCCAAACGCAAGCAAGAAATACCTCGTAATTCATAACAAAGACGCTCCATCACCACTCCAAATTGCAAACGCATCATTTGAGGTGGCGCTTGAGTTAAATCCAACACAGTGCGAATGTTCATCGCCGCCAAGCGCTTGGCGATGCGATGCCCTACCCCCCAGACTTCTGCCACCGAGATTTCGCTCATCCATTGATAAATCTCTTGTTTTGTCATGGTCGTTAAATCACATACACCACCCAATAGACTTTGTTTTTTAGCCAAATGATTGGCAAATTTAGCCAAGGTCTTACTTGGGGCAATCCCTACACACACAGGCAAACCAGTCCATTGTTTGATACGCTCTTTGATGTCCTTTCCCAAGTGGGCTGGACTGTCATAAGATGGCAAGATAGATTCAACAGCTAAAAAACTTTCATCAATGCTGTAGACCTCTAAATGCGGAGTGAACTGACGCAAAATCTGAACCACGCGCTGACTCATGTCGTGATACAAGGTGTAATTCGATGAGCACGCCAAAATCCCATGTTGCTGGGCCAAATCTTTCATCTGAAACCAAGGAGCTCCCATTTTGACTCCGAGTGCTTTGACTTCATTGCTACGCGCCACAGCACAGCCATCATTATTAGAAAGCACCACCATCGGAGTTTTTTCTAACTGAGGTGCAAACACTCTTTCGCAAGAGACATAAAAATTATTAATGTCTACCAATGCAAAGACGGGTGACTTAGCGGATGTTGATGTGAGAGATGAGTCAGCGACTGGGCTCATGATCAGGTTCGCCAAGATTCAATAGAGTTCGACACATTCATCCTCATGAATATCATGAGCGTCCCGAGTGACTGGAATAGCGACGCACCACACCAACCACCACCCCCCAAATCTGTAACTCCTGACCTTCATTGAAAGTCATGCTGGGGAAATCAGGATTTTCTGGACGAAGCTCAATGCGTCCTTTGTATTGATATAAACGTTTGATGGTGTATTCACCGTTGACCACCGCAACAACGATGTCTTTGTGCTTGGGCTTTAAGGCACGATCAACCACCACCTTATCGCCATCGTGGATGCCAGCCACAATCATTGATTCACCTCTCACAGTAAACATGAAAGTGGCTGGCTTATTCTGTATCAAATAAGTATTCAGATCCAATCCATCGGCCGCATAGTCCCCTGCTGGACTCGGAAATCCCGCTGAAAGTGGGTGCACAATCAGCTGAATTTCAGAAACAGATAGTTCACTGGCCAAGCTTTGAGGAGCTTGGCTGAGAGTGGACCGAGGGCTCGCTGGCTCTAGATGAATCATGATCAATATACTGTATATTTATACAGTATATATTAGTTTTTACCAATTTGCTTGTTTTCTTCGTTTCAGCAAATTTATTGATCCAACATTAAGATAAGCGTCACCATGTTGGGAAAGATTCGTCAAAAATTAATCGCGCAGACCATGCCTAGACCAAGCACTACTCAGGCATTGATCTGCCCTATTTGTGATCGCCCCATACCGGATGCTCAAAAAGATGCGCATCACTTTGTGCCAAAATCAAAAGGCGGTAAAGCGACAGAGTATTTGCATCGAATTTGTCATCGGCAAATCCATGCCTTATTCACAGAAACTCAATTAGCCAAAGAATTAAATACGGCTGAAGCCATCAAAGAAAAAGTTGAGATGCAAAAATTCATTGCTTGGGTAAAGTCCAAACCGAATGATTTTTACCAGCGAACTTCAAAGAGTCAGCAGTTTAAAAACGCCAAAAACCTGGCCTAGGAAATGGTCCATAGAGCTCACGGTATTTTTGCTCTTGCTTGAGTGACGTAACCAAGAAACGCACAATCTCATCGTGTTTGGTAGAACAATCGAATTTTCTTTGAGTGATGCGCTCTTTGGCAGCGGTGATGATGACATCATCCAAGTCCATGGCTCTTGAGTCTAAACCAGCTTGAGCTGCCAAACAGAGTTGAAAGTCACTCATGACATCAATGCGCTGCGTGATTTGCGCAGGCGTCAAGGAAGCACAAGCTGTCAACATAACAGCTACCAGAATGGGTGCACTGGATGCAAGTAGTTTTTGCTTCATATGAGTAGGACAAATCATAACAACTATCGCCAATCCAATGGTTTATTGCTATTTATTTTCTGATTTAGCAAATTTATTTGCATTCAGAGAAATCCATCGGCATCATGGTTATCATCAATTTTCACCAGTACATAAAAACCCAATCAAGATACGATGAAATCAATCTTTTTCAGGAACATTTCGATGATTTGGGGATCGTTTTCCTTATCTATTTTGCTGTGGATACCCAATGCATCATGGGCACAAATGGGGTGTGTGACAAATCCTCCGAATGTGGCTAGCTTGGCTGAAATACGCCCGGGATTTCATCGTGTCAACGGGCCTTTGGCCGAGTTCAATCCCTGTCATTCCTCTGTAGAGCTTTCTATGCCTGGTTTTTTTGCCGATAAGCTGGCTGAGAAACCTCCTTTGATGATCATCGCTCATGGTGGCAATGGCCCTGGTAGCGCAGAAAAAGAAATGGTTCGTCGCATGAATTCAAGAGGTGTGGCCACCCTCCTCTTTGATGCCTACAACATGAATGGTTTTGAGTATCGAGGTACTTCTTTATTTTTAACCGGTACCAGCAATGAATCTCGCCAACGCATGATTCTAAAAGCCACTTTTGGAGCTTATCAGTGGGCCAAAACACTCAAACAAGTGGACACTTCTCGAATATTTATTCATGGTTTATCCAATGGGGGAAGCGTTGCACTCAATATGGCGGCCTTGGTAGAGCCTCTCCATGTCAAAGCAGTATTTGCTGAAGGAGCACCACCCACCGGGATTGGTATGCCTGACAAAATCAAAGTGCCTTTGTACATGGTGTTTGGGAAGATTGATAATTACGGCGGCAAAACGGAGAACGATTGGATGTACAGCCGAACGGATCCCTGCTCCTTCAATCAAATTTCACCAGTGGCTGCTGTTGGTACGGCACACCGTTGTAATGTGCATATGAATCGTGACAAGATGACGATTTCACCGCAAACCTGGGGTGAACAATTAAAAGTGGCGGGACAACCGCTTGAGTTTTGGTTCTATGAAAATGCAGCTCATGGTTTATTAGCAGGTCATATTGATCGAGGTATGCGCACTTATGGCTCAGGACCAACGGCCAGTGTGAGGTATGGGTGGATTGGTGCAAGCCCAGATGCTGCCGATCAATTTACTGCAGACTTAATGAAAGTCATTCAAGCCAGTTATCAGTAGACTTCAGAACGACTCAAACGTTGAATGCCAAAAGTATTTAGAATGGGTTCATGAAACCAACCATCAAAATAGATTTTGTCTCTGACGTGGCATGTCCGTGGTGTGCAGTTGGATATGGCAATTTAGAATCTGCAATCCATTCCATGCAAGATCAAGCTGATTTTTCAGTGCACTTCAGAGCATTTCAGTTAAATCCTCAGATGCCTTTAGGTGGTCAAGATGCGATGGAGCATCTAACTCAAAAATATGGCTTGAGCTTAGAACAAGTTCAAGCCAATCAAGCTCAAATCAGGTCTCGGGCTTTAGAGGCTGGTTTTAAGTTTCATCCTGAGGGACGCAAACGTGTTTACAACACCTTTAATGCCCATCGCTTATTGTTTTGGGCTGCCCTTGAATACAACCTTGCAAAACAAGCGACTCTGAAAAAAGAACTTTTAAATACCTATTTTTGTTTAGCCGTCAGCTTAGACGACCCTCAGAACGTTTTAGATGCAGTGAGTCGTGCAGGCCTAGATGAGAAACGTGCACAGCAAATTTTAAATAGCGATGAATTTTCTGCAGAAGTAAAAACTGAGGAAACTTTTTATAAGAACATGGGAATTCACTCAGTTCCATCATTGATTGTGAATGATCAATACTTGCTTCAAGGGGCTCAAGGCCCCGAGTCATTGAAGAGTGCCTTTTTACAACTCATCAAAAATAGTTAAATTAAATTAGAGACCTGTGGAACTAGGGTCTTTGACTTTTTTGAATGCCAATTTCGTGGGCGTGAAAAAGAGTTGATAGAGGCAATAGGCTCTGATTCCCAATTGAATCAATACAAGTACCCCCATACCGACACTGTCCATCACCATCAGGAAACGCACACTCAATGGCAAGAAGATGATGAGGGTATAACCCAAGAATAAGAAACGAGCCAAATTACTACCACTCGAGATTTTCCAAATAATGAATAAGTAGAAAGCAGAGTGAATTAAAGCCGCATTTAAACCGGTATCAACGAATGAAGGATTCGTGAAAGTGAAATAGGCCACTGGCAAAAGTTGCAGAGCCAAATCAACCAGAAGTAATTGAGTCGTGAGTTTTAGTTTCATCTTGGGAAGTACTTAAAAAATATTAAAGTAGATTATCAATCATCACGCGAATCATTGGTCTTTTTTCTATGAGCGAGCAATTCCTCTCTCATTTTTTGAAGATTATTCTGATAATTTGCGGCATCAGCATACTCAGCGAATTTCTTATAGTTTGGGTGAGCCATAAATACGCGTTTGGCATGTTTGATTGGGCACCAGTATTGCTCTGTTCGCCCTGCAATTTCTCGGGTAAAGCTAATTAACCCATTTCCATAAGAACAATAAGCACAATTAATTTTTTCAAATAAATTGAGATAAGCCAAATGAGCCCTATCAAAAACAAAGTGATCAGATCGATTGACTTTCCGAATTCCCAACACCGAAAAACAAATCATCTGATATGTGCTAATAAAGATGTCCAAAAGCAATAAAGGGAAAATTAAGGCGTATGTGAAAGGCGCAACAATAAAAGAACGAATATTGGAAGATGCCAGATATTTCAATAAACCAATCTTGAATCGCTTTTGCTGCTCAATGACTTCTTGCTCAAAACGCATGCGTTTTTCATGAAAGTCTTGATTAAAACCTTCTTTAAGCTGCGATACTTCTGCCTCTATTTGAGCTTCGAGCTGATGAATGCGTTGAAGAATTTCATCAATCTGATTTGGCATAAATGGCCTCATTGGAGAGATTTACAAGAAATGCCAGTCCAGTATAGGCATTAATTCATTTATAGATGCTTTTTTATCAGGTATCTCAAGCTGATTGTTGAAACTTCAGACTGAATTGAGGAGGCACATTAGCCACCTTTTTGGTTTCTTTATTGACAAAAACAATGCCTTGTTTACCTCTGGCCAACTCTCGAGTATCTTCTAGACAATCAATCCGATAAATCAAATCAAACCCATATTTATTAAAGTCTTGGGGTTGCATCTGAATTCGAATTGTCTCACCATGAAACCCTTCAGATTTGTACTGAATGGCATGATCAGCCACCACAATGCCTAAGCCTTCAACATCTAATTCGCTATACCCCATTGACTTTAAAAATCGAACGCGTGCCTCTGAAACCAAGGTAATGAGCTGAGCATTATCAAGATGCCCACCATAGTTGATGTGCCCAATATAAAGCTGTAAATCTGTTTGGAATGCGAAAGACTCGGGTAAGTCTATTTTGATGCGAGGCATATTAAGATCTCTAAAAGACTGAAAGCGAAAGCTGAAGCTGAATTGAGCTTAAGCACAAGACTAGGACTATAAGAGTGATTTTAAACAGGTTTTTACTTCGATGTCATAATGTAAATGACTCTTTCCTTAGTGATTTAATAATGAAAATTTTGATTCTTGGTGCTGGTGGTGTTGGTGGATATTTTGGCGCTCATTTGTTACGAGCGGGTGCTGATATTACTTATCTGGTTCGCTCGCAACGCAAAGCATTGATTGATGCTAACGGCTTAAGAATTGAGACACCACAAACTCACTTCACAGTACAACCTAAAACAGTGACTGCTGATGAAGTCAAATCAGAATATGACCTAATCATCTTGGCACCCAAGTCCTATGATTTAGATGACGCCATTCAATCCATGAAAGGCGCGCTTAACCAAGGCGTGGTATTACCTTTTCTAAATGGACTTGATCATTTAGAACAATTAGATGCCCTACTAGGCAAAGATCGAGTGATGGGTGGAGTTGCACACATTGCTGCTACTGTCACAAATGACGGAACTGTTCGTCAACTCACCGACATGCACCGACTGACCGTTGGCGCACGACATGCCTCACATGAAAAACTGGCCACTGAGTTCATAGAGCTTTGCAAAAAAGCGCCTTTTGATAGCGCTCTATCAAATGATATTGAGCAAGTACTCTGGGATAAATGGGTTTTTCTAGCAACCCTAGCCGGAATGACCACTCTTTGCAGAGCATCAGTTGGAGATATCGTAGCTACCCCCTACGGCAAGATGGCCACCATCGATATGTACGAAGAATGTTGCCGTGTGGCTAATGCGTATGGGCATCCGATTAGCGAACAAGCCTCCGCCAAAGCACTGGAAATGCTTACTGCACCTGGCTCCTCTTTTACCGCATCAATGTTAAGAGATCTTCAAGATGGGAAACGTACGGAACATGATCACATCTTAGGCGCCATGATCAAGAAAGGCGACAAAATGAGCTGCCCTACACCACTCATGAAAATAGCCCACACTCACATTGAAATATCGAGAAAAAGTTAATAGCTAGAAATTTTTTATTTCTTCAATAAAAATTGAAATATGGTAAATAAAACTTACGGGCGGCTAGTAAATTTTTTTGATATCTGAGCGAGTGAAGTCTTTAGCTCTGCAAACATATCCTCTAAAACTATCTCACTATGGGTGGTGCCTTATTGGCAGAGTCGAACTTATCTTCAAGTAGTGAGTTTCGCCAAACTCAAGAGAATATTAAGTAACCCAGCTTTAATGGTTAATCAGAAAAGATTTATTTTGAATAATTAATGCAGTTAGGAATCTTCCCAAACAACACTTCGGTTACGACCTGTCAAT
>JACCDO012202564.1_pt1 | contig 17261 bp, 15 predicted proteins | sample 7446101 | NCBI WGS metagenome assembly JACCDO01 (sample SAMN15323440, study PRJNA562643) | freshwater metagenome | isolation source: river surface water | place: USA:Blue River Watershed | collected 2017-08-16 | reverse complement strand
TTTTTCATTATTTTTTCATTATTTTTTCATTATTTTTTCATTATTTTTTCATTATTTTTTCATTATTTTTTCATTATTTTTTCATTATTTTTTCATTATTTTTCATTATTTTATTCTGAAAAATTGAAATAAAAGAATTTAGACTTATATATTTAAAACATTTATTTCTAGATATGCCTCCAAAAGGGAAAAAATCAAACATAGAATTATCAAATGGAATAAAATCAAATCTAAATTCTGATAAAATTTCACAAATTAATAGTATTTTAGTTAGTTTTAAGAAAAGACATCATTTTAAATTTGATATTAAATTTGATATCAAAGATATTGATACTTTAGCTGTTATTATTCCTTCTTCTATTTATGAAGATATAAAATTTGAACTAATTTTAACAACAGGATGTGATGAATGGAAAATTATAAAAAAAGATAATTATCATCATATTCTATCTAGAATTCTACCAAAATTTAATGTTCAAAAGATTGATATAACTCTTTCTAATTTTGAAAAACAATTCAAAGATTTAATTGAATTGATTGATATTTTAAAAATTTATAATTATTGTTTTAATTGTGGTGATATGTTGGATATTTCTAGTGGTAAATTCATGTCATGTGATAAATTAGAATGTATTAATATATGTAATTCTCATTTATTAGATGATTATGTTACAAGTGAATTTCAAAAACATAAATCTTCACCGAATTTATCAGTTCTTGAATTTATTATTAATACAGCTTATTGGTCTATAACATCTAACAGACGTGATATAATTTACGATCCTAAACCAATTTATTTGGAAAAATTAGCTAAAACATCTAATAATACATTATGGAATCTTTTAGATGATTTTCAAACTAATTTCCCTTTATCCAAAATTAATAAAATATTATTAAAATATGATACAGATTTAGAGCTCTTTAATGTTATAGGAGAAGTAGGTTATGCATTTATTAAATTTACATTAAAATCTAATAATACTATTATTTTCAATGGAAATTTAATTAATTCATCAGATATTACAAGTGTATTAAATGGTGGTGGATATAGTGAACAAATGATTGAAGGATTTATTGATCAACTAGGTGATAAATGTTTGAATTTAACTCAATTTAGTGTTCAACATCCTCAACAATTAGAAACAAAATTTAAAAAAGCAAAGGAAACTTGCTATTTATATCATGGAAGTAAACAAGAAAATTGGTATTCTATTATGCGTAATGGTCTTAAAATAGGTTCTGCTAATAAATTACAGGTTAATGGAGCAGCTTATGGAAATGGTATTTATCTATCAGACACTATTAATCTTTCTATTGGCTATTCGAATAGTCAAAATATTATTGTTGGGGTTTGTCAAGTAATGGAAACTGCTAAAAAATGGTATAAAAACACTAATATATTTGTAGTTCCTGAAGAAAATCTAGTAATGTTAAAATATTTATTAGTCTTTCCACCAGTTAATACTGTCACAAAAGAATCAAACATGTCAGTTGTTCAATCTGTTTTAATGAATGTTTTAAATAAAAAATTTGTTGATAATATTCAACATGAACAAAATGCAAAACAGACACAAATAACCACTTTACGTTCAAAAAGATTAATGAAGGAGTATAAAGGATTGATTTCTAAGAATGAATCTGAATTAGGATTTCGTGTTGAATTAAATAATGAAGATAATCTAGATTTATGGAATATTTATATTAAAAGTTCCGGATTTGAAGGAAATTTAAATATACAAAAAGATATGGAAAAATATGGAATTAAAGAAGTTGAATTGGAATTTAGATTTAATGAAAATTATCCAGTCCAACCTCCTTTTGTTCGTATTGTTGCACCACGCTTTATTTATCGAACCGGACATATTACTTTAGGTGGTAGCATCTGTATGGAACTTTTAACTAATCAAGGTTGGGATATGACAACAAGTGTTTCAACGGTAATTACTTATATTAAGTCTGCTATTATGGACGGTGAAGGACAAATTGACCCATCTAATTATAAACAAACTTATACAATGACAGAAGCTGTTGACGCATATAATAGAATGCTTAAATCTCATGGATGGATTTAAAATTATAATATTACAAAAAAAAGTAAAAGTTAAAATTTATATTTTATAAGATGCTACCGAATATTCTTTAATTAGTAATTTTTTTAATTATTTACCAAGTTCTTTGGCTTTTTCAGCATATTCTTCACTTTCTTTTTGAAAACGAAGCTTATCTTCTTTGGCTTGGGCTTCATACTTTTCTTTTTCTTTGACACCAAGATTCTCCCATTTCCATGCCATAAATTGAAGATAAGATTTATTCACACCACCTGCAATTTGTTTATCATGTTCAGCTTTGAGTGATTCACGAATGGAATTATCAGACATGAAAAACATGTAACCACTCTTTGCTTTTTTGGGTTTAAAGTTATTCAGATTAGTATCATCTTGACTAATCTTATCATGAATTTCCTTGCGTTCACTTTCAAAACGAACCTTGTCATCTGCATTTTTCTTTTCATAAACAGCCTTTTCTTTAGCCGAAAGAGCATTCCATTGTTTTGAAAGCTCTTTTGTAACATCAGTTAAACCAGCAGATGGGTTAGCTTTAACATAGGCAGCACGATTTTCAGTAATAAACCACATAAAAGCCGATTTAGGACGTTTAAGATGACCATCTGGAGCTTCTTTACGCTTCATTCGAATTTTACGACGATTGAGATTGGTAATTGTTTCTTCGCAAAAATGTTCCCAAACCTGATTGATAGGATAAAGTTGGTCAATATCGACATCAAGTTTAAGATTTTTTATTTGTTCTTCAAAATAATTTTTCATAGGAAGAAAAATTTGACTATAGATTTTAAGGGCTTGAGTAGGGTTTTTACGGAATTCACGAGTCAGAGACATTTTTATAAATGAATTGTATTAGATACTAGTTTATTTAATAATATATAATCTCATCTTAAGTTCAATTTTATTTGTTAAAATATTTAGAATCCATTTTTTCATTATTTTGCTTTTGCTTTTGCTTTTGTTTTTTTGCTTTTGTTTTTGTTTTTGTTTTTGTTTTTGCTTTTGTTTTTGATTTTGTTTTTGATTTTTATTATTGTATAATTTTTTTGTATTATGATAAAAAATTGATTTAAGCTTAGTCCTAGCTTCTAATAAGTAGATATAATAAATAAAAAATATGGGAATTCCAGGATATTTTTATAAATATGCTAATCGGTATCCAGATACTATTATTAAACGTAAATTAGAATTAATTGAAGCTTTATTTTTAGATTTTAATTGTGCTATTCATCCTTGTTGTCGCAAATTTGCACGTGAAAATTATAGTCATAATAGACGAGAAATTTGCGAAAAACATATGATTGAAGAGTGCATTGAACATTTAATGAAAATTATTAAATATACATCGCCTACACGTCTTATTTATATTGCAATCGATGGTGTTGCACCTCGTGCTAAGATGGTTCAACAACGTAATCGTCGATTTAAAAGTATTAAAGAACGACAAATGGATATTGATATAAAAAAACAATGTAATTATCATGATCCAAATGTTTCAAAAGAACTTCAAGAACATGAAGATGAATTCTGGGATACTAATTCAATTTCACCAGGAACAAGTTTTATGAATAAATTATCAGATGCATTAGAAAAATATTTTCGTGACACAAATGACCCACAATTTGAACATTTAACTATTATTATTTCTAATTCAGGACAACCTGGAGAAGGAGAACATAAAATTCTCGAATATATAAGAACACATCAACAAGAATTTAATCCAAATAATAATTTAGTTATTTATGGACTAGATGCTGATTTAATCATGTTATCAATGGTTTCACATATCAATCATCTTTATCTTTTACGTGAGTCAACAGAATTTGGCAAAGATTATTTTGATGCTGGAACAACATTTTGTTATCTAGATATAGATTCTTTTAAATATTCCATTATCACTGAATTAAATGAAAAAATTCATAAAACTGTTAAATTAGAAATGACTGATAAACTTCAAATGGTTGATGATTATATTTTCCTTTGTTTTATGATAGGAAATGATTTCTTACCTAACCTACCTGCTTTGAACATCAAAGACAGTGGATTAGACATTTTAACTGATATTTATACATCTATTTTTAACCAAAATATTAAGATTGTTAAAAAATATCAATGGGTAAGAGATAGCACTATTTATAGTGGTGACGTTGGTGGCAATGCAATGGAAGGAGGATGGCGACCTGACCGTTCAAATTATGATTCTTATATCAAGTTTGAATTTTTAATTAATGTTGAACAATGCACAATTAATCAGAAATTTTTGATACAAATTTTTGAACAATTAACTATTAAAGAACAAGAATTAATGGAAAATTTAGAAACAAAAAGAGAAAAACTAAGACCTTCCAATCGTAATAATAGCAATAATAGCAATAATAGTCATAATAAAATAAATTCTGCTGATTTTAACAATAGTAGTGCTGGTAAATATGAATCTGCTAAAACAGAATTGGAAAATTATCCGATTTTAAAAGAGAATAAATATGAAGAATTATCAATTGGTATTCGGAATGAAGATAAAAATTGGCCATTGAGATATTATCGTGTTTGTTTTCATTTTGAACCAACCGAAGAAAATGTTGAAGAAGTTTGTTATAAATATCTTCAAGGTCTTTTATGGACTTTGACATATTATTATAAAGGATGTTATGCGTGGGATTGGTATTATCCTCATCATCATGCACCAATTATTAAAGACCTTTATAATTTTATGAAAGAAAATGATAAATGGCGTTCTGTTCGTATTCATAAAGCAGCACCTGTTAGACCTTTTGAACAATTGATGTTTATTTTACCACCCGAAAGTAAACATCTATTACCGGAAAGTTATCAATCTCTGATGACAAGTAATTCACCTATCATTCAATATTATCCTGAAAATTATTCTTTTGATACAATTTACCGTCGATTCTTTTGGCAATGTCCTCCAATTCTTCCACCAATCAATTATAAACATTTAAAACTAGTATTAAATAAAAAATCATTAAATAAAGAAGAACAAGAAAGAGATAAAATAACTATACCTATCATTATTAAAGGGCAAAAATCAAATTGTCATGTCTAAGAATAACTAATAAAATTTTCAAAATATTTATCTAAATCTTCTATAAATTCCTTATATTTATCATTTTTTTGTTTTTCTGGTTCATTTGAATTAAAGTTCTGATATCTATCTTTTCTATTCTGATTATTCTGATTATTCTGATTATTATTTATAATTTGTATTTCATTATTATTTGATGATTTATTATTGTTTTTATTAAACAAATCTTCATTTGTTTGTTCTTTTATTTTTTTCCTATATTGATATTTTTGATAAAAATAACTTTCAATATTAATTGATAAATTATAATTTTGACACCATTCAACAGCCTTTTCTGTTTGTTCATCTAAAATATTTTCCAATTCTTTCCATGAAGGTTTATTTTTTATAATTTCAAGTGTTCTAGCAACATACTTATTTTGTTCATCAAAACTAAGTTTATTATATAAAGAAATACGATTATAAAATTCTTTCGGAGGGGTTTCAAAAATAGATGAAAATGTTAAATTACAATTATAAACATCATCCCATTGGTTTAATACATTTTCTAATTGACTAATATAATATTGTTCTTCTAAATTACTATTAAACCCATGATATGATAAAGCCACCATATATTTTTCAGAATTCGCTGGTCTTGATGTTAAAGGTTTAACCAAATAAACTTCATTGTATAAACAAGATATGAAATATAATAATTGCACAGTTAAATGTGCATAACTATCAAATAATTTACATACAAAACTACCACCCATTCTTTGAGCCTTAATACCAGTCAAAAGTTCAGCTAAAATTAATCGATGTGATAATTGTTCTTGTTTATTAAAATTAACCGAAAAATCAAAACCACCATCAGCAGTTATTAAATATGCACCAGCTACATTCTTTTTTATTTTACGACTAAAAGAACGAATATTAGGCACTTTATATAAATCACCTGTATTATCAATTCCATAATCAACTTCGATATTACGTTTAAATTGTTTAATTATCGAATTTGCTTTATTCCATCCAGGAATTTCTTTGGTTGTAGGATTTAATGTAATACCATAATATCTATCCATTAATGGATTTATTTTTAATAGTCTTTGTCGATAATATAAACATGCTTCTACAAAACCACCAGGACCTTCTGCTAAATGACCGGTAACTATTGGTTCACGATCCATAATTAAACCAAAATAATTTATGATTTCCCATAATTTAAAAAATGAACGACTAAGTGGATCATAAATTGAGATACTCTCGCTTTTCATTTTATTATTAGAAATATGAATAAGCTCATATAAATTACTTATTTTTTTACTTTTATCCCAATCTTTAGAAGCGTTTGATTCATCAATCTTATTTTTTGAAGCTGCTAATAATTTACGTTCTTCTATATTAAAATAAAATCCTTCAGATGGTGTATCTATATCAGATATTTTACATGTTGTTATCTTAAATTGAGGAAATGATATATTATTATCATTAATATCTCTCAATTTTGTTTTAATAGAAAATTCTAACATTTGAGGGTTTAACAAAAATCTTATATCTCTACATCCTAATAATTCTTATATTTAATTATTTTTTCAATAATTATAAATATTCATAACGTAAACAAAAAAAATATTGTTTGAAAGTATTAGAAAAGAATATGTTTTATACTTTCATATTATTTTTATAATATAATAATTCAGATAAAACACCATTATCAGTATAAATTCTAACTTCTCCTTCTAATCTACCATCTACATATGTTGATGAAATAAATAATTTACCATTTTCGTAATATTGATAACAATCACCATCTTTTATACCATTGATATAGTTACATTTAAGATATAAAACACCATTACTGTAATATTCTTTATATTCTCCATTTTTCATTTATTTCCTCTTTTCTGATTTTATATTTTATTATTTTCTTTACTTCTAACTAATATTTTTTTCAATAATAAACCAATACTAATAATAAAAATTGAAAAAAATAACATGTATTTCATAATATAATAATCTTTCTTATTTGATAATGTCTAAATCATCTTCTAAACGTTGTAAACCTGGATGCAAATGTCGTGATTTGTATTTTCCAGAACTTCTTCAAGAATTAAATGTCAAAATTCGTCAAATTGATTATGATATGGAACTTGAAATTGCTGAAATTCAACGTGAAAAACGCAATTCTCATGTCTGTTATCATAATTATTATGATGAATTGATTGAATACACTGAATATAATTTCTCTCATCTTAAACGTGCCATTTTTATTGGTTATGCGATTGACCCGGATTCGATTGATAAGATTTGTTTCCGTGAAGATGGACATGATATAGTTGAAGAAATTCCTCATTAAATCATCTTCCATAACCTAGAACTGTTATTTTTTTTCAAAATCAATAAAATGCGTTAATAAAAATAATATAAAATAGATGAAAATAATAAAAGTTAATAAAATAATTGAACAATAATATAATGTCTGAACCACTACCTAATGTATTAGAACATATTGAAAGATTACAAAAATATCGTAAAGCTTATTTAAATGGCGACTATGGTAAAATGCCATATACACAATTCAGAGATAGAATGTTTGAACGTTTCCCAGAAGTATTTAACACTTATCCTATGATTAGTGACAAAGCACTTCAAGGATTTTTTGATAATCCTGAAGAATTAAATCGGCTTAAAATGGCAATGGGTATTATTGAAAATACAAATAATGGTAAGATTACGCAAGAAGAAGGAGAAAAAACATTTGGACAACATCTTGTAGATAGTTTTGTAACACCAAATCTTGAAGATAAAGAAAGAAATGATAAAACAAAAAAACAAAAAACTAAGTGAAATATTAAAAAAAATATTAAAAAAAATATTAAATAAAATATTAAATAAAATATTAAAGAAAATATTAAAAAAAATATTAAAAAAAATATTAAATAAAATATTAAAGAAAATATTAAAGAAAATATTAAATAAAATATTAAATAAATAAATAAAAATAATTATTTAAGAATCTGCGTTATTTTTTTTCTTTTTGAAATGTAAAACTAATTTTATTTTAATTAAATTAAAATGGCTAAATCCATGAAAATGAAAACTGGTGGCGGTTGTGCTTCCAAAAAAACAATGAAAGGTGGTGCTAAGAAACCAATGAAGGGAGGAAATAAAAAGACAATGAAAGGTGGTGATAGTTCAGTAATTGCTCCAGTTACAACATCATCAACACCAGTAATGCCTGGAGCTGTCGGTATGCCAGCTATGCCCCCTATGCCATCTTCAACATCTATGCCAGTTACACAAAATGCTGCTAGTGGTCCTGTTGTAATTGCTACATCACAACAATCAGCAGGTTCTATGCCACCACAACAACCAGTAATGCCTAATGTTTCAACAGGCTCAGGTATGGCTCCACCAGTTATAAGTGTGATGCCTGCACCAACAGCTGGTCCACAAGCCGGTGGTGCTAAGAAATCAAAGAAGGCATCAGGTGCAGTTATGGGATGGTGCATGAAATGCAAAATGATGCATGAAATGAAAGACCCAGTGCAATTTCAATCAAATAAAGGTCGCAAAGCTGTCTTCATGAAAGGCACATGTGCTAAAACAGGCACTAAAATGTCTGCCATTGTCGGGAACTAAAAACCTTTTTCAAAAAAAGTGTTACCAAAAACAAAATATAAATTCTAGTTTTTATTTTTTTCTTTAAGAATTTGGTCGAATTTAAGCCCCAAATCAATATTTCTTTTATTATTATCTTCATCATTGACAAGCATTTCTTTTCTAGCTTTAAGTAATTCTTCGAAATTTTTCATAACTTCATTCTTACTTGTTTCATCATCTATTTTTGTTGATATTGGTTCCAATGATTTAGTTTCTAGTTCACTAAATGCAACTTTATAATCAGAAACAGTCATATTACCTACATTATGACTAAAATCAGATATTTTTTTAGAATCTAATGAGAAAATAGAAGAATTTAATTCATTTAAAGTTTTAGGATTAGTGTAACTTACAATTTCTGCTTTAAATGATTTGGTTATTGTTTCATTTAATCTCATTTCACGATTTTTGACAATATCATCTAATGTATTACATTTATCGTATGGGATATCTTCGATTAATTCACCATATCCATCATTTAAATTAAACATATACATATCAGAATTGAAAACTCTTTCTGGTTCATCATCATTTGTTTCTGATGATAGTAATGGCACCTGATAATTTTTTTTTTGTTCAAATTCTTTATTAAATTCTCTTACCCAATCATTTGTTTCTTCATAAACTTGACTAAATGGTGGTGGAGCCTTGGTTTGATTTTCCATAAATGATTTAAATTCATTTTCAGCATCTTTAAAGTCTTTAGCTTTACTATTTTTCCCTTCGATTTGTTCTTTAATATAATCATAACAATGTTTCAGAATTAACATGTCTTCTGAATTTCCACCTTTATCTGGATGACAAATTAATGCTAGATTATAATATGTTATCTTCAAATCTTTTAATGTAATATTATTAACATTTTTACTATCAAAACCTAGAAATTCATAAGGATTAATTATTGAAAAATTACTCATGTTGCACTATTTATTAACTATTTATAAGATATGTTTTACTTAAATTAAAGGCAAGTAAATACTATTTTAATTATTACTAAAAAATTATTTTCTAGTTTAGAATTAAAAAAAGAAATGGTTAAATTAAATAAAAATAAGAAAACACTTGAAAAACGTCAAGGTATTAAAAAATCTAAAACTATGAAAGTTAATAAAAGAGACAAACTTGTATCTAAAAAAATATCAAATAAAAAGAAGTCTAATAAATCTGTAAAAAAAAGTAAAAAAGTTTTGTTATCAAAACTAGTTACTAGAAATAAATTAAAAAAAATGATGAAAGGAGGGGCTAATTCTAAATATGAATCATTAATGAAATCTATTGAACAAAATCCATCTAATATAACTGAAATTGATTTAAGTTATGTTGAAACTTCAACCCCTCAACAATCAACAGAATCAAATTCACAAACACCTTCGCAAGAATCCCAAGGATGGTTTAGTGGTATTGCTAGTGGTATTACAGGAACAATTAGTGGATTAAAAGACAAATTTACTGGGTCTAATAAAGAAAGTCCAATAAATTCTACACAATTTAAAACATTAATGGATTTATTTAGAAGTAAAGTAGATATTGCTCAAATAACCTCAATTAATTTAACAAATAATAGTTTGACTTCATTAGATGAAAGCTCATTTGAAGGGTTTGATAGTGTTACAACATTAAATTTATCAAATAACAATTTTACGAATGAAAGTGTTATTGCTATTTTTAATACCAAATCTGATAAAAAAATGTTACCTAACCTACAATCTTTAATTTTAACAGGAAATCCTAAAATTCAAGATTTAACTACATCATTAAAAGAATTAAATCCATCAATTGAAATTAATTTAGATACAGAAAATTTATAATCTTCTGAAAATGGTAATCCGAATGCATCTTCTTGATAGTCCATAATAGTAATAAAAAAATAAAAATAATATTGTTAAAATAATTTTTCATACATTTTACCAACATCTGATACATATTCAGATGGTAATTCATTAAAGTCAACTAATTTTTTATTTTGATAATAGCCCTTAATATATTCATTATCTTTTTCGTTATTACATTTTACTTCCGCAACATCTTTAATAAGCTGTTCTGGATTTTTAATATAATATTCCATTATTTTCTTGTTGCTTTTAATGTAAATAATAGGGTCGATATTTACTAGTTTAGGCATTCCAGGAACAAAATGATGAACCCATTTTTTACTAAAAAGACATGGTCCGATGTTATCAGACACATCTCCTTTAATAATTTTTTCTACTAAATGACCTTGTGGTGAATGTTTCATTTTTTCTTTTTGACTAACCCCTTTCATATTAAGTAAATCTACATTATCTTCTAGAATTTGAAAATAATCAGCATCTGATGCAATAATAATGAATTTAGGTATATAATGAGGATCTGATTTATCTTTTCTTTTGTTATTTAAAACAATTTGGGAAATAATGTCATCAGCTTCAATATTTTGATGTTTAAGATGATGAACACCATGAGTATTAATTAAAACAGGAATTACATCACGATAAATAATATCAAATGCATTTCCACCTTGCCATCCAGCTTTATCTCTTTCTTCAACTCTTTGAGCTTTATATTTAGTAAATAAAGCTGAACGCCAATTATCTTTGAGACGACAATCTTCAGCAATAATGATATTACCCTTTGGAACTTTATGTTTTTTAGCTAAATTCATAATATCATCGACAAACATTTTTTTCATTTTTTCGACAAAAACCTCATTTTGATGCCATTTATAATCTTTTGTAAGTTCTTCTTTTTCCTCTGGGTGTGAATGTTTATACCATAATTGTGTTGCAGAATATCTATAAAATAAAGCATACCCTAAGTCAATTAAAAGTAAAGGTCCTTTAGTATCAAGCATTTTTCAATATTATATATTTTATGAATATATATTTTATTCTTAATTCAATTTTTACACTTTTTTTCTAAAAAAAGTATTTCTAGATACATCATAGTCCTCCATAACTTTTTATTTTTAATTATAAAATTGAAAACTCATTGTTGTTTTTCTAATAAAAACATAAAATAATAAATAAAAAATAATAAATAAAAAAATAATAAATAAATAACATGTTTCCAATTTATATTCCTAGTATATATCGCCCTGATTCTGAATTTTTAATTAAGATTAGGGATACTAAACCCAGTATTAAATATTATATCATAATTGCATCACATCAATTAAATGATTATGCAAAAGTATATCCATCTAAAAATTTGGTTATTTTACCCGATAATATAATTAAAATTTCAGAAATACGGCAATTTATTTTAGAATTTGCCATTAAAAATAAAGAAACCAAAATTTGGATGTCTGATGATGACCTTTCTAGATTCTTTATTAAGATGAAAAAAAAAAATCAGAAAAAGGAGAATCAGAAGACTACAACATACCTAGAACATCAACTTTTAGAAAAGTTATCTTCTGATAATCAAGAAAATATTTTAGTAGAAGTGTCATTCCAAAATTTTTTAACTAATGCAGAAACAATATTTAATAAATTATCAATTCTAGATACATCATTAGTCCAATTTGGTTTTAAATATTCAACCTTTAGTATCCCTTTAAAACCAATTACTTTGAATTCAAATGTTGGAATGATACAATTTCTAGATATAGAAAGAATAAAAATAAAAATACAAAAAGGGGAACTGTCTTATGATTCATCATTTATTGCCTTAGAAGACACTGATTTTACAATTCAGCTTTTTAATAATGGTTTTAAAAATTGTATACTTAATCATTATATTTTTACAGCTCCTAGGTCAGGTCATGGTAAAGGTGGATTGGAAAAAGCTTATTCAGAAGGCGCTAAACAAAAGGGAATAAAGAGATTTTTAGCAAAATATAAAAATTTGATATCAATTATTAATCTAGAAAAGGATAAATATAAAATATTATGGAGTAAATTTAAAGATTTAGAATTAGAAAAACAATTACTTGCTTAATTAAATAATCCATTTGTATTGATAAGCACATTATCATTGGGTCGAGTAGGTCTAGGTGTTTTTTTTGGAATATAATATCTTGTAGGATTAGGAATTGGTGTATTTAATGAAGGTGCAACATATCCTAAACTTTTCTTTTTTACTTCCATTAGTTTAGGGTCAATACGGTCTAAGAATTCTTTATTAGTTGTTGTTAAACCACCATTAATACTATATAATATTGAATCATCTTTTTCAACGGCTCCAACAATTGAACGTTCCTCTTTATCATCCAAAACCCAATTCTCATTATAGGGACTGATATTTCCTTGTGTTATTATTTTACTTTGACTATCATATAGATTGCCTATTTGATTTTGTTCTTTTACATATTGATAAGGAAGATGATAAGCATCATGTGTATTTTTATATTTCTTTTCAGCTAGTTTTTGTAATAAATATGAATGTTCAGAATTCACGTTTCGATTAATTTCATCTAATTCAACAAAATTTTTTAATGAACGGTCTGGAAATTGAAAATATCCATATGATTCTTTAATTGCATTATATTTTTTAAACTCATCTAATGTCATTGACTGAAATTGAGAATTAAAGTAATGTTTATCTTTTTTTAAATGACCATACATTTCATCGTAATATTGATTTTGTTTTAATATCTCCGAAAAAGGAGCTTGTGTTTCAATATCAAAATCTTGTTCCATTTCTTCACTATTTAATATATTACTAAAATTACGATTAATTACATCTAATCGACATTGTTCAATGTTATTATCTTGCTTATTACTTGTTTTATTATTTTTAAATAAATTAATTAAATTTTTATTAGTTGACATTTTACTTTCTTTATTTGTTTTTATTATAGATATATTTATATCGAAAATATACTAACTAAATACAAAATAAATCATTCTAAACACGTTAATTATAACTATTTTTTTACTGATTTATTATGTAGAATATAATCAAAATCTTGTATATAAAATAATTTACAAAATATAGAGAAATGGGAAATCAATCATCTCAACCATCTAAAGATTTTCAAAGACAATTTCAACAATTACAGGACCAAGTGAAAAGACAACAAAGACAACAACACGTTGATTTAAATCATTTACAAAAACAAATATATCATGCACAACTTAAAATGCAAGAAATGAAACAAAATTACAATAATACACAATATCCACAACATAATCAACAACATAATCAACAACATAATCAACAACATTATCAAACACCACAAAGAACACCACAGCAATATTATGGTCAAAATAATCAAAATCAATACCAACAACAACAACAACAACAACAATATCCTCAACAACAATATCAACAACATACACAATCATCGAATGATTTAGTTAATATGCAATCAAATAATAAATTAAATAGTTTATTAAGTAGCCCTGATTTGAAAAAAGAAATGGCCAATAATCCAGCATTCGGTGTTCAGATTATAGAATTAATTTTAAAAGAATTTGGAACTCAATTATCAGATTCGCAATATAATAAAATTAATGAATATTTGGAGAGAGCTAATCAACAAACACATCAGCAACAACAAGCACAACAATTACAATTACAATACCAGCAACAACATCAACAATTACAAAATCAAAACCTAAACCAGGTTCAACTTCATCGTCATGCAAATATGAATTTAACACAAAAATATCAATCTGAAGAAGACGAAGAAAGAGACCGATTCGAAAAGGAACAAGAAAGACGGCGAAAGGAGTTCGAAGAAAAACAATCTCGGAGACGCAATGAATATACCAATCAAATGAGATTATTTGAAGCTAGTCAAACAAATGCTTATTCACTTTTAGGAGTTCCTGCAAATTATACCATGGATCAATTAAAAATTGCATATCGTAAAAAAGCTATTATGACCCATCCTGATAAGGGTGGAAGTCCTGAGCTTTTCGATGAAGTCACCAAGGCCTATTTTTCATTATTAGAAAAGTTAAAGAATAAAGAATCAGATAAACAATATCTAGATTTAAAGAATCAATCGAAAAATTATATTGAACAACAAAATGGAGATAATCGTCAGAATATAAATTTGGAAAAAATGACAGTCAGCAAAGAAAGCTTCAATATTAAAGCTTTTAATAAAATTTTTGAAGAGAACAAGATTGCTGACCCGAATGATACTGGATATTCAGACTGGCTCAAAGATGACACGAATGTGAAGGAACCACCGAAAGTTTTCTCGACCAAATTCAATCTTGATGTCTTTAATTCAACTTTTGAAAATTGGAAAGACCAAGATGAACATTTATCAAGGGAAATTGTAGTTAGAGACGAACCTCAGGCTCTAGTGCTTAGCAAAACAGGTTATTCTGAACTAGGTGTTGATACAATTAATGATTTTACGAAGAGCGATATTAATAATAAAAATTTAGGTTATACTGATTTGAAACAGGCTTATTCAAGAAATGGTATTATGAATACTAAAGCTATAACTCCTAGAGAATCTTATAAAAATATTCAGGAATATGAAAGAGCAAGAGCAAATATTAGTTATCAAATGTCTGATGAAGATATTAGACGACAAGAATATAAAAAAAAACAAGAAGAGGAAGAGGAAGCTAGACGCATTCAAAGAGTGCAAAATAGAGATACCCTCCAATTTAACAATTATAACAGAGTCCATCAACTTATGTTGGAAAAATTAAAATAAAAACAAAATTAAAATTATCTATAAAATTGAAAATAAACAAAACTATTATTATATAATATAATATTACAAATTATAAATGAACCAGGAAAAAGGGTATTTATATGAAATACAAATTAGAGATTATATTATTAATTCACTAAATAAAATGGCTTATTTATGGTCTCATACTCCTGAAACCATTTTATTACAAAATAATATTATTGGAACACATAATGATGCTAGATTAAAAAGAAAAGAAGAAAAATTAAATCCATTACAAGATACAGGAATAGATATTATTCAATTAGAAGATGATGGTAAATGTTCAGTTGTTCAATGTAAAAATGGTTATAAAAAAGGTATTACAATGAGTGATTTAGCTGGTTTTATGTGTTGGATGACTCATTTAGACAAATTACATGGTTATGTTTATTATACTGATAAACTATCAATGAATTTAAGATGTCTTCCTCCTAATCCTAGAATCCATTATGTCAAAGAACCATATATTGAACCAATTAAAAATGAAAACACAACAACTGAAATTAAAGTATTTAATATTGATAGTGAAAAACTAAAATATCAATTAGTTGCTTTTGAAGAAGCTAAGGAATATTATAAAGATATTGAAATAGATGAAGATGATGAAGATGATGAAGATGAATATATAAACCCCAATAACAATGGTATTATTAGTATGCCATGTGGAACTGGAAAAACCTATACATCTTATCTTATTTCACAACTTTTTAATCAAATTATTATTTTAAGCCCATTAAAACAATTTGCTAAACAAAATCTAGATAAATATATTGATTATGGTTATTCTAGTTCAACTTTATTAGTTGATTCAGATGGATGTCGTGACATAGAAACTATTAAAAAATTTATTAAAGATAATACTCATTTTGTAATATCATCAACATATGATAGTGTTGATGTTATTTATCAATCTCTATATGTAATGACTAAACCATTCTTTATTATTGATGAATTTCATAATTTATCAAAACATAATGTTATTAATGAAGATGACCTATTTTATAAATTGATTAATACAAATCATAAAAAGTTATTTATGAGTGCTACACCTAGAGTGTATGAAATGGAAAATGAAGACAAAAAATTTTATGATGTTATTTTTGGTGATGTAATTTACAATATGAATTTTAAGGAAGCAATTGATAACAACTATATAACTGATTATAAAATATGGTTTCCTTCAATTCATGAAAACACTGAATTACTTGATAAAGATTTGAGTATCTATGATATTGATGAAGTAATTAAATCTAAATGTAAGTTTCTATATTCTTGTTTAGTTAATAATGGATCTAGAAAATGTATTGTGTATTGTTCTGATACAACTGAAATGAAAGATATGATGAAAGCAATCACTATTTTAGATGATTATTATTGTTTGGATTACCATTTGGATTACATAACTAGTGATGTCAGTCATATATTACGTGATACTAGATTAAAACATTTTGCTGATTCTAAAAAGATTGAATTATTATTTAGTGTTAGAATTTTAGATGAATGTGTTGATATTCCTTCTTGTGATAGTATTTTTATAACATATCCTTCTGAAAGTAAGATAAGAACAATTCAACGTCTTTCTAGATGCACTAGAATTGATTCTAATAATAAATTTAAAGTAGGTAATATCTTTATTTGGTGTGATGAATATAGTAAAATTCTTAATACATTATCTGGTATTAAAGAATATGATTCTGAATTTCGTGAAAAAATTAAATTAAATATTAATGGTTCTCATAGTCATTTTGATGATTATGATTTAGACAATGGTTTAAAAGAAGATACTAAATTAATTAGCGATTTTCTAGTTGGTATTAAAGAATTCAAGTGTTTATCATGGTCTGAAAAATTGGAAGAAGTTAAAAAGTATATTGATGAAAATAAT
>JACCDO011530182.1_pt1 | contig 17267 bp, 15 predicted proteins | sample 7446101 | NCBI WGS metagenome assembly JACCDO01 (sample SAMN15323440, study PRJNA562643) | freshwater metagenome | isolation source: river surface water | place: USA:Blue River Watershed | collected 2017-08-16 | reverse complement strand
TTAATTTTATACGAGTTTTATAAATATTTTCAATTTTATTTAAAAATGGGTCAAATGTTTCAAAAGAAATATTTTCATTTACATTATTTGATAATACAGTAGTTGATTTAGTATTTTAATTATTATTTGAAGAAATACTCTTTGAAGAATTGTTATTATTACTTATATAAAGTGAATAATATCTTGTTGACATAATAGAAAATATCTATAATATATTTTTATAAAAAATATAATATTTTTAACAAATAGTTATTTGTTAAAAAAATGTTAAAAAAAGAACATACAAAACTTTATTTAAGGAATTCACAAAATAAATTACGTTTTTGGGAAATTTATATTACAGAAGAAAATAACATTTATTACATTCATCATCATTACGGAATTGTTGATGGAAAAATTACATCACCACTTCCTCGTAAAATGCTTGATTTAAAAAAAGCAATCACAAAAGTAAATGCTGAAATTAAGAAAAAACGTTTATTCGGGTTTTCCGAAAATCCTCAAACAAATATTATTCGCGGTTCTATAATCGGTCCTATGGGTGCCCACAAATTAGACGATTTTGAAAAAAAACTTGTTTATCCTGTAATGGTTCAAAAAAAATATGATGGTTTCCGTTGTTTTACACACATTGATAAAAATGGTGTTGTAACACTTTATTCTAAAAGTATGAAACCATTTACTCACCTTCATCACATCAAACTTTATTTAGAAAATTGGGCAAAGACTTCTAATACGCGCAATATTTACCTTGACGGCGAACTTTATAATCACGACCTTAAATTAAACGAAATTAGCAGTATTGTTATGAAAAAACGAGACCTCACCAATGATGAAAAAAATCGCGAAAAAATTATACAATATATGTTATTTGATGTCGTTTTATTGGATGATTTATCAACACCTTTTTCAGAAAGATATGATTTTTTAAAAAAGTTATTTAAAAAAAATGATATTATAAAAGTTGTAGAATGCGAAATTGCGAAAAATAAAGAAAGTGTTTATAAATTAAATGATTCTTATTTATTAGACGGTTATGAAGGAGTTATTGTAAGAAATAAAAATGGTTTATATCTTTTTAAAAAGAAATCTTATGACGTTTTACGAACAAAAGAATTTAAACACGGTATTTTTATCATTATTGACGGTAAAGAAGGTTCAGGTTCTTATTCAAATACAATTGTTTGGAAATTACAATGTAATAAAAAATCTTCATCCTCTTTTCACGCAATACAATTAGGCACTTTACAAGAAAGACAAAATATTTATAAATCTTTTACTAAAAATCCTGATAACTTTATTGGAAAAAAAGTTAAAGTTAAATATTTAAGTATTGATTCAAATGGATGCGTTTTACGAAATCCTATTGTTACAGAAATACTTTAATATTTTCCTTATATATTTATTCATATCAATAATTTTATTCATATGAATAATCCACCAAGTGTGAATCGAACACACGACCTACTGATTAACTATCAGTGGAAACTTCCTCTACAGTCAGCTGCTCTTCCAACTGAGCTATTGGTGGTTATTACTTTATTATAAGATATTTTTTTTAAGATTTAAACGCACTAGAATTTTCGATGACTAAACAAATAATAATAGTAATTATATATTTACCAATATTTTCTAAAACATTTTTATCATATTGTTTATCATATTGATATACTACTAAAGCAAATTCTGCTATTTTATCTAATTTATTTGTGAAAGAACTTTCTTTTCTATTCACATTTTTAATTTCTATTACATTATTATTATTTCCTCCACCACTCTTAATATTTTCCGTAAGAAGTCTTTCTAATGAATTTAATAAAGGATTAATATTATTTCTTAAAGATTTTTTATTATTTACTAGTTTTTCTAAACTACTTTTTAAACTAGAAACTTTTTTAGAATTTGGATTTTCAGAATAAAATAATTCTTTATATTCATTAATAAGTTTTATAATTTTGTCTACATTCTTTTTATTTTCATTATTTTTAATATTTGATAAATTTATTTTGTTTGAGTTATTATTTAATAATTTACTATTTAATAATTTACTAATAACATTTCTTATTTTTTGATTTATATTTATTTTAGTATTTACAACGTTTGAAGTATTATTTTGAATAGCAAGAGTTTTTGTAACATTTTTAAATTCATTTGTTAATTGATTATTTTCTTGAACCACATTTTTTATTCCATTTACTGCTTCTATTTTAAGATTTGTTGTAACATTTGTTCCGTGCCAAGGATAATTACTTTGTTCAGAAACAATATTTTCTCCAGATTTTTGATTTGAACTATTTGTAATAATACTTGGAACAGTAGTCGTTATTTTTAAAAATTCAAATGTATCTAAAATACTTCTAAACAATTCGTTTTGATTTTCAGTTGATAAAGATTCATTTTGGGTTGCTATTCTTGCTCGTTGTTCTCTATTTACTTTTGCTAGTTCTTTTGTATTTGTAATTGTTTTTTTAATATTTATTCTTTGATGAGATTCTAATTTTTTTATTAAATTTCTTACATAATTCGCAAATGAATAAATATGTGTTTTAAAAGTATTTTCCATAGAAGATGGATTCGTTAAATTTATATTACCAAAACTCAACATACTATTTCCAATATTTTTCTTATTTTCAGTTCTTACAGGTAATATATTTATAATTTCATCATTACGATTTCTTGTAAGAGAATATGTATTTTGACTATTTTTAGTTATTTTTTTTAAAGGTTTTAAAGTTATGTTTTTAAATAATACATTGGATAATAAAAATATATATCTTTTCAAATCTTTTTCATATTTTACGAATTCAATTCTTTTTTCAACCATTTCACGTATATTTTTCAAAGTATGTACATTTTGATATTTTCTTATGATATCCATCAAAACAAATATTAAATACATCGGTCTATAATATATATATTTATGCGCATTATCAGCTTTTTTTTTTAAACCTTCTTCAATAAAACAAAATTCTGAATCTTCTAATTCAACAAATTCTCCTCCATAATTTTCTATTTTACCATTCTCTCTTTGATAAAAATCATTTAATATATTATTTTTTACTACAAAATCTATTTGAGGAAAATATTTTATAGGAGTAAATGTATTATCTTTTGTATCCATTACACTAACTGAAATAACTGATTTAACACCATTTATTTTATTATTTATTTTTTTTAATGTAACTAAAACATTTGGAATATTATTTAAAACATATTTAAAGGTTTCGTCTTTCATAATGATTTTTTGCGGAGTCAAATTAAAACCATAATTACGCCCATATTTAGTATGACATAAAAAATTTTTACAATGTTCTATATCTTCTTCTTCTGAAAATGTTACATACACATTAATTCTTTCATTTTCCTCTAATTTATATTTTTGTTTATTTTTAAATATATTCTCCATTCCATTTCTTGTAACACTTGTAAGAGTTTCTGTTTCTTTTATAATAAAAAAAATTTCATACAAATGAACTATATTACGAATGAAATTTGAAACAGAATATGTATAATACTTATTTATATTAGGATTATTTACATTTTCATATAAAATTTTCGAAAAATTTTTTTTATATGTAACACAAGTATCTACATCACTTTGTTTTAAATAATCAGAATTATCCATATCTTCATCTTTCATTCCACCATAATATTTTGCGTGATATCTCATTGCTGTTGTTCCCATTATTACATAATCACAAGTGTCTTGATATAAATATTTAAAAAATTTTCTCATATTTGATATAGTATTATTACTCTCATAATGATAATTTTCTCTTTCATAATTAAATATTAAAGGTGGTATTCTACTTTCAATATTTTGAATAACTACATCAGGAATACTATTTATTCTACCTTCTTTTATTAATAATTTTTTATTTTCCTCATATATATTTATACCATTTACTAAATTTAAATTTATATCTTGATGATAATTAAATTGTAATACATAATTATGAAATTGATTAATTTGATAAATTGCTGTATCAATTTTTTGTTGTATAGTTTGACTCATTTATTTATTCAATTATTAAAAATATCTATTTTATATAAAGGTTTTATATAAAATATTATAATAAAAAATGTTTTAAAAAAAATATATATTTAATTTCGTATTAAATAACAACTATATTTTACAATTTGATTATATGTATTTGTTATCGTCGTTTCCGATACTTTACATAATTCTTTGATTTGTTTCTTTGTTACACCCAATCCATAATGTTCCGAAACAAAATATAATATTCCTACACTAATCGACTTCGGTATATTTGACATACATATACCCATCTTATTTACTAATATACCTATTTTTATACACTCTTTCCTTGCTTCTTCCGGAAAATCTAACATTTTCGCATATTGCGCACATAACTCGTGTATCGATATACACGTCACATTATTCTGTACATACTTCTTATCCTTATGATACATCAAATCCATAAACTCATTTCTACCCTTCTCCAACTTCTTCTGTTTAATTCCAAATAATTTCGATATTTCCTCCATTGACCTTACTATTCCATTATCCTTCAACGCATACACAAAACACGCCGCCACTAAACTTTCCTTCGATATTCCCCTCTTAATATAATCATCACTTACCATTTTCCACATATACATTGTTTTATCTATCACTGCTTCCGGTAAATTATCCATATTTGCTTTCCTTCGCAAATCATTTAATATCCTTATTAATTCCCTTTCCTTATATGTTAATCCCATCCATTTACTAAATTTACGATATTTCTCAAAACCGTGTCCCATTACTACCGTCGATAATGATGATATTCCTAACATTTGATTATTCGGCATTCCACAACGATTTGGATCCGAACCACGCTTATTATCCTCATTCCCATAATATCTCCATTCCGCCGAATCATCAATTACATCACCGTGTTCCATACCACATTGAGTACATACTCGCATTTCACCGTCATTTATAATACCGTCTTCACATCCGCAATTACTACAATACAAATCATTTACTTTTTTAATTTCCGTATTTTCTTCCTTCTTGTTTTCATCCTCTTTTTCTATATTTTCCATTTGAGAAAATAAATCATCATATTTATTTTTACCCTTCACACTCTTCTCATTATTTCCATTACTATCTTCCTGAAATTCTAATTGCGAAAAAAAATCATCAAAATCCATTCTGACTACTTTCTTCTACCGAAAGTTCTTTACATTCATTTTATTTATTTTTTCATTTTTTTCTTTTTCTTAACATATAATGTTTTTTTTTAAAAATAATAATCTTTTTTAAATATAGAGTTTATTTAAAAAATATAACCAAAAGAATGAGTAAAAACGAACGTAATTTAAAATTTTATCAAATAAATAATAATTCAAGTTCTTCTTCTTCCGCTAATTATAATAATTCTTCATCTTCTTCATCTTCTTTACAAACTTTTATTTCCTTCATTATTATCGGTTATTTTGGTGTTAAAATTATTTATGGTGGTTTCTTTAAATTCTATCCCGATAAATTTTACAACAAATCTATCGAAATTAATCAAGGAGTAGATGATCTTGAAACACAAGATGATGGTACAGATTCACCCTCAAAAGCCGCTTTAAATGCCTATATCCCAAATTTCTGGAATAACGAATTTACCGACTTTGTTACTCTTATCGTTTTATCCTTTATCATTTTCCTTTTTACCAATTTCCAAAATAAACGTATGATATCATCTTCCGGTGTTATTAGTCCCAGTTTCTTTGTCGGTTATTTAATCGGTCTTGGTTATCCTCCTTTACGAAAAAGTATGTTATCTATGAGTCAAGAAGATGTAAATAGTTATTATCTTTCTGGAGGTTTATTATTAGTCATTGCTATTATGGTAATTATTAGTAATTATTCTTCTCAATCTTCAAACAAAAAAAATATTTCTATCTATTTTGTTACCCTCTTCATCCTTATTTATGGTCTCTATTTCACACGAAAACAATCTACTTCAAATCTTACTACTAAAGTTTTCACTTCCGCTAGTGATAAATGCGCCTCTTCTACTACCGGTATTATTCAAACAAGTGGTGAAAAAGTAAATTTAAATATTCCTTTTATTGCCTTTATTATTTTATTATTATTCAAAAATGACCCTTCCAATGACGCTTTCCGATTAAGTATTTATTTCGTTTTCGGTTTATTATTAGGTATCCTTGTAAGTGGTGTTAGTTATTATGGTGTTGAATATTTCTTAGAAAAAACTCCACAAAAGAAATGTGATGATATCGACGAATGTGACATTAAAGATATGGCATATGATAATAAAAGTATGTATCAAATTGTTAAACAATATATTGATAAAATTATTGGTAATGTAACCGGTTATAAAAAAGATACTTTAGAAAAAACAAATGACATATTAGAAGAAGAATACGCAAATACTGAAAATAAAAAGAATTTTTCAAGCGATCTTAAAAAATTATTAAACGAAAAAATTATCCCTTCAAGTCCTTTAACTTTTATTGATATCTTTAAACGCGTCGCTATTGGTATCGTTATTCTTTTAATTATTGGGTTAGCATACTTAATTGCTTTCCAACGTGATTAAAAGCGTTTTTTTTATATTTTAATTCTGGATTTTTATTATAGAAATTATATTTTTCTATAATGATTGAAATACTCCCTTTTTTATACATTTCTTATTACGAAGATGAAAAAACCCCAAAATTTTTTCATAAATATAAAATTAAAACTTTTATTCACCTCACAACTCATACCAAAAAACATTCCCAATTTAATGAATTCGAAAATGTTTTTATTGAATTACCTTATAATATTGACACTATGAATGAACCCCAAATTAATACTCTTTTTTACAGTTATTTATATGATTTAGTTGAATTTTTATTTCAAAAAATTATTATTCAAAACGAAAATGTTTGTATTCTCGGTTTCCAAAATAAACAAGATATTGACGCTTTATTAATGGCATACTTTATTAAATATGCAAAAGTAAATTATCAAGAAGCACACCATTATGTTATGAGCAAAAAATTAAATAATAATTATGATAAATCATATTATTATCCTTGTTTAAAAAAATTCATTCAACAACTTGAATTATTAGATAAAATAGAATATTAGTTTATTTTTCCCGAAAAATAAATTTTTATATAATTTATATAGTAAAGTATATTAAAAAAAATGGGTAATTGTTATTCTCAATGTATGGTATGTTGCGTTGAATCATATTGTTTAAAATCAATTTATAGAAATTTTTGTTGTTGTTTTCGTAAAAAACCTTCGGAAGATAAAGATGATAATAATACAAAATCTTCAAATAAATGTTTTTCTTGTATGAATGTATCCGAAGAAAAAAATATTGAAATGAGTCCAAAAAGTCCGCGTTCTCCTAGAAACGCAACTCCAAAATTAGAAAAAAAATTAAGTTTAAAAAATTTAGTAAATTTTGTAACAAATAATGTTAAAAAAAGTAAAAATTTAGAAAATTGTTGTAAAATTTGTTTAAACGAATTTAAAGATAATACTCGTATTTGTCCTTGTTTAAAAGAAGATATTCATCCCACAAATAATGATGTAAAAAAACATATTGCTGAAAATTATGATAATAATAAAAAATTAATTCAAGATACAATTCAACTTGATAAAAATCCTGAAAAATTAGTTAAATTTGTTCATGATATTTATGAATTAATTGAAAAAACTCCTTTAAAAGATGATGCTTCACCAAAAACATTAAATAAAATGAAAAATAATTTAGTAAATGAGATTTGTCTTCATTTAGATGAATTTGTTCAAGAAAAAGAAGTTAATGTATAATACTTTTTCTTTTATTTTCTTTTTTATTTATAGTATATATTCTTCTTTTTAAAAATGGGTGCTCAAAATACAAAATTGACACAAGAATCTATAAATAATTCTTCAAATAATTCTTCTAAAAATATTAAAAAAGCAACTTTTTCAAATATTAATATTTCAAATAACAGTGTAGAAAGTGAATTATTCGAAAAAATTATTCAACTTTCTAAATCTTTATATTCTTCTTATCAAACAGAATTTTTAGATCCTTCTTTTTGTAAAAAATTATCCACTATTTACAAAAAAAAATTATTCGAACTCGACATTAAATCCCTCAAAAAAATTCATAATTCTTTAAATAATAATAATAATTCTAACAAAAATCTTTCTGCCGTTTTATCCTACCTTCCAAATGAAGACGAAAAATTTATTGTTGATGAATTTAAAACAGATTTAAAAGAATATTTATGGAATCAACATATTGATTTTAATCCTAAAATTTTTGAAAGTAAAGGAATTCTTGTTGAAGATATTCCTATCAAATTAATCGACCCTCAAAATAAATTAAGATATATTAACACTGCTCATGTAAATAATCTTTTATCCAATTCAAATCATTCAAATAATTCTATTACACAATTATCGAATTCAAATGAATTAAATAATAATTCAAAAAATACTTTAACAGGAGGTGCTAATCAAAATAATTCTTCTTCCTCTTTTAATCAATCTATTTCTTCTTCCTCAAACTCTTCTTCCTCAAATTCTTTCTCAAATTCTTCATCTACATCTTCACCATCACTTTTTAATATGGTTCGTAACAACCAAAATATCAATAAAAATAAAAACCAAAATAATCCTATAAATAATCCTATCAACAATACTATCAATTCTATACCTGTAAATAAAAATAAAAACAGAAATAAAAATAATAAATCAAATATTACATCTTTACAAAATAAAATTTTAAACGCAAATCGTATGTTTGGATTCCAAAATAATCAACAAAATAATCAACAAAAACCTTTAGAACAACCCTTACAACAAACTTTAGAACAACCTTTAGAACAACCTTTACAACAACTTCCTTTTAAAAATAATAAAAGAAAAGAAAATCAATCTATTTCTTATGTTGTAAATAATCAAAATAATAAAAAATTAGTTCAATGGTTAGGTGAAATTGAAAATACAGGACCTTCCGAATTACCCTCAAAAAATAATCAAATCAAACAACAAAAAAAGAAAAATGTTGTTTATTCCGTTCGTAATTATAATCAACCATCCTCTTTCTGTAAATCCGGTTCTGAATGCTCTTTAACTAAAAATGAATTATGTAAATCAATTACCGAACACTTTATTGTACGTGGTAATATTATTGCTTCTATTTTATCTACTCTTCCCAAAAAGACCGCAAAAGGTTTTGAAGGCGGTTATTGTTATCAACGTTTCTTAAACCTTGATAAATGTCAAGTATGCTTACCTCATAATTATAATGAATTAATGAATATGGATATTAAAACACGTATTCAAACTATGATGTTATACATTAATTATATGACTGAAAAAGAATGTAATGATAATAAAGGTTATTTCCGCAAATTAACTTTATCCGAAAAAAAATCTTTAATTCAAAATGCCAAAAGTGGTAATGAATTTAATGTTCTTTATGCCGAATATACACAAACTGTTCGCCAAAAATATATGGAACATTTAAATCTTTTATTAGATATCTTAAATAATCTTTCCATCATGCAAGGTATTAATAATGATGAATTAAATCAATTATCTTTAAAAACTCGTGAAATAATCGATTCTATGTACCATTTATGTCAATTTTATTATTTATATGCTATTATTGCTTTATTAAATTCAAATATTGAACCTCTCAAAAAAGAAGAAAATCTCGAAAAAAATAAAATCAAAAATAATTTACGAAAATTCTTATCCGTTTAATCCTACTTTACACTTTTTATAAAAATATCTTTTTATAAAAATTATTTATATACTTATTGTTTAATCTGATTCCAACTCCACGATTTTGATTCCGTAAATGGACAATCCGATACAGACGGTGTTGTCATATCCAATTCTTTCGGTATATTCATTACCGCATCCATCTCACAATATAAATCTTTACCCATATTTGTTAAACTCGTAAATGTATGTCCTATTGATAATCCTAATCCTTGACCTGACCTTTGAATATCCGTTACAAAATTACTTCCTCCTACTATCTTTTTTGTACTTGTTTTCTTCTTTGTACTTGTTTTCTTTTTTATAGTTGTTTTTTTCTTTGTAGTTGTTTTTGTACTTGTTTTCTTCTTTCTTGTTTCAGGTTTCTTCTTTGTAACACTCTTCTTCGTATCCGGTTTCTTCTTTTCTTTTATTTTTTTATCTATCTTCTTTTCACTCATATCCAAAAATATAATATTTACTACTTTATTCAATATTTTAATTTTTACCCGTACTCCCAAATCCATTTGTACCCCTTACAGATTCACCGTGACTTTCCACCTGTTGAAAGTTTGGTCGGCATATTCTTTCCATTATCATTTGCGCAACTCTTTCACCCTTTTTTACCACATAATCCTCATCTCCGTGATTAAATAATAATACTTTTACTAATCCCCTATAATCACTATCTATAACACCCGCTCCAGTAGTTAATCCATATTTTACTGCCAATCCTGAACGAGGAGCAATTCGCAAATAATATTTATTTCCGTGACTTTCATCCATTGATATAGAAAATCCCGTATTTACTAATGCTCTTCCATTTGATGGTATTACAATATCTTCACAAGAACATATATCCATTCCTGCTGAATATTCACTACCATAGGATGGCATTTTAGCATTTTCATTTTCTAATTTTATATATAAACTCATTTTTCTATTACTTATTTTAAGTATTTTTCTTTTATATTCATTTTATAAATTATTTTGTTAAAAAATATTTTATTTGTTAAACATTTGTTTCCCAAACATTGTTTCAAAGTAGTGTTCTAAAAACATTTATTCAAAATTTGAAACTTCTTTTAGAATATTGTTTTGAAACAATGTTTGGGAAACATTATTTAAATAATATTTTATTTGTTAAAAAATAGAAAAAATAGAAAAAAGAGATATATAATCTTTCAAAAACATAGTTTAAAATAAAATATGACTACTATTTCAAATATATCTTGTAATATTTGTTGTGAAGATTTTGATACAAAAGATATTATTACTTTAAGTTGTCATCCTTCACACACATATTGTAATAATTGTATTACAGATTGGTTTCAAAAAAATATTTATTTAAAAGATGAATGTAGGGAATGTCCAACGTGTAAAAAGAAAGTAAATGTTATTCCCATTTTAAATGGATGTAAAAAAATAAAATATATCCATTACGAACCCGAAAAGAGAAATTATCCTATGTGTGATATTAAAGATTGTGATTCTAAATTATCCTACCATATATCTTATCCATTAAATACTGACAATTATGAAACATCAAATACTGAAAATTATTATATATGTGCATCTCATTTACATCATTTAATTACTTTGGATACTCCCTTAGTACTAAAAAATAATAAAATAGGTTATAAAAAGAGTTTAGAATGTTCTTGTTTAACATTATCTAACGAAAAATGTTATGGACTCGTTCAATTTAATAAAAATGACCCTAAAACATATATCAATATGAATAACGAAAAATATCCCATTTGCGAAAATCACAGTTTATTATATAATAATAATCTTCCAATAACAATGTTTGATAATTCTATTATGGTAAAATATACAGAAATAACTGGACAAAAAATATGCGGTAAAAAAAATAAAACAAATTTTGGATATTGTTTAGAAAGTTTTGGAAATTGTATAAAACATAATAAAAAAGAAAATGAAATATCACTTTCTTTTAAAGAAACAATGGAAAAAATTATTTGTAATGAACCACTTAAAAGTGGCAATGGTAACTGTAAAAATAAAGGTAAATCTATTTATAATGGAAAATGCGGAAAACATATTCCGAAATTATAATTCTTAAAAAAAATATTAATTCTTTAAATAAAAAAATAATTCTTTAAATAAAAATTAAATTTAGTTTTAATTTAAAAAAAAATATATTTATAATAAATAATATTATTTATAAAATTTAAAATGAGTTTATCTACTACATTTTTATGTAATATATGCGGAGATGATTTTACTGATATGTCTAAAAAAGTTATTTTAAAATGTAATCCTCATCATATTTATTGTTATGATTGTATTTATGATTGGTATTTAAAATGTTCCACTAGTTCAAATTCTAGCGAAAATAAACCTCACAGTTGTCCCATTTGTAAAAAAGATGGAGGATTTTTAAACACTGTTCCCAATAAACCAAATATATATAATGTTCATTATGGTAATTCAACAACAAATTATTCATCACAACCATATAATCATAATAGTGGTGAAATATGTAAATGTCAAAATCTTGCTGGAAATGGTACAAAATATACTTGTACTTATAACGCTAGTAATACAGTTTTAATTAATAATAAAGTTAATGGAAATATTGTTCAATCTTATTTACACGTATGTTGGAAACATAAAGGTTTATATGATAAAGGTTTTGATTTAGACCATTTAGATAATGGTGTTATTGAATCCATTTATAAAAGTGTAAAATGTTGCGTTCTTCATAAAAATGGTAAAGAATGTAATGGTGAATCAAATATTTATAAAAATGGTCATTATATTACCATCTTAAAAAATGATAAAGAATATAATGTTTGTAATAAACATAAAACTCAATATAATAATAATTATACTTTACATATCAAAAATGGTGAAACTATTTCTAAAAATGATTTTGACCCACATTTATGTAATACTTTAATGAAAAATGGTAAATTATGTACAAAATCCGGAAATGAAAAATACGGAGGAAAATGTTCTACACATAAAAATGATATATTAAAAGAAAAATCTTTAAAAAATGATGATTCAAATACTCTTTTTAATGAAATGGAAGAAACTTTTAAAGAATTAAAAAATTTGTTTCAAATTATGAAAAATAAACAATCATTGATTGAAAATAAATTAAATGAAATATCTTTTTCTGAAAAAATAGATTCTTTACAATCTATTCTTCAAAATATTGAAGAAAATCTTCTTCTTTTATCCTTCGAAAATAATAATCAAACTATTTCAGATAATATTAAAAATTATATTCAAGATTTTATTAATGTTTTAAATAAATTACATATTGATAATGATTCAAATATAATATCTGATAAAGATGATATTGAAGAAGATATTAAAGAAGAAGATAATAAAAATAATGATTATTCATATTTTGATATGTTAAGTAGTCAAACAAAAGATAAGAAAACAAAACCTATTAAAAATGATAAAAAAATTACAGAAAATGAAATAAAAGTTGTTGATACGATTCCATTTTCTCCTTATAATAAAAAACCTACATTTTTTATTCATAACGATATTAAAAAAGCAATGATTACATTTGATTTATATGAACCAAATTTAGATATTGACCCTCATTGTAATGTAAAATTACAAAATGGTAAATTATGTTGCCAACGAGGAAATATTTATTATAATTTAAAATGCGGAAAACATTCAAGTAAGATTTATGTTAAAGAAAAATTATTTAGATAATATTTTTTAGTTAAAAAAAGAATAAATAAAAATGAATCAAACCTAAAATGTAAAAATAATAATTTTGAGAAGAGAAAAAAGAAGTATAAGATACTATATTTTCTATTTTCTTTTCATTACTTGTTATTATAAATAATTTATAATAAGATGGATATACTATTAACTCTTCATTTTTCTCTTCTTTTAATTCATTTATATATTGTAATCTTCTTTGATATGATTTATTTATATATATCCCAAATTGAAATAATGATAAAAGAAATGTAACTAAATATTTTTCTTCTAATGATGAATTTTTTAAATAAAATAATTTTAAATAAAATATATAATGAAACGCAAAATGGTTAAATAATTTTAATATTTTATAAGATATAATTTCATTACTAAATGTATTTTGAATATTATTTTTATATATTAAATCTCCACTTTTACCAAAACTATAAAAAAATGTAGCGTTTAATAATGTAAATAAAAAAGATTTATAAGTAAATGATACTGAATAAAAATATAATAATAACGGTTGTAAATAATAAAATGTTTGAGGTAATATATTTATAGGTTTATTCCCCTTTTTACATTCATATAAATATATTTTATAATAATATAAAAGAATTTCTGTAAAATACCTTATCATTTATCTTCTATTTTACTTATGATTTTTTTTATATTTTTTAACCTAATTTTGAATGTAAAGGACTTTCTACTATAAAATATAGTTCCATATAAAAAAAAGAACCATAATTTTTTATTTAACGTTACAAGAATGAGCGAAACAATTCAAAATAATATTTCCAATGATGATACATCATCAGTTGGTTCCAATGATATTACTTCATTTTCATTACCTAAACCAAGTGAATTAGTAAAGGATACTGAAAAGACTATATCTGAACGCAAAGTTCATTTTGAAAAGGCATATAGTATGGCAGTTGAACATATATTAAAAAAGAATGAATCATTAGCATTAAAGATGAAAAACGATGCTCAAAGTGGTCGTTTTAGAACTATATTATATTCATTTACATTTAATGATACTCGTGATGCGGAAGTTGATAATGATAATAATGTAATTCGTTTTGATGGAGTATATTTAAGAGATATGTGTATGAAGGGTAATAAATTATTTTTTGAGAAATTAACAAATACATTTAATTCTAATTCAAGTGAAAAGAAGTATCGTTGTTATTTTTATTTTGACAAAAAGACAAAGAAGTATCATATATATGTATCTTGGGGTGATAAAAATAAATATTATCAAAACAATATTGTAAAACCTGTTTCAACAATTGTTCAAAATAAATTTAAACCAAGAGAAATGAATAACAATCCACCACCTTTCAATAAGGGATTACCAAAAGGTGGTCGAGGTGGATTTGAAGGAAGAGGTGGTCGAGGACCTAATAATGGTGGCAGAGGACCAAATAATGGAGGTAGAGGAGGATTTGAGGGAAGAGGTGGTAGAGGACCTAATAATGGCGGTAGAGGAAATATTCCACCAAAGAAGAAGAATGAAAATATGGGAAATAAGTAAATTTTTTTTATAAAAGTAATCATTTATTAAATAATTGTTTAATAAATAAGATAGGATTTAGTAAATATAGGTTTTGATGCGAAGAAAACGTAATCTGTTTTCTTCTTCAAGAGAAATTCTAAATTTTTTGATTTGATGATATTTTTCTAATAAAAGGTTTTTGAAACATAAAACAAATTCTTTATCATTATTTTGTGCTAAATGAAACGATTTATTAAAAATACGTAGCATTTCGGGAAATTCTTGAAAATCATATGAATGAATTCTATTACGGATTTCAAAATAATTCATATTTTTAGCATCCATATATTCAAAAATACGAATCGCAAATGCTTCCCATTCACAATAATAATGAATTATTTCTTTAGTATCCATATACGTAAGCATTTTATCATGTACGCGTTTTGGAAATATGCTTCTTGATGTTATCATCTTATATATACTATATTTATACTTTTTATGAAATATATTTTCATAAAAATCATTTTTTTATAAATTTATTTACGTTAATGCTTTTCCGCTATTAATAACTCTTCTTGAGTATTTACACCTAATATTTGATACTTCATATTTTCCGGTATAACATATAATAATACTTCATTATCTTCTTTTTTACGAATTTCATCAAATATTGATGTTAAATAATATTCTCCAGAAACATTTTCATTATTCAATTGCGGTAAATATGTATGTAATACAATATTCGAAAAATAATAGATTCCAGCATTAATCTCCTTAATATTTAATTCTTCCTCATTTTTACAATCTTTCTTTTCTACTATTTTTTTAAATGCCTTTTCTTTACTTCGCTCATTTTCACGAATAATTCTTCCATAATTTTCTGCATCTTCCATAATAGATGTTACAATTCCCATTTCAGATTTTTCTTCCATATTTTTTCTTAAAAATTCATTTAATAATTCCGCTTTTACATTTGGCATATCACCATTTAATATTAATGTACTTTGATTTTTATCTAAATGTGGTAATACACATTGTAATGCCCCTCCCGTTCCATTCACATCTCTTTGAAGTATATATTTTATTTTATTCAAAAATATATATTTATTCTTTTCCATTATATGTTGAATAAAACCAGCACTTTCTTGATTCACTACAATAAATATATCAGAACATTGTATTCTACTCACTTGTTCTACAATGTGACATAACATTTCCTTTCCACGCACTTTACATAATACTTTTGGTATAGGTCCCGAATTCATTCGTTTCCCCTTTCCTCCCGCTAAAATAACAACCTGAATACCATTTACTTCAGATTTTTGTGGCATATTTTGCTGGTTCATAAACATTGGAGGTATTCCTCCACCATTCATATTCATATGAAACATTTTATCTCCTTTTCTTTAAAAAAATCTCTTTATATTCATTTTTTTAGAAAGGTAATTCATCTTTACTTTTTTTTAAATCTTTATTTCGAACACGTGTTGAAGCATAATCTTCTATATCTGGATTAAATATTTCAAATGTTTGATTTAAATCACAATTATTTATTTGACTAATTGGTGTTCCGTGAGAATTTATTATATGTTTAATTTTTGATGTATAAACATCACGAGATCTTCGTTTATGAGACAAATTATAAAATTGTTTATCTTCAATATCATAATCTTTAAATAAAGTATCGTGTTTAAAATGTCCTGAAACAACACGATAATAACGATGAATTTCATCTATTTTTTCTTTATCTTTTTCTTTTTCTTCATCATTTTTATAAGATTTATTTAATAAATATTTTATTGTTGTACCTAATTTTTCTATAATCATAAAAATTGCTTTGTCTTCACTTATTTTATATAAAGTTTCATCAGCATATATTAATGCTTTTTTGTTTTCAGATTTTGTATTTTCATCATTATTTATAAAATAAATATTATGATTCTTTTCGTTTTCAAGTATTTTATTTAAAAAATTTGGATATAAATAAAAATTATCTTCTTTAATATAACTTTTTGGAATATGATTGTATGAATAAAAATCACGTCCAAAATCACTTACTTCTAATTTTATTGTTGGACTATTATTAAATGTATTATTTAAAACATTACAATTTGTATTATTTTGATTAAAATTATTTATAACAGTTTCTTGTAATTTTTTACTATTTTCAATCGCTTCAGAAATATTTTTTAATTGACTTGCTTTTAACATATTATTTAATATTTGATTATTTTCACATATTTTTTTATTTTTTAAATGAATAATTAAATTTTGTTTTGATGTATATTCCTTTTCACAAAATTCACACTTAAATGTTTTTGTTTCATTTATTTCTTCTTC
>JACCDO011137265.1_pt1 | contig 17269 bp, 7 predicted proteins | sample 7446101 | NCBI WGS metagenome assembly JACCDO01 (sample SAMN15323440, study PRJNA562643) | freshwater metagenome | isolation source: river surface water | place: USA:Blue River Watershed | collected 2017-08-16 | reverse complement strand
GAAACGGTAAAGGAGCGCCAACTGCAGCTAGAGGCTTTTAAAACTTCAGAGCCGGAAGAGAATGTAGAATTTATTTACCAACCGCATGAGAGCGAAGGTTTATTTCAAGAATTGTGCAAACAATACGAAGACCGCATCGAAGAGGCTGGAAAGGTTTTGGCCGCTGAACGTCAAAAAAATTATGACGCCAAGCTCAGTGTTCTTGCAGACTTTCAAAAGTTGATTCAAGAAGAAGAAAATGTGGGAAAGGCCTTTGTTTGGCACAAAGAATTGAGAGAAAGATGGGACGCCATTGGTGATGTTCCCGGAGACAAATACCACGAGATTCAAGAAAATTGGCAGCGTTTAAATCATGCATTCTTTTACAACATCAACATTTACAAAGAGCTTCAGGCACATGATTTAAAAGTCAATCAAAAAGCCAAAGAGCAGTTGATCGAAGAAGCCAAATCACTTGAGTCGATTGAGAGCATCAATGAGTTGGAGATCATGGTGAAACGTTTGCAAAGAGAATTTGTGAATGTGGGACCAACTCCGCAAGAGACATACAAAGAAACGGGAGACAACTTCTTTGCGATTCTTAGAGAAGCGCAATTGAGAATTCAAGCGCATTACGATGCGATTCAAAAAGAAGCTGACGCTAATCTTGCTGCCAAGCAAGTGCTGATGGATAAAACCAAAGAAATTCTAACCATGGATTTCACCCAGCCCAACGCCTGGAACAAGTGGACCGATGAGATCATCAAGCTCCAAGACGAGTGGAAGAACATCGGCTGGACCCGTAAAAAAGACAACGAAGAAACGTGGTTAGAATTCCGCGGATTGTGTGATGCCTTTTTTGCAAAGCGCAAAACTTACTTCGATGAAAGACGCTCCGTTCAAAAGGAGAACCACAAAAAGAAAGAAGAGATCATTGCCAAAGCAAAAAACATCTCTGAAAGTTCGGAGTGGAAGAAAACAACAGAAGAGCTCAAGAAATTGCAAGAACAATGGAAAGCCGTTGGCAATGCAGAACCCAAAGATGAAAATAAACTTTGGCAGCGATTCAGAGCCGCGTGTGATCATTTCTTCCAACGCAAGAAAGAGCACTTTGACGGCATGTCAGGTCAACAAGAAGAAAACTTGCGTTTAAAAACAACTTTGTTGGAAGAGTTAGAAGCGTATGCACTAACTGGAAACAAAGGCGCTGATTTAGGATTCTTGAAAAACTTCTCTGAAAGATGGAGAGGTGTCGGACACATCCCCAAAGAAAACGTCAATGATTTTAGCACCCGATACAATGCCGCATTGGACAGATTGTACGGTGGTATAAATGCCAACAGACAAGAGAAAAATATTTCGCAATACAAGTCACGCGTTGAGAACCTAAAAACCCAAGGCGGTGGCAATGTCATGAGACGCGAGAAATCTTTGCTTCAAGACAAGATTGACCGCTTGAATTTGCAGATCAAGCAATACGAAAACAACATGGGCATCTTCACTGGTAAAGGCGCAGAAGCTATGAGAAAAGAAATTGAGAAGAAGATCAAGAGTTGTCAGTTGGAAATCTCCGAGATCAAAGACAAAATGAAATTGTTGACTGAAGAAAATAATTAGTAGACGGTGTCCCTCCCTCACGATGTTCGTGAGGGTCGGGCTGTCCACTATATCTTTTGTCACTCACCTAAGGCAATCGCCTTCGGCTCCTTCCAAAAGGATGCCGCTCCCATCCCTCACCGATTCGACCGTACCATTTTTTATAAGGAAATGGCTCAGCTTGTTTTACGCTAACTTCTCGATTTCTGCATTAGAAATATTCAACGCAAAGGACACAGAGGCTTCGCAAAGTGCGCTAAGAAAATCATTACAACATTCTAAATAAAAAAGCTTTGCGAACTCTGCGCAAACTTAGCGTTCTCTGCGTTAGAAATATTCAACGCAAAGGACACAGAAGCTTCGCAAAGTGCGCTAAGAAAATCATTACAACATTCTAAATAAAAAAGCTTTGCGAACTCTGCGTTAAAACATTCAACGAGAAATATTGAATACTAAGATCAATTAACAGAATGAAAATGAGAAGCGGAATGAAAATGAATACTTAAAACCGATTCACTCATTCACCGATACACCTCCCTATCAACTCTTACAAACCAACTCAATCTTTTTAGAAGGCTTAACCACGAGTGGCACTTTCTCCAATACTGTATCCGCCTCTTCCAATCCCCACGCATCGATATCACTCAAAGCCTGTTCTTTCATCCACTCATATCCAGAGGTGACAAAGTTCTCTTTCACTGATAAATCATTGTCCGCAGAAAGATATTTTTCAAGCACAACAAATTTCACATCTAAGTTCGAATTGTAATCTTGATAAGGCTCTGGCTTCTTAGATACATCATATTGATTGCGCTTTACCATATCATCCAAAATACACTTAAAGAAGTTGTTCACTTTAGCTGGCACACGGAATCCCAGACGGATATTTACCTTAATGATCAAATCATTCTCTACTTCATCCACTTCGTACTCCTTGGTATAAGGCTCGTTGGTGCGATCCACATGCACGAACCAATAAACATCAGCACGTTTGGGCGTCTTGGATAAAATGCTATCGACAATTTTATTCTCGATTTGATGGCGGTGATTGGCCTTGGTTAAAAAGACCAAATGAGTAGCATATTTTGGAATTCGATTATCCAATGAAAGTTGTTTTAATATGCCAACGTAATCATCTAGATCTGCAAACTGAATAAATGAATTGCTTAACTTTCTGTACGTATGCGTGATCCACATGACGTGCAAAATCACCACGTAAACAATCAACATCATCCAGGCTTCTTTCAATTTCAAAATATTGGCCACAAAGAAAGAAACTTCAACAGCAAAGAAAACCCCGACAGTAATAGCCACTAACCAAACAGGCCAACGTCTTTTAAAAATCAAATAATAACTGAGTAAAAGCGTCGTCATCAACATCGCAATTGTGATGAAGAATCCATAAGCAGCCTCCATGTGCTTAGACTCCCTGAAGTAAAGCATTACACCCATACAACCTGCCCACAACAACCAATTCACGGATGGGATATACAACTGCCCTTTTAATTCTGTTGGAAATTTCACACCAACCCGAGGCCAAAAGTTCAAGTTCATCGCCTCACTCACCAAAGTGAACGAACCAGAAATCAAAGCCTGGCTCGCAATAATCGCCGCCATTGTTGCGATAATAATTCCGGGCAATAAAAACCAATCAGGCATGATCGCATAAAAAGGATTGGTATCCTCAATACTCGTCTGGCGCATGATCCAAGAAGCCTGTCCCATGTAATTTAAGATCAAAGCCACCTTCACAAAAATCCAGCTGACACGAATATTTTCGCGGCCACAATGTCCAAGGTCACTATACAATGCCTCAGCTCCGGTGGTACACAAAAACACCGCGCCCAACAACCAAAAACCTTGCGGATATTCTGTTAGAAGTGCAACTGCAAATTTGGGATTAATCGCATTTAAAACCTCAGGATGTTGGAACACTTGAGTCAACCCCAATACCGCCAACATCGTAAACCATAACAACATGATGGGTCCAAAGGCTGCTCCTACCAATTTGGTTCCGTATCGTTGAATAACAAAAATCAGCGTCAAAATCAGCAACACGATTGGCATCACAGGAATACTATCATTGTAACCAGATATCCCTTCCACAGCTGACGCTACGGAAATTGGCGGCGTGATAATACCATCACATAAAAGTGTTGCTGCCCCTATCATTGCCGGCCAAAACAACCATTTTCCTTTCCTTTTGACCAATGAATAAAGTGAGAAAATTCCACCCTCACCGTTATTGTCCGCACGAAGGGTGAGAAATATATATTTGAATGTTGTTTGAATGGTCAGTGTCCAAAAAATACAAGATACTCCACCATAAACCAATACTTCCGTAATGGGACGATCTTGAATAATTGAACGCAATACGTACAAAGGGGAGGTACCAATATCTCCGAAGATGATACCTAAAGTGACTAATACGCCTGCCGCGCTTAGCTTTTGATGATTTGAGGCCATGGTTAAAATTCCAAGCAAATGTATAAGAGTGCGACGCAAATTGTTCTCTCTCATCAAAAAAAATATGCAACCATTCTTTTCGACAATCTGTTATTCATAGAAAGGCCGAAACCTTAAAAACGAATCCAACAATTGGTTAAATTTGAATAAGCCAAAAACCATGAAGTCTCTCCTTTATTCCATATTGTTTGTACTGCTTTGTCTTGTCACGCATCAAAGTCAATCACAAATTTTAGGCAATCCTATTTACTATTGGGACTTTTCCGACAGTATTCCAGAAGGATGGACAAACGCAGGACAGTCCGCTCTTGCAAGGTTTGAGTATAGAGGTCCTAATACAACACCCAGCAACGCGGTATGTTCCAGAGGATCCTGTGGCAGCGGAACGCTTCCTCCCAATTCCATTACCCAAAGCAACGGATTCATGATTTTTGATTCCAACTATTGGGACGACAACGACAATCAATGCGGTGGGCTAGGCACAGGACAAGATCCAGCTCCACACAACGCGTGGATGATTACCAATTCATTGGACTTTTCTGGACAAACTAACGTGTACTTAACTTTCCAACAGCAACTCCGTTCTTATTCAGCATCCATCAAGATTTATGTTTCCAATAACAACGGAAGTACTTGGAATGAAATTACAAGTCTCACGCAATCCGGCATTATCAATTCACCCAACGTACAATGGCGCACCGCCAACGTCTCCACATGGGTTGCCAATCAAAGTAATGTAAAATTCAAGTTCCAATTTCAAGGCACGTATTATCACTGGTGTTTGGATGATATTGCCCTTTATGTGCCGAGTTATAATAATTTGGAGCTGAGCCAAGCTCAATTCACCAATTACAATGAATTGGCTGACCCCTTTATAAACCCCATGTACGAGGTTTATCCAAGCTTCATGCCTCCGTTGGTTTACCCAAACGCGTACATTGCCAATCTTGGAACTTACGACCAGACTAACGTTGTTTTAAACAACAAAACCATCAATCTCACTACAGGATTAACTGTCGCTGACAATAGTACAAGCCCCATTACTTTAGCCAGTGGTGCTTCTACTAATCTAAATACCAATAGTGTCAATATTGGGCCTACAACCGCTGATTATGAAGTAACCTTTCAGGTTTCGCAAACAGAAGTTGATGAAAACATTACCAACAACTTCGACACACTCGATTTTTCTGTTCACCCCTATCGACTTCAATACGATGAAGGCGAAACAGATAATGTGTACAATGTAAGGTCGCTACAATCTAATTCCGTTGCACAAACAGGAACCTTGTATTACCTGCCCACCAACACCAATAAGAAAATATATTCCATCGAGGTTTGCATTGGTGAGGGCACATTACCCGGTACTGAGATCAAAGGCTACCTCTATGTTCCTACCATGGATTCCATTTTAGCAGAAACGGAAACCTACACCGTCAATCTAGCAGATATCAATGCAATGGGAGATGAAAAAATGATCACCCTTCCCTTGATAGATCCCTTTACACTTTCAAACGCCAACCTCACATTCCCGGATATCGTCATCGATAGCACTACCAATGAAACGGAACCCAATCCTTTTCAAAATGTTGTTGCCGCCATGGTTAGGGTTTTGGATAATGGTGCACCATTTTACATAGCGCGAAGTGGGCGTGCAGCAGCTGGAACCACATACCTGCATTACCCAGCAACAGAGGATCTATATTACTTGCTTCGCATTCCCATGGTTCGCCTTAAAATATTCAACACGGGTGCAAACCCCGGATGTATGGATCCTGCTGCTATGAACTACAGCGCATCGTATACAGCAGATGATGGATCCTGTGACTATCCCGGTTGTACCCAAGAACAATATGACAATTACGACCCTCTATACAATTGGGACGACGGATCTTGTGGATATGAAGGATGTATGGATCCAGTGGCTGATAACTACAACCCAACAGCTACCATTATGGTGCCTTGTGAGTACCTGGGTTGTATGGATCCTACCGCTGGAAACTATGACGCAACAGCCAACGTTGATGATGGCTCCTGTATCTATACCGGTTGTACCGATAGCTTGGCCAACAATTATAACCCAACCGCCAATCAAGATGATGGTTCGTGTATCTTCTTGGGTTGCACAAATAACGCGGCAATCAACTACAATCCGATTGCAAATACCGACGATGGATCCTGTATTATAGAAGGCTGTACCAATCCTAACGCAGACAACTACAACAATGCGGCTAATCAAGATAATGGCAGCTGTATCATCTCTGGATGTACCAATAGCAATGCTGATAATTTTGATGCAACTGCCAACTTAGATGATGGCTCCTGTTTCTTCTTGGGATGTATGGACAATACGGCATTCAATTATGATGCCTCCGCAACTGTGGATGATGGATCTTGCTTGTACACTGGCTGTACAGATTCCAACGCGGATAACTTTGATCCCAACGCGGATATCGACAATGGATCTTGCATTTACATTGGATGTACGGACACCCTTGCAGACAACTTTGATCCCACTGCCAACCAAGATGATGGCTCTTGCTTCTACCTGGGTTGCATGGATCCCCTTGCAGACAATTATGATCCTCAAGCGACCATCGAAGACAATTCATGTTTGTATTATGGATGCACAGATAACACCGCATTAAATTTTGATCCCGATGCCAATTTTAATGATGGCTCTTGTGTGTTTCTTCAAGCATCACTTTGGGCGGCTCAAACCACAGGTTGCGCGCCTTTCACATTGAATGTTATCAATCAAACGGTTGCATTCCCTGAATCTGTATGTCAATTTATCATTTCCACTGGTGATACCATCAATGGTTGTGTGCCCAATTTCAGTGTATTATTCGAATTTCCGGGAACCTATTCCATTACCTACAATTACTACTACGATGGCTTCTTATCCACGTTCACTATGGATAATATTCAAGTTTATGCGAAACCCGCCATCCCTATTATTTCAGCCAATCCCAATACGGGTATTGTATCCATGACCAACAACGTTCCCGGCAATTATCTGTGGTATGTCAACAATGCTGTAGTGGTTCCGCAGGTAACAACACCAACATTCAACAACCTAGGGGCTAGCGGCTATCAAAACGGAAACTTCACCCTCTGGGTTACCAATGCCAACGGATGTACGAGTATATCCTCTTCAGTACTTGTGTTACAACCCAACTTCAACATTACCGACAATACAATCTGCCAAAGTGATACCGCATCGATCACTATCGCTCCTATCAATATTCCGGGGGTTACTCGCACGATCAATTGGGGAGATGGAAATACAACACCCGCCGCAATCAACACACATCAATATGCACAGCCTGGTTCATACGATATACGTGTCGAATGTACCAAAAACGGATATACAGGTCATCTAATCAAGCCCATCACTATTTATGCGATGCCAGAAATTCCAGTTCTTGGATATACAACTGGCATTATTGCCATTCAAAATATTCAAGCTGGAGTGGGGTATAGTTGGGCTGAAGATGGGGTTACCATTGTCGGCCAAACATCCGCTACCTACAATAATTTCATTGGCATTCAATACAACAATGGTTCATTTGTAGTTACCGCAACCAATGGCACCAATTGTGTTGTACAATCCGAAGAAATTATAATTGTACAGCCCTATTTCACCGCACCTTTAGACTCTTCCTGTACCAGTTATTCTTCGGCAATATCTAATCAATCAGAAATAATTGACGGTATGGTGTGCAGTTGGAACTTGAATAATCAAACATTTATAGATACACCAGAAGCCGAATTACAATTTGAAAATTCAGGTTGGTTCAACATTGATTTAACATGTCAACTAGGAACTGTATCCATGACCTATTCTGACTCGATTTGGATAACCCAATCTCCCAATGCCACAGTCCTGAATTATACCAATCTCGGTTACGTTGCTTGTAATAATTTCAGTTCAAATGAACTTCATCAATGGTATTTTCAGGGCAATTTGATTCCCAACGCAACCAACGCAACCTACTCTATCTTTGATGGAAATCAATACGCCTCGGGTTGGTATATGATGTCATCTACAAACAATGCTGGCTGCACAACTGTCGGAGATTCATTGTATGTTCTTCAACCCATGTTTGCGATTGATATGAATCAAGCTTGTGTCGGACAGAGCATCACCATGTCAACCAACAACAACATACCCGATAGCTACGATTGTCAAATGATTTGGGGAGATGGTAATGCTGATATTTTTAATCAAACTTCAACGTCACTTGAACACATATATAGTATCTCAGGTGACATAACATTAACTCTTTATTGCCAAAATGCCTGGGGCTATGGTTATTATACAGACGAATTCTTATCCTTGAATAGTCCTACTCAACCGGTGCTTCAAACCCAATTGCCCAATGTAACTTGCATCAATTGCGGATCAGGACTGAGCTATGACTGGATGTACTGGAACAATAGTATTGCTGGCTCGAGCGTCGAAACCAATATTGACCTTGGGAACAACTTTGCCAATGGCCCATATCAGCTTACTGTGTCAAACGCATCAGGTTGCTCTTCTTCTAGTGATGAATACTGGAGCATTGTACCTGTATATTCCGTTTCACCTTTAGAAGCCTGTCCAAATGCCCCAATCACCCTTACAAACAATACAGATGGCATGGATTGGTTGCAATGCCAAATCAATTGGGGAGATGGATTTGGGGATGTAATAGCAGATGTAAATACCACACATAGTTACACCGAAGGATTTAACGGAGAAATTCAAGTGACCTGCTATTATGATGTTGAGCAAGGAGCCGCTTCACAATGGATCAATATTCACGACACACCCACACCCATTTTAGAAGAAATCAACGAAATCATTTACATTACCAACTATGATCCAGCATGGCAAACCAGTTGGAACATCGATAACGTACCTCAACCATTATTCAATAACCTAAGCAATCTGAGCGCTAACTTAGGCAATGATTATGAGGTGTTCACCACCAACACTTGGGGATGCGCGGATAGCAGCTCAATTACTACGGACTACATTGCTCCGCATGTCGAAGAAGTTTTCACTTTAGATGCCAGCATTTATCCCAATCCTGCACTCAATAGCATCCAATTAACTTGCAACCGAGTACCCGCAAATTTGGAAATCTGGAATGCACAAGGACAGTTGATGCGCAAGATGACCTTGCTTAATGAGCAAACTGTAATTGATCTCTTTGATTTCAGCAATGGATTGTATAACTTTACACTCCGCACAAACCAAGAAATGTTTTCGGCACAGTTTGTGGTAGCGCGTTAAAACAGAAAACTAAAAAATAAAATGATGAAAAAAATTGTATTCTTCTTCGCCCTTGCCGCGATGACCCTATGTGGAGCAGACGCATTTGCTCAACCCGGTAAAATGAAAGTTACCACAGTTGGAGGTCCGATGTTGACGCCAGATAAAATCGAGCACAACTACGGAACCATTAAAAAAGCTTCTGATGGTAATTGCGTGTTCACCATTTACAACACCGGTGATCAGCCTTTGATCATCAGCAATTGTCAAGGATCTTGTGGATGTACAACTCCTCAATGCGAAAAGACCCCAATCGCTTCTGGTGGATTCACTGAAATCAAAGTTCATTACGATACTATGCGCTTAGGTCCATTCACCAAAACAGTTACTGTTATGTGGAATGGTCCAGAAGGAAATAAATCTCAAGTATTGACCATCAAAGGAGAAGTAATTGAGTAATTGAAATTTTATCTTGTTAATGCCTCGTTAAAACCGAGGCATTTTTTTTTCTCAGAACCATATTTGTATCAGAAAAATCACCCTTATGAAAAAAATAATTTTTACAGTAGCAACGGCCCTTTTTACAATGGGCATGATGGCACAAACTCCAGTAGTGAGTGGTCCACAAATCACGATTGACAAGGAAGTACACAACTTCGGAAACATCCCTTACGGTGGAAATGGAACTTGTGAGTTCAAAGTAACCAACACAGGAACTGAACCATTGATTCTTTCTAAATGTAAAGGTTCTTGCGGATGTACAGTCCCTACTTGCGAACCCAATCCAATTGCTCCTGGTGCATCAACCAACATCACGGTTAAATACGACACCAAGCGTGCAGGTGTAATCGACAAATCTGTCACCATCAATTCCAATGCTGTAAATGAGCCAGTAATGGTTGTTCGCATCAAAGGAAAAGTTGAGCCAGATCCAAATGCACCCGCTCCATCAGGTGTTCCAGTGAAAGAACAAGGTGGTGCGCCTCACAACTAATTGATCCATCAAATGAAAACCCCGCAAATGCGGGGTTTTTTATGATTAAAAAAAAGGGCCGCTTGCGCGGCCCTAATCATTTCAGAAGTTTGTGATTACTCAACTACAACACGTTGTGTGATCTTTCTTCCGTTAGAAGTTACTTCTACAAAATATAATCCCGTAGACAAGTTCATTGCTACTTCAAATTGCTTTGCATTAAGTGTATTCCAAACGTTTACTACTTGACCTACGCTGTTCATTACACGAACTTGCTCCAAACCTTGAGCCAACTGAACTGTGAAAGTTCCATTGTTAGGATTTGGATATACGTTAAATGAAGAAGCTTCATTCTCATCAACATTTACAGTACATGGTGAATTTGGCAAACTCAAAGCACACATCAAACGAGGGGCAGTGTACATTACGATAGTGTCAATGAAAGTCATCGCCTTCATAGCAGACATGTCGGGGTTTGTTTGTAGACCATTGGCATTGTTTGGGTTGGTATCAGCCCACCATTCCCATGGAGCTGAATCGTATGGCTGAGTTGCAGGACGAACAAAAGGATACATACCGTACAATCCGTTGTTATGCAAGTTTGCACCCGCCGTTACTGCTGGATAAGGATCATTTGCTGGATCTTCCAAAGCTGCAAATACATCATTGTTACCGTATTGATTGGCCATCTCTTGAACACGGTAGCTTCCGCTTACTTCAACTACGTTCAAGTTGAAACCTGGTACGATTACCATTCCGTCTGCATAAGGTGCAAAAGGATCGGTTGGCGTATGGAAAGAAATCGCTGGACCATCTCCGGCATCAAACCAAGAAGAGTCTCCCATAGCACCACCTAAATTCACGCAAGCATGAATAGAAGAAGAATAACCTGGGTGATTGGGATAGCACAAAGTGTCTTCTGTTCCAGGAGCAACAAAACCAGCTGTTGTTCCCCAAGAAGTTCCATCCAAGTTACCATTTACTGATTCCAATACCATGGGCATTGGAACTGGTCCATTTGGCGTTTGAACAACGCGAGTGAATTTTGGAAGCAATACATCCTCATATACATCCAAAGCCGTTGTAGCCAAAGAAATATAACCACCAGTACCCTGACCAAAAGCAACGATGCGAGTAGTATCTACACCGTACATGTTACCCATCTCAGCAACAGACTTGCGGAAGAAACGAGCCGCAGTGCGTGAATCCTGAACACCACGGTAAGCAGCATTAATCAAAGTGTATACACGACCCTCTTGTGAAGTGTCAATTGGGTTCCATCCCAAACGGTAATCGCAAGATGCAACTACATAACCCATGCGAGCAAAACGAGAGCAAATCTCTACTGCTGAAGAGTCTGTGCGAGTTCCACCTGTACCACCATTCTGTGGATGAGGCAAGAAATTTCCGGTATGGAAAAATAACATCAAAGGACGGTTGGTTTCAGCATCACCTGCTGGAGAATAGATATCCATTCTCAAAGGTTCTGGTACTGCTTGACCAAGTACACTGTAATACAATACGGTAGCATTCATTCCGTACATAACATTGGTTTCAACGTTTACATCTGTAAACACCTCATCCAAATAACGCGTTTGGGCACTCACAGAAGTGGTGGCCAATGCCATCATGATGGCAAAAAAACTGTAGAGTTTTTTCATAGGGTTGATTTTGATTATTGATTTTAAATTATTTCCTTTTTTCTGATACCTTATTCCACTCGTATCGCAAGCTAAGATAGGCCAATCTGCCAATCCTTGGACCCCCATAGGTCTGAAATTGATAATTGTTTAACAGGTTTGAAGCGCCCAACTTGACATTCAAATGGGCCTTTTTAATCTGGTAATTCACTTGGGCATCTACCAAATCATAAGTGGGAACAAAACCTGTGAACTGAGGTGAACCTTCAAATACAAATCCTTGGATCCATTTGTAATTGATGCTATAACCCCATTCATTACCGCGTTGATCCGTCCATAGTTTCTCTCCCGTCAATCCAAAATTGAATTTATTCTTGGGGGTGTTGAATGCAGGAACAATGGGGTCATCGGTAGAAACCTTAACCAATTGATTCCAGGAATAGTTACCAGAAATAGTATGTTTTTCATGGAAATAATATTGCACGCCAACATTCACGCCTTGCGTAGTTACCCTACTCGCCGCGTTGGCCGCATAACGGTAAACTACAATATCCGATGGCAATCCCGTTTGGGCATCAAAGTCCGCGCGCAATCCGATGTTGTATCCAATGAAATCGCGGTAATGACTCATGTAAGCACTCAAATCAACAAATACGCGATTGGCAAAAGCCCCACGATAACCCACCTCAAATGTTTTTACTCGTTCAGGACGAATAGCATCGATAGAAAAATATTGCAATTGATTGACATTTAAATTGGATCGGTAATCAGCAAAAGAAGCCAGCGTGATCAGAGAATCCGCCCCCTCTAAATTTCCACTTAAGATAGCCGGACCAATATTCAAGTGCAAATACTGATCGGTCAATGTTGGATTTCTTAACGCGGATGAGAACGAGTATCGGATATAATGTCCATCGGCAGGCTTCAGTACCAAAGAAGCAGCAGGACTTACAATCCAATTGAAGTTCTTGTTCTTATCAGCACGAATAGTAGCCGTTAAAATAACATCATCCTTGGCGCTATGTTTTTCTATGCCATGATACAAACCAAATTCATGGGTAGTAATTCGCGCAGTACTATCGGAGAAAATCGTTCCTAAACTGTAAGGACGATAGATACGACCACTGGCTCCCGTTTTCATCTGCCATCCATTGATCTCCCATTGGTATTGGGCTTGTCCATTGTACAAGGAAGAGCGATCTGAAAATCTTGTTCCTTGTTCTTGGGCATTGTTCTTAGCCGAAATAATCTGCTGAAAATTCTCATCAAACTCAGAAGTTCCTGGTTGATAATATCCCACTTCATCAATGGGTAATCCCGCATTTCCATTGTTCGTCATCTCAGCAACTTGCTGATGCCAAAGCACCAATGAATCGTGGTATTGCGTAGTCCACTCTGACAACGCATTGTAATCATAAGGCAAATAAAACTGAGAATAGGTTGGATCCGCAATAGGACCCGGCCAATTGGGATTTAATTCCAATTCAGGATATCCCAAAGCCGCAATCTTCGGATTGATCTTGCTGTTCCAATATTTGGTGTAGACCTTGGCCCAATCCTCATTGCTCCTGGCTCGATCCAACATTTTCATCGCGGTGAAATAAGGGTCATAACTATTCCCTGCATCTTCACCTGTTCCATAAATTCGAATAAAATACTTGTCTTTTTTATTCAATTCCATCTTTCCTTGATAGAACAAAATATTCTTCAAGCTAAAACGGTTGTCTCCTTGATAAACCGTGGTTCCGCCGCCGACATTTCCGCCCAAAACAAACTCGGGACTATTGCTTTCCAACTCAGGTTTTAATCGCCAATGTGCAGCCAAATTGGCTTTGTAGTTTCGGGTGTTGTAATCGACCAAATCTTTTTCGTTGTATCCGGTTCTATAAAATGTCCCTATTCCACGGTAGTTCCATGGCGAAGCGCCTGATAAATCGTTGGCAGGAAAATATTCGTCGCCATACATATTTACGGCATCCCAACGACCCGGGTTATTGGCTCCATTGGGTGAATTCTCTGTGGGATCATAATTGGTGGCCTCCCAATCGTAAGCGCGCAATGCAAAGACATTTACTTTGAAAGCCATGTAATCAAAACCCTCCTTGTTCTTCCAAGCATCTGCCCAACGTGCAGACATTTCGGTTAAACTTCGCTCTCCCACTTTCAACTGCGCAGATGCGCCTTTAAATAAAAATGGATTTTTGGTTTCCATGCTCACTACCCCATTGAACGCACCAGGTCCGTAATAAGCACTCGAAGCACCTTGAATAATTTCTACGCTTTTCACATCCAAATCAGGTGCACCTAGAAAATTACCCAATGAGAAATTCAATCCTGGCGATTGATTGTCAACACCATCTATGATTTGAAGGGTACGAACAGGAGACGTGGAGTTAAATCCTCGGGTGTTGATGATCCGAAAACCCAGCGAAGCTGTGGTCAAATCAACGCCCTTCAACGAGCCCAAACTCTCGTAAAAATTTCCTGTTGCGCTGGATTTGATAGCCTTCAAGTCCAAAGTTTCAATGGTCAAAGGACCTTGCTTCACCTTTTCACTGATGCGCTCTCCGCGTATATCCAAGACCGGACCACTAGAGGTAGGTTCTTCCATCAACACAACAACACCAGACTCTGGCTTGTTGAAACTGAGTTCTTGAGGCTCATAGCCGATAAAACTAAAAATGAGGATACAAGGAAATTTCTGAGGGTCGATATTGAATTGACCATTGTCGTCAGCGATAACTCCATTGGAGGTACCTTTTTCCTGAATCGCTACTCCTGGTAGAGGAATACGCTGTTTGGCTTCTTGAACCTTTCCTTTTACAGATTGCCCAAAAAGCCACTGCGTTGGAATCAACAAGATTCCAAAAAGTAGTGTTTTGATATTCATGACAAAGCGAATATCGCGCTTTTACGCGAAATTCCCTGGTCGTGCTTCTTTCATTATCCCAAGCACGCTGTCAATAACATCCTCGATAGATGGCTTACTGAAGTAGTCGCCATCGGTACCGTACGCGGGCAAATGTGGTTTAGCAGTCAATGTTGATGGCGCTGAATCCAAATATTGATAACCACCTTGGCGTGTAAGAATATCATTCAAGATGAATGCTGACGCGCCACCTGGAACATCCTCGTCGACTACCAAAAGTCGGTTAGTCTTTTTTAATGAAGTCAAACAAACACCTGTAGTATCAAAAGGCAATAGCGTTCTGGCGTCAACCAATTCGATAGAAATACCTTCTGCTCTTAATTCTTTAGCAGCAGCAGCACAGATGTGAAAAGTAGATCCGTAAGAAACCAACGTCAAATCCTCACCTGATTCTACTACCTCTGCAATACCAATTGGTGTTCTATACTCTCCCAAGTTAGATGGCATCGGCTCCTTAGAGCGATAGCCATTCAAACATTCCACTACCAAAGCAGGCTCATCGCTTTCCAACAAAGTAGCATACATTCCTGCAGCCTGCGTCATATTCCTTGGCACACATACCACCATCCCTCTCACACTACTGATGATAGCACCCATAGGGCTACCACTGTGCCAAATACCCTCAAGTCGATGTCCGCGTGTACTGATAATGGCTGGAGCCTTCTGGCCTCCCGCTGTTCTGTAACGCACACTCGCCAAATCATCACGCATGATTTGCAAAGCGTAGTAGATGTAATCCAAATATTGAATCTCGGCTACAGGACGCAATCCCCGCATGGACATGCCTATCGCCTGTCCCAAAATCGTAGCTTCTCTAATTCCTGTATCGGCTACTCTTAACTCGCCATATTTCTCTTGTAAGCCTTCGCATGTCTGATTGACACCTCCAATCTTGCCTACATCTTCTCCAAAAATCAAAACCTCTGGTCTCTTGGCCAATTGATAATCCCAAAAATCACGAAGAATCACACGACCATCTACCATCTCGGCTTGAGCGTCATAGGCAACCTCTACCTTACCCACCTTCATCACACTCAAATCACCCTCATTGTACAACTCACTGCTGTACATCTTGGTGTACTTCTCATGCAAGAATTTTGCCCATTGCACCATGCCTTGTGCGGCAGGATTGCCATTGGCCAATCGGATGATTTTATGCATCGCAGACATCATGTCTTTGCGACCCGGCTCTTTCATTTTCAAAAATGCATCCGCCAATTCTGCACATGCAGGGATGGCTCGAATGCCTTCAAAATGTGCTTTTGTTGTCTGCACATCTTCGTCAATGGAAGCACGGAAACTAGCCCACGCATCTTTTTGTTCTTGACGTACAAAATTCTTGGCCTCTTGATGAATCGACTCCAACTCCTCTTCCGAAGAAATCCCCTGAGCCAAGATAAATTTCTTGAATTGAACCAAACAATCCCAGTCCTGGTACCAGTCCAACAAATCTTTGGACTTGTATCTTTCGTGAGATCCAGAGGTACTATGGCCTTGCGGCTGTGTCAGTTCTTCTACGTGCACCAAAACCGGCACATGTTGCTCACGACACAATTTCACCGCTTTGGCATAAGTCAACACCAACTCAGCATAGTTCCATCCTTTTACTTTAAAAATTTTAAATCCCTCACCTTTGTCATTTAAATCAAACCCAGACAAAACTTCGGAGATACTTTCTTTGGCTGTTTGAAATTTCTTAGGAACACTAATTCCCCATCCATTGTCCCAAACGCTCATGCACAAAGGCACATGAAGCACCGCTGCAGCGTTCATCGTCTCCCAGAACAATCCCTCAGATGTTGAACTATCTCCAATGGTTCCAAAAGCTACTTCATTTCCTTTGTCCGTAAAATGCACCCAATCGTGCAGCTCTTGAACATTCTTGAAAACCTTACTGGCCTGGGCCAAACCCAACAATCTTGGCATTTGACCGCCCGTTGGAGAAATGTCTGAAGATGAATTGTACATCTCCATCAAATTCTTCCAATTCCCATTGGCATCCAATGAACGGGTTGCGTAGTGTCCTCCCATTTGACGACCACCACTTGCAGGTTCTTGTTCTACGTCTGTATGGGCATACAACGCAGCAAAATATTGACGAATGGTGAGTTCCCCAATCGCCATCATAAATGTTTGATCTCTGTAATATCCCGAACGCCAATCGCCCTTCTTAAAGGCACGCGCCATGGCAATTTGGGCCAATTCCTTTCCATCTCCAAAAATGCCGAATTTGGCCTTTCCGGTAAGAACCTCTTTTCTTCCCAATAAAGAAGCCTCGCGGCTTACGCATGCGAGGCGATAATCATTCAATAAAGTCTGTTGAGCGCTTAAGCCCGATTGATGAATGGACAAAGTGAAATTTGACATGAGGCAAAGATAATTCTTTGCACCTCTGCCTCAGTCAAATTTTCATCTTAAAATCAATG
>JACCDO010060294.1_pt1 | contig 17270 bp, 9 predicted proteins | sample 7446101 | NCBI WGS metagenome assembly JACCDO01 (sample SAMN15323440, study PRJNA562643) | freshwater metagenome | isolation source: river surface water | place: USA:Blue River Watershed | collected 2017-08-16 | reverse complement strand
TGATTAAAAATCGTTAGATTTTTTAATTATGCTTTTAATTTATTTAAAGTCATGATTAAAAATCGTTAGATTTTTTAATTATGCTTTTAATTTATTTAAAGTCATGATTAAAAATATATTTTTTGATAAATAATAATTTTAAGATTTAATAAACTTAAAATAGGCACTTTAAAAATTTTATAATTATAATTTAAAAATTAATAATATAATAAATAATCATTTAAATTGATGAATTTGATTCTTCAACTGACTTTTTATTTCTATTTACTCTTTTCTTTTTAGGTTGAATAATACTTGCTAAATCTGGTATAATTTCTACATTATTATTTTGTTGAACTTCAGATACTTGATTAGTAAATATTTGATTAATATCAATATTAATATTAGCATTATTAATTTCAACTTCTGTATTATTTTCTAAATCAATTAGTGTATTATCTACTTCATCGTTATTTTGAACTTCAGTAGATACTTCATTACAATAATTAATAACCATATCAAAATATTCTTTTGCTAAATTATTTGATGTTTCAATATCTTCTTCTAATTTATTTATTAAACTTTCATTTCTATCACAATAATCAACAATTTTTTGCTGATTTTCAAGTGATGGAATGTTAATTTGAATAGTTTTAGCTTTTTCAATTGAAATTGTACCAAGTGAATTTGTAAAATGAGCCAATTTATTTGTTTCTAAACGATTAATATTAAGATAATGATAAATATATTTTAAATTTATATTAATATTATTCTTTTTATTTAATGCATAAACCATAGAACGACAAGCAGTTTTACCTTTAATATGATAACATTTACCTAATCCTACATTTTCTCCAATTAAATTATCTTTACTACCTCCAGAACAAATTAATAATAAATATTCGGGTAAATCAATTGATTCTACACTGTGTGTTCCCACAGGATTTAAATTTGAACATGAATAAAAAGGTATATTACCATTATTATCCATATCTCCTGAATTATATTTACCATTAATAATTTCGAATAAATCATTAATTTGTTTATTTTCATATCTTTTATTTTCAATAATATTATCTAAATAATATTTATTCATTTGTTTTAATTCTTTAATTTTATTTTTATTACTTTTAATATTTTCAAATAAAATATCAAGATATTCAACAACTTTATTTTGTTTTTCAAGTGATAAAATAGGTATTTCAATTGTAAATAAATCTTCATCTGTTATTGATTTTTGATTTGCACCTTTGTAATGATATTCTAATTTAGAAATATTTAATAATAAATAATAATAAATATATTTTGTTAATAAATCATTATTTTTTGATTTAAAATGTATTGTTGTTTCACCAACATTATATTTATTAAATCCATAATAAATCATTGATTTACCTGAACCATTTGTTTTATTAATAATAATACCTTCTCCTTCATAATCGAATGTATCAAGATATAAATTTCCTAAAATAGAACAATAATATAATGGATATAAACCAATATCTTTTCCATCTTTACTTTTTTTTTTTTTACCTGATATAATTTCACATACTTCTCCAAGTGTTTTCCACTCAATAGAATTATTCTCTTCAATCACTTCTTTTTCGACATAATCTTTATAGTTAAGTGAAAATTTATTTTCAATAATTTTTTCAATTGGTACTTTAACAATCTCTTTCTTTTCTTCAGTTAAATGATTATATTCATAAAAATTAACTTCTTTAGTTTCATAATTTTTATCTTTAAATGTAAAATATCTTGTTTCATTTTTTGAACGTTTAGTAGCTTTTTTATATTCAATATTAAAAACTTCCTCACCATTCTTCTTTTTCTCAAAATATAAAACACATGTTTTAATATTCGTAAATGTAAATAAACCAGCTTGAAGTTGAATAACTTCTTTTAAATCACATGTTTTCATCAAAAATTCTCTGATTAATATAAGTGTATTTTCAGTTTTATTATTCAATTCTTTACCATCAGGTAAAACAATTGCACATCTTCCATTTACTTTTAAAATATTAATAATAACTTGTAAAAATAAAGATACTGCATTTTTTGATTCAATAGGTAAATATGAATCTTTATTTGTCATATTAATCTCTTTATAGTTTAATCCATCAATTCCAAATGGGGGATTAGCTAATACAATATCATATTTATTATCAATTGTATTTCTAATTGAATCTCCATTCTCTAAATTTAATAAATGTCCTGATGAGATTAACATATTTGAATTAGCAAATTCATATGTATCTTCATCTGGTTCTCTACCACTAATTAATCCTTTTGAGATTTCTTCCCAATTAATATTAATTCCTGTTTCTTTTGATACTTTAATTAAATGTCTAATTGATGAAATAAGAAATCCACCTGTTCCCATTGCTGGGTCATAAATAGACTCACATGTTCCATCTTCTTTTAATTGAGGATTAACTAAATTAACCATCATCTTTGTAGCAGCTGTAGGAGTAAAATATTGTCCTAAAACTTTACCAGTCATTAAATCTTGAATTACTTCTTGATAAGCTTCCCCTAAAATATCTGTATCAATTGAATCAAAATTAAAATTATTAATTTTATCAATTATTTTTTTTAATGTTGATGTTTTTTTAATACCAAAATTCTTATTTTCAGGGAAAAAATCTCTAGTTTTTGAATGTTGTGATAAAATAATCTTCCATAAAGTGTCTAAATTATTAGTTAAATTTTCTTCTCTTTCTCTACTTAAATTTTTAAAGACAGATAATTCTTTTAATTTATTAATTTGTTCAATTGTTAAATCTTCAAAATTAATCTCTTCAAAATTAATCTCATTTTCATCTCCTATTTTATTTTCTAAAAGTTTTAAATTTAAAAAATAACCTAAAATTCTTAAAGCTTTTTGTCCTGTGATTGATTCATTATTTCTTAATAAATCTAAACAAAACTTAAATAAATTCTTTAATTCAATGCTCATTTTCTATTCGATTCTTATTATTCTAATTTTATATATTTATAATTCTTTAAGTTGTAAAAAAAAATATTATTCATTTTTTTTAAATTAAAACTTTAATTTTATTTTTTGGTTTTAATTTGATAATATCACGTAAACAATTTGTTTGATAATATTCAATCCACATTCCATTAGGTGGAAAATTATTATCTAATTTACATAATTCTTTGCATACGTAAGACATATCTAATATATAATTATTTAATTCAGAATATTTATTCAAATAATCATTTACTTTTCTAATACATTCTTCTTTTTCATAATATTTACGTTCAATATTTAAATAATCAATCCATCCTTTGAAGTTATCTCCATATTGTTCTTCTGGGTCTTTATATAATCTATTATCTTTTTCACATAATTCATAATATTCTGCAATACTTTTAATTCTGTTTTTTCTAATAATATATTTTGCACGACAATATGATACTCCTAGAGGTCTTTCTATTTGTTTTAATCCTCTTAAAATTATTTCATTATCATTCTCTTCTGAATTTTGTGGATTTTTACCGATTCCTCCAGGATTTTCTCTGGGTTTATTATTTGTATTTAATATTTTAATTTTCTCAATAATTGATTCATCTTCCCATCCCATTTGCCAAATAATTTGTCTCAATTTTTGAAAATCGGGATGTTCTTTGTCTAATAAATTATTTAATTCAATAATCGGTATAATTAATTTATTTATTTTATCTGGTTCTTCAGAATTCTTTCTCCCACTTCTCAATGCAGATTGTACAATTCGAATTGATGATGACATATTTTCCGCAAATACTACTCCATCTAATTTTTTACAATCCCATCCTTCACCTAATCCATATACACAGGATAAAATACCTTTAGGAGATTTTAAAAAATTATCTAATGTTTGTTTTAAATAAGTTGAATTTAATTCACTATGATAATTTTCATAATAAATATCTTTTCTCAATTCTATAAATATTTGGTTTTCTAATAAATACTCTAAATATTGTTTTATTTTAATTGTATTTTCAATTTTGTTACAATAAATTAAAATATGATGTGTTTGATTCATTAAAATACTTTGTATTCCAGCATAAGCTGCTAATAATAGTTTTTTATCTTCATCTTTATCAATTTTTAATTTTACAATATCATTACTAATTTCTGATTCTTGTGTTTCTATTACATTTACAACATAATCACAAACAATATTTTCTTTAATAGCCCATTGTAAACATCTTCTTTCAATTTCATTTCCAAAATAATCTTTATCTGTATTTGATATAGTTTTAGCATTGGCTAAATCATTTTCAACTTCTTTTAAAGTTGCTGTAAGTGCTAATTGTTTATACGAAGGTATTTCTAAAGACATAATGAATTGTCGAGATTCATCTAAATTTACTTTACTAAAATCATCACAAGTTAAGTGATGACATTCATCTAATATTTTCATATCGAATAAATAATTTAATTTTTTAGTACTTTGATATATCTTAAATGCTGATGCATATGTTGTTAAAATAATACATTCATCTAAATTTTTTTTCAAAAAGTTTTCAATTGAATTTATATCTTTTTCACCTGATATAATCAAAATTTTATCTTTATTAAAATCCGGGAAAATTGTCATTATATCTTTATACCATTGTTTTACTAATAATAAATTTGGTACTCCAATTAATATTTTTTTACTCATTAATTCTTTTGTTATCCATAATGAAGTATATGTTTTTCCAACACCACACGATAATACTAAATAACCTTTATCATTTTCTTTAAAATATTCTAAAGAATTATTAATTATTTCTTTTTGATATGGATACGGTGTTATATTATTAACATTATTTATATCAATATCATTATCAATATTTTCTAATAAAATATTATCATTATCGATAATTTTATCAATAATTTCATAAATAATATCTTTAATAATATTTTTTGTTTTATTAAGTTTTCTAAGTCTAAATTTTTTAATATATTTAACCATAAATCTTTTAATAATCTTAATTGATTTTTTAATCTTTCTTTTCTTTTCAATATATTTTAAAATTAAATTATTGATTTTTTTAATTGAATTCTTATTCTCTCTAAGTGCATATTCAACTAATTTTTTATTAATCTCATCTTCACTTAAAATTCTATAATAAAAACCAAATTTAATAAAAAAATCTTCAATCTCATTTATTATACTTTTATCAAAAAATTCAGTTCCTCCATTTTGAATTCTATGTAAATTATTAAAATATCTTTTCAAATATTTTTCTATTTTTACATCTTCTTCGTATTTAACTTCAAAAACTAATATATATTTACCAGAATAATATTCTCCTGTTTTATATACGTTATTTCTTTCTGCTAAAAATTTGGTTCTTCCAGCTTTAATTATATTATCAATCTCATATGATTCATGATTTCTTAAATAGATATATGAATATCTTTTTTCTTTAAAATTTATTAAATTCATTTTATCTTTATTCCACTATTTTCTAAATTTAAATAATTTGATTATAATAATTTATTTAATTATTATTTAAAATATAAAATTCATTTTTTATTTTATTTTACGTTTTTCTAATAATTATTTACGTTTATTATAAAATAATTATAATAAATATTATAAAAAAAAAATAAAATTAATTATTCTTTTGAAAACTTTTCCATTAAATAATTAATTTTTTTAACAGTCATTTTTATACCCTTCTTTTTAATTCTATTATTTAATTCTTTTGCTAATTTTTTTGTATCATATATTTGTTGTTTTAATTCATCATATTGATATTGTATCCATTCTTCTTCTTCATTCTTTTGTTTTTTTCTATTCTCTTGTGTTATCATTAATACATTATCATCTTCCAATTCATCTTCACTTTTATTACTTTTTGTATCTTCTTTTGATTTATCTGATTTATCTGTTTTTTCTGATATTATCGATTCTTCTGAAGTTAATGATTTTTCACTCATATTATCTTCTTCTTTTTTATTGTTATTATCTTTAATATTTTCATTCATTTTCCAATACAATTCTCTTCCTCTAGTCGTCTCTTTCCATCCTTCAATAATTAATTTATTTTGATGTGTCTCCATATGATGTTTTTCACATAATACAACTAAATTCGATAATTGATTCTTTCTAACTCCATCTATATTTTCTTTTTTACCTTCATATTCATGTTGTTCAGTCAAATGATGTGTGTGAAGTTCTACCATCTGTTTATTTTTACCACATACCATACATACATCTACAATTAAATCGCTATTGTATTTTGACCTATCTTCTACTATTGTTTTTGCAAAAGATGATTCAATATTTAATATTTTATTTCTTGTTACTCTTGCTTTTTGAATAAAATCTTTATCATTAATTAAATATTGTGCTATTTCTAGACCGTACAATGTGTCTCCTGGACCTTCTAATAACTTTCTTCCATATATTATTTTATCCTCTATTTCATCATACTCGACTGATAAATGTTTAAATCTTATATTTTTTAATTCTGTGATCTCATCCATTTGATGTAGTTTATGAAAATGGGTTGCCATTATAAAATTAACCTCTTTCTCACTGAATCTCTGTATACTAGCACTTACTATAGACAAAGCACTTGTTTCTTCTGTTCCTTTACATACTTCATCTCCTAATACAATAGAATGTTCATCACTATACTTTAATATAGCTCTTAATTCACTCATCTCAACTACAAATGAAGACATACCTTTAAATATATTATCATCACCATTAATTCGTGTAAATATTTTATGATAAGGATAAAATTCAAAAGATTTACAAGGTACAAACATACCACATTGAGCCATAACAATATTACATCCAATTGCTTTAGCCATTGAAGATTTTCCTACACCATTCAAACCCATTAAAAGAATACCATTACAATCATTTTCACCTTTTAATAATTCAATATCATTATCAATATATTTAACATCATCATGTAAAACTTCAATTAAAGGATGTCTCATTCCATTAGCTGAAAAATAACTTTTATTATTATATTTATCATTAATTATAGGTTTATTATAACCATACAAATTAGCACATTTTACATTTGATTTAATAACATCTAATTCGGCTATAAATTGTGTTATCTCTTTTAATACATTATCATATTTACTAATCAATTTTTGTATAATAATTAAATATTCATCTTTTACAACTCCTTTAATCTTCTCTTTTAATGCTACTAATTTATATGAATTTTCATCAATTTCTTTACTTGTTATTTTAGCATTAGTCACTTGATACTTTTTAAATTCCATATCTTTCTTTTCATTTGCATCTAATTTCTTTTCCAAAATATCAGCTCTTTTTTTAGTACAAGCTAAATAATAACCATCTCTTTCATTACTTTCTAATTTAACTAAATCATCTTGACCAGGTTCAATAATATTAGAATATTTTTTACATTTATCATTAAAATATTTTTCAATTATATCAATGTCACTTTGAATCTTATCAACTTCCGCATTAATTCCTTTCTTCAAAAATGAACCTAAAATATTTAATAATCCATGTCTATTAATATCTTCCATATCAAAATATTCTCCATATTCCTTTCTATATTCATCAAATCTCTCAAATATATTATTAGTATTTTCCATATTTATTCCAAAATCACTCCATTCAAATCCTTCAATATGTGTTAAATAAATAATTAAGTCTTTTACTCTTTCATATGATATATTTAAACCACCAAATTCATATGGATGAATAACTCCTAATTCCATTTTTCGATGCATTCTTTCCATATCAATTATTTCATTTAAATGTTTTTCAATATTTTCTAAACACTCTGATTCTAATTCTCTAATCTTTTCAATTTGATTATATCTTCTCTCTAATTCTTTAATTGAAGTTACTGGATTCATAATTCTGTATTTTAATAATCTTCTCCCCATTGATGTTGATGTTTTCTGAAGTACATCATATAATGATTTGTATTTACTTGAATTATCTATTTGTTGTTGGTTACTTATGATGTTCAATTGATAAATTGTATTATGATATAATATTAAATGTTCTTGATATTCCCATAATTCTGGTTTTTTAATTTTTTTTAAAATATTTTCATTATGTTCATATGCAAAATTTAAAAGTAAAATAAATGAGATTAATGCATTTGGAGACCTTTCTAAATTAATGTATTCAATTGGTGTTAATACTCCTGAATCAGGATATATTTTTGCAAGAAAATCATTTTGATTTTTTATTTTAATTATATTCTCTTCAATTTTATTTCTTTCAAAATGTATTAATCTATTCTGTGTATTTAATGAATTTAATATCTCCTGTTTATTTATTCTTCTCATTTCTCCATTGTGAAAAATAATCTCTTTAGGATTAAATGATTCTATGAATCTATACATATCCTCAAATATAGCCTTCTTATCATTTAAATGATTGTTCTTCTCATAAACTGTACAATTTCCAGTTGATAAATCTACTGATGATAATCCTAATGAATATAATGAAGAACCCGTTCTATGACAAGTATCTTCATTGATATAAATTGATACAATATAATTTGGGTCAGAATTTTGAACATCTTCAATATAAGTACCAGCACTATGAATAGCAGTTATTTCTCTTTTAACATTAGGAGGTTCTGTTGTTTGTTCAATTAAAACTATAGTATAAAAATCATTTAATAAAACATTTAAAAATCTTTTAATAGATGCTAAAGGAAAACCCATCATTAAAGCATTACTTCGACTATTCTCGATAATTGCTTTATTTCTTCTAGATAATTGAATATTCAATAATTCAGCTACATAATTAAGATTTCCTATCTTTTCTTCTTTATTATTTACACCATAACATTCAAAAAATCCACCAACTTGCATTAATACAATTGTTTTAGGTCCATATTTTTTTTCAAATTCAATTTGTAAATCAAAATATTCATCAATTAATGAATATCCTGGTCTTTCTAGAATGACACGACCAATCATTTTGTTGTTATTCATTTGAATTGCTTCATTTGTTAATATTATTTTTTGTTTTTTTGTTTGTTGTTTCTTTGTTTGATTACTCATCTTAAATGATAGTAAAAATAAATTAAAATAATTAAATATAAATTTCTATCTTTTTATATAATTTTTTTTTTAAGTTTCAAAAATTAGATAATATTTAAATTCAAAATATTATCTAAATAAAAAATAGTATATTTTATAAATTAAATAATTAAAATGGCATCATTTTTAAATCCTGTTAATTTACCAAATATAACATCAAGAAGTTTAACTGAAGATTTTCCTCGAATAGAAGTTTATGAATATGGTATTGAAGGAATGGGATATTCAACACCAGCAGAATTTAAAGATTTTAGAAAAAGAAAAGAAAATAATAATTTAACAATACATAAAGGTATAAGTACAAAAACAAGAGTTGGATTTAATAATAAAAGTGTATATTATAATTTTTCAAAAAGTTTAGACCCCATCGTAGATGCAGAGAATGAATTATATGGAAATTTAATGAATACACCTACAAAATTAAATCCTCGTGATTTTTATATGCAATATTTATTATTAACTTCAAAAATAAAAAGTAATTCATTATATAAATTTAATCAATTTTATGATTTACCTAAAAGAGAATTAGTTATTGATATGATTAAAAAAGCAATTAAAAAGCAATATAATTATTTAAAAAATAATTATATGAAAAATTCTGGTAATAATAATAGTTTTATTTTAAAGAATTTATTTAAAGAAACTGATGAAGCTAGATTAGTTGAAAATATACATTATTTACATAATGGTGCATTTGTTTATAATATAAAATTAGAACCTGGAGAAAAAGTAATATTATTTGGTGATTTTCATGGAAGTTTTCATACATTTATAAGACATTTATTTAGACTACACGTATTAGGTGTTTTAGATTTATCAAAAGGAAAATATAAAATAAATGATGGTTATAGAATAATATTTTTGGGAGATTTAATAGATAGAGGAAATTTTGGTTTAGAAATAATATATATATTATCAAGATTAATAGTAGAAAATAATACAAAAGATAAATTGAAATTAATATTAAACAGAGGAAATCATGAAAATATTGAAACTTTTAGTTATTTTGGTTTTAGAAATGAATATAAACATAAATTAGGTGAAAATACTACTATTAAATTAAATGAATCTTCTTCCATTGATTTAAGATTAAGTTATTTATTTATGTTATTTTTTAATTATATGTCATCTGCCATTATTTTACAAAAAGATAGATTAAAATATTGGTGTTGTCACGGTGGTTTTCCATTAGAAGGTGTTAAAATTAATTCATCACAAAAAATTATATTTGAAAGTGTTGAATATAATAGAAGAAATATATCAGAATTAACACCAGTTAATTTTAATTTTTTAAATAATAATAATATTTGTTTTTTACCAGAAGATGAAGATAATTTGCCTAAACAAATAAGATGGAATGATTTTACAAGTGACAATGAATCTTCTTTTAATACATCAAGACTTTCAATTTTATTTTATAATATTGGTATTAATCATTTGAAAGAATTTTTACAAATAAATAATATACAAATGATTATAAGAGGTCATCAAGATAGTTATTTTAATAGTTGGTTATTATGTAATTCGCAAATAGCAAAAATAAATAAATCTCAATTAACATCTTTTGACCCACTATTTAGTAGAAATGAAGATTTTGTTTATAATTTATCAAAAATACCAATAAAATCTACTATTCATTCTATGAGTAGACATTTTTTATATGAAAATAATGAAGAAATTAATAATTTTTTACATAAAAATACATTTAATTCAATACCAACAGATGTTATAATGGATGGTTCAATAGCAACAATAAATGCAAAATTAAATAAATGGGGGAATGAATTCGAGAAGAGATTTTCAAATAATGATGTATTTTATCCTGTTTTAACTATATCAACAAATACAGATGTTAGTCGAATATTTACTAAAGATAGTTTTATATTATTAAGATTTGATGGAAGAACTCCAAATAGAAATAATATGATTATTAATTCTTTATTTAATAGAAATTCTTTTAGACATAATATTAATAATGTTTTAGTTTATAATCAATCAGAAGAATCAGAATATCCTTCTGGTGAAGAAATTAATGTAACTAATAATGTAGTAACTGCTGCTCCTGATAGTGTTTTTGTAACACCAACTAAACCAAAAAAAAATTTACAAATACCTGAACGACCAAAAAAACCACAAATACCTTCTTATATGAGACCTACAAAATCATCTTCTTTAAAACCAGCAACTCCATCATCAAGAAGTGCTTTAAAAACATCTGCTTCAAAACGACCAACAAATAAATAAATAAATTATTTAATTTTCTGATATAGAAGAAGTATGTTTTTTATTTTTAAATTCAATAAAATAAGTATCAATATTTCCAATATTTTTTAAATATGTATTTTTCTTCTCTTCAAATTCAAATCTTTCATCATCTTTTATATATTCATGTATTTCCTTACTTATATGAATTTTATTTGCTTCAGAAGTTGTTTGTAATCTTGCTGTAAAATTTACTGTATTTCCAACTATACATAATCTTGGTATATCTAAACCCAATAATCCTGATATGACAGGTCCACAATGAATACCGATTCTTATTTGAGGTATATAATCTTTATTTATTTTTAAATATTTAATAGAATCTACAAATTCAAATGCAATCATTATTATCTCGTTTATATATTCACTCGTTAAATCATTTTCATAAAGATTAGATACTAACATATAAGAATCTCCTATAGTCTCAATTTTTTGTAAATTTTTATATTTTCTCAATATAAAATCAAATCTCATATACATTTCATTTAATAATTTATAAACATCTTCTTCTTTATGATTATTTGAATATTCAGAATATGATACTATATCTGTAAATAATATACAAATATTATTATGTTTATTATATTTTTTAATATTTGACATTAAATATTTATCATCTAAATCATATGGAAGTATTTTTTTTAACAATTCTATTTTTAGAATATCATTCGATTCTTTTGAATAATATATATCTTTAATTAATTCTGTTATATATTTTAATGTATTTTCACAATTTTTACTTATTTTGTTATTATTATCTTTAAAATCATGTATTGTATTAAATATGTTATTTAATAAAGTTATAGATTGTAAATCAATATTAGAAGCAATATCAAGTCTCTGTTCTTCATTATCATATATTATTATTATAGCTGTTAATTTTACCATTAAATCTCCAATTGCTATTAATATATTTGATTGTGTAAAATTTAAAATATTAAAATATGTTAATGAATATAATATACCAAATAATGTCCAAAAATAAATATATAATTGAGTATATTTTAAACTTCTAAAATTATAATTTAAATTATATACAAAATAAATTTGACTTAAAGTTGATAATAAATAAAAAAATTGGAAATAATAATTTGTTGTTAAATGGTCACATAATAATAATCCTAAATTTGGTACTAAATGAAAATATGGTTTTATATCTATAAAATTTATCTTATTTACTACTGTATATAAATCTAACATTGAATATGTAGCAAATAACCACATTAAAGTTCTTCTTTTAACATAATGTTCTTGTTGAATTTGAGGATAAAAATAAAATATTGTAGAATATTTAATAAAAATAAATGATATAAATAATATATGAGGATTTTTATATTTTCTGTAAAGTGATATAAAGAGAAAAATTAAATATGAAAAAAACATAAATAAATGTATTAATTCAACTACATTATAATTTTCAATATTTAATTTTTCATTATTATTATTATTATTATTATTATTTTTTTTATAATAATAAGTTAATAAATCATCTAAAATATAATATGATACAATACCAATAAAATATGTTAATTTTACCATAGTTATTTGTTTTTTGTGTTTTTTATATTTAATAAAAATTTATAGTTTTATAATTTTATTAATATTATTTTAAATAGAAAATATTAAATAATAATTTTAGTGTATTAGAAAAAAAAGTGATTTGAATATGTTAAAAATAAAATACTACTTATAAAAATAATTATAATATATTTAGTATTATCATTTAATAAAGAATAAAAGAATAATATAATGAGTTTAAAAAGAAGTATTGATTTTGAAATGGTGGGTTTTCAATTCACTCAAAAACAAGAGTATGCTATCCGAAAAATGATTCAAGGTAAAAATTTATTTATAACTGGTCAAGCTGGTGTAGGTAAATCTTTTTTGATTAATAAATTTATTGAGTTTTATCGCGAAAATATGGAAGAAGAAAATAAAAAATTATATGTGACAAGTTTAACAGGAATCTCTGCATTAATTATTGGGGGACAAACTATTCATCGATATTGTGGTATTGGTACAGGTGAAAAAAATATAGATGAATTGGTGAAAAATATAGTAAAGAATCCAAAAACAAAGAGAAGATATTTTGAAACTCAAGTATTGATTATAGATGAAATATCGATGATGAGTCCTGATTTATTTGATAAAATAGATTTAATTTTCAGGAAGATTCGAAAGAATGACCAACCATTCGGTGGAATACAGATTATAGTTAGTGGAGATTTACTTCAACTTCCTCCAGTAAAAGCAGATGGTTTTGTTATAGATGCATTTAATTGGGATGAATGTATAGAAGAAACTATATATTTAACGGAAGTAATGAGACAGAATGAGGATGTATTTATTAATGTATTGAATAAGATAAGATTAGGAAATGTAGATGGAGAAGTACAACAATTACTAGAAAGTAGAAAGAATGTTGAAATAATTAATGAATATGGAGTTTTACCATCTAAATTATTTTCAAAGAGACTAATGGTTAAAAAAATAAATGATGATGAATTAAAAAAATTAAAAGATGAAAATGAAACTACACGAATTTTTACTGCAAATTATGAATTTAGTAAATCTGTTTTAGAAGAAAATAAAGAATTTATGAAAGCTCTCATGAATGAAAATTGTGATGTGGAAGATGAAATTGAATTTACTACTAAATGTCAAGTTATGTTAAAAGTAAATATGCCTGAATTAAAATTAGCTAATGGTAGTCGTGGTGTTATCATTAATTTTGGTGTTGAAACAGGATATCCTATTGTAAGATTCTTGAATGGACGCGAAATGGAAATAGCACCACACCCTTGGAAATTAGAAGAGAATAATAAAACTATGGTTATTAAAACTCAAATACCTTTACAATTGGCATTTGCTATATCTATTCATAAATCACAAGGAAGCACATTAGAATATGTAATATTAGATATAGGAAGTGATGTTTTTGAATATGGTCAAACCTATGTAGCATTATCAAGAGTAAAATCAATTGATGGATTATTTATTAGAGGAAATGTTGATTATACTAAGATTAGAGCGAATCCTCAGATTCTTGATTTTTATAATAGATTAATTGAAAAATAAAATATAAAAATATGTAATTATTATAAATCAAATTATCAAATTATCAAATTAATAAATTAAATTAAAAAATTAACAAATATTTTTTAAATAAAAATTAAAAGAAAATTAATTTTCTTTTATTTTACCAATAAATCTATCATTAAGTTTATTCAAAACTATATTTTTTTCATCATCTTTCAATGATTTTAAAAAATTAGAAGCATCTTTAGCATAATATTTAGAAAATAGATTTAAAAGAAAATCATCATTTTTTTGAATAGAATAAACTTTATTATTAATTAAAATCCAAGCATTATCAATATTATCATGTTCTTTAAATTTATCATAAGTAATTAAATTATCATTAAAATCAGTTGATTTAAATAAAGTATTAGAACAAACCGCAAAATTAAAACCAAAAAAACTCATTTTAATATTTTTTATATATAATAATAAATAAAAATTATTATTATGAATAAGCGAAGGTTAAAAAAATTATAAATTATTAATTAATTTTATAAATAACACAAATACTAAAAATTATCATAAAAATAATAAATAATAGAACAACAACGGGGTCTAAACTACGGTAAGAATAAATATTTTGATATTCTTTTGTAAAATGTTGAGGAAAATTATCTGACATTTAAATTAAATTTATTTTTATCTATTTTATAATAAGAATTTAATATTTTTATTTTTTATTTTTTTTTATTTTTTTATTTTCTTTAAATTGTAAAGTGAACTTAAAGAAAAAGATTAAAAAATGGAGAATGCGATAAAAAGTTATATAAAAAATATAAATTAAAAATAATAATTATAATAAGTTTAATAAAAATGGGAAGAGATAAGAAAAAATCAGAAGTACCAGTTAGTGTTTATGTCGAAGCAAAGAAAAGATATTTAGAACAACTCCAACAGATTTTAACACCACGACTATACGAAGGTTTTGAATCATTGTATGATGATGCTTTAGAATTATTAGAGAATGAGTTTGAAGAGAGAAAGGAGCAGACAAAATCAATTTTGAAGACTTTCCAAGATGCATTAAGAGAGATACCAATTTGGAATCAGGATATTATAGAACATGAATCAGATAGAATTATACAAGTATCAAATTGTGATTATTTAGATGATTTAATTGATGCATTATTTAGAGCAGAATCTAAAATTTTAACATCTGTGCAAACTATTAAAAGTTCTAAACCTTTAAAAGTAAAAGTACCCTTAGCATCTCATTTTATTCATAGATGTTATATTTGTGCTGCCCGTGAAATATTTAAGAATCCATTTGTATTTAATCATTTTAAAGAATTAACTCCAAGAGATAAACAAAATAATTTAAGAGAAGCAATTTTTATGATAAATGAAGGTATAACAAATGCAGTTCGAGAACTTCTTCCTATTCGTGATATTCTTAAGAATAGTATGAAAGCAGGTGAATATTCGGGAACAGAAAGTGATAATAGTTCTTTATCTGGAACAGATAGTGATTATGATTCTGATGAATCAGAAGAAACTAGAAAACATAAAAAACATAGTAAAAAACATCGTGAAGAAGAGGAAGAATCAGAATCTTCTTCTAGTAGTGAATCAGATGAAGAATCTATTGAAGAACCTACATCTGAACTAAAAGTACAAAGTTTAGAATCTGAAGGAGGTAGTTCATTAATCCAAACTTCTTCAGAAGAAATTAAAAATTTAAATGAAGATGATGATGATAAAGAAGATAGTTCTGAAGATACTTCTGAAGATGATGAAGAAGATAGTTCTGAAGATGAAGAATTAGTACAGCATGTAGATGAGGAAACCGAAAATGTTAATAATATTGAAATGAAAGAAGAATTAAAAGAAGAAAATGAAATAGTTCACACAGAAAAAGAAAACAATGGGTTTATTGGAGGATTAATAAATACTTTTATGGGAAGTGATAATACAATTAAATTAGAAGATATGGGAGAAAATAAAGAGATACATCTTTATGAAGAAACTCAAAATTCTAATGAAGAAGAGGAACCAGTTGAAATTAAAAAAATAGTATTTGAAGGTACAAAAATACCAAAAGAATATAGAATACAAGAAGAATCACCTGTTTTAGAAAAAATACAAGAACCAGTTATACAACAATTTGAAGAACCAATAATAAAAAAAGTTGAAGAAGTAGTAGTAGAACAACAAGTATCAGAACCATTAATTAAAGAAGAAGTAAATCATGTACCGGTTGAAGATAATAGAAGTGGTGGAATGATATTAACATTAGATGAATTGAAAAGAAGAGAAAAAAAGATGAGAAAGGAGAAAGAACAAAGAGAAAGAGAGAAAGAGATGTTAAAATTTAAGAAACCATATCCAATAACACAACAAAAAAATAGAGATGAAAATATGTTATCGTTAATTCAAAGAAAGAGAGAATTATATTATAAACAAATTAATCCAGAAGACCAACAATCAGTAATATCAACAGGAAAAATGTCAATATCTAGTTCAAAGGGATTAACACCTGATAATCGTGTGAAAATGATAGATAATTTTTTAAATCAAAATAAAGAAGAAGTTAAAAAACAATTATCCGTCAATACTCAAGTTGAACCTAAAGTGATATCATATATGACACCAAATATTATTAAAAAAGTAGAAGAAGAAGACAGTGGTGATGAGTATCAGAGTGACCCTGAATTAAATGCTTAATTATTATTAAAATTTTTTTTAAATAAAAATAATTAATAATTTTCAATAAATTATTAATATATAAAAATAACAAAATAAATGAATTTAAAGAAAATACGTTTTAAAGTGTGAAAAAACATCTAATTTTTTAATAATAATAATTGATATAAATGTTATCAGATAGTTTATCTTTTATATATGAACCTTATTCAATTGGATTTATTTTAGCTTTAATTTTGACAGGTATATATTTTTT
>JACCDO010069470.1_pt1 | contig 17273 bp, 17 predicted proteins | sample 7446101 | NCBI WGS metagenome assembly JACCDO01 (sample SAMN15323440, study PRJNA562643) | freshwater metagenome | isolation source: river surface water | place: USA:Blue River Watershed | collected 2017-08-16 | reverse complement strand
GAGAGACAACACAGCAGCCTCCACTAGTAACACCTACTGCTACATCAACTGTTGCCGCACCGCCTGTAGCTACGCCAGCATTTACACCAGCGCCTCCAACTCCAGTACCAGGTTTTACTTCTGAAGCTGATTTGCGTGCCGCTGCAGAAAAAGATATTGCTGAGCAAGAAGCTGCAGCAGAACAACAACACCTAGCGTTTGAAGAGTCACAACGCAAAACTGTTCGCAGAGCTCCACAGATGCCTGAGATTCAAGAAGAGTATGAAGGTACTCGTCAAGAGTTTGAAGCTTTGGAGTTACCAGCTTGGGAGAAGTTGTCTGCTACTGAGAAGGATGTATACCTAGAGGGCATCCGTGATAACACTATTGCTGAGCATAATGCGGCGGCTAGAAAATTAGCTGAATATCGCGAAGGGCAGCAAGACTCCCTTGGCACTAAAGGATTAAAGCCATCTCAAATTCGTACAGTAAACATGTATGAAGAGAACCGTAAAACATACTCAGACCAAATGGGTATCGAGTTTCCTTCATGGGGCGAGTTGTCTGATAGCGCGCGTAATGCTTATTTAGACGAAGTAGTTAACAACACCCCTATTGAACAAGATTTTGGTTTTATAGAAATTGCTAAAAATCTAGAAGCTGAAGGTAAGGGTATACGCGGTGCAGCTAAAGTAGATATTGAGTCTGCTAAATTAGCTGGTCAATCTGAAGAGTCTAAAGCAGTTATACAAGAACGCGTAGCAAAAGAAAAAGCAGCTGAAGAGTCAGCACTTGGCAAGGGGGCTAAACTCCCTGAAGAAGCTATTGCATTACTTAAGAAACAAAATATTAACGGTTTCTTAGACTGGCTATATGACAACGCCAAAGGATTCACAAGTTTAACGGCAAGAGTTGGGGATAAGACTTACAGAGGTGCTTCTACTAAATTAGCTCAGACTCGTAATCGTGCAGCGCAAATCATATTTAAATATATGGGGGCACGTTTAGGTCAGATAGACTTTAGTGGTTCTACTGTAATGATGAATCCTAAAGACCCTGTCATTCAAAGACTACAAAAAGAAGGTAAGCTAGCTGAATATAATCCTAGAACTAACACGTTCTACTTTACTCCTCAAGGTTTAGACCAAGTAACTGTATTGCATGAGGTTATTCATGCAGCAACCGTTAAGCTCATTAGCCGTTTTTACTCTAACCCAAATTCATTGACTCAAGAGCAACGTGAAGCTATTGAGCATTTAGATAAGCTCTTTAACTTTACTAAGAGCAAGTTGGGCGGCAAATTTAAAAATGCCTATGAAAACATTTACGAGTTTGTTACTTATGCTTTAACAGATAACAAATTCCAGTTAGCTTTATCTCAAGTTCAGGCCCGTCCATTAGCTAAATATACCTTGATGGCTAAAAATGCTTGGCGTCAATTTACCCAGGCGCTTAGCAAGATGTTTGGTTTGTATGACGCTAAAGCATCTAAAGAAGAGTTACCAGCCGAGATGTATCAGCAGGTTGCTAAAGAGTATGGCTCAATGGACCCTAACGAGCTATACAACGAAAAAATTATGGAGGAAATGGAAGAGCTAGACATAGTTATAACTCCTCCTACACTTGCTGAGCCTAAACCTAAAGAGCAAGACATCAAGGTTAGGAAAGTAAGAGTACCTACACAAGCTGAGAGGTTTTTGACTATTGCTCCTGGTTTTGAAGGCAACGTATTACTTGAGATGGCAGAAATCTTTGAGCGTATTGCATCAGCCCCAGTGCCAGTTAATGTACAGCCGCTTGCTGCTAAGACAGAAGGCGCTGAAGCCAAGAAAGCTCCTGAGTTCCGTGAATCTGGCATTAATGAAGATGACCCAGCTTATGACGTCAAGGGCGACCACCAACCTAAGAACGTACGCTATCTAGGTAAGTTATTCTTGACCGCTCCAGGCTGGAGACAGATTGCTACCAAGTTCCAGAATAGCCGATATAACATTAAGCACTGGCAAGATACGCTTGATTTGGCAGGTAAGATTATTGATGACGGTCGTAATAAGATTAACAACATCTATACCCAGCTTACGCTATCTGCTAGTTCCGCAAGAAACTACTACAACCAGTATGTAAAAGATATTGACGAGAAACTAGAGCAAGCAGTTGTTGATTTTGCTAAAGCATCTAATTTAGATATTAACAAGGCGCTAAACAAACTCCAGCGTATTGCTGAGGCTTTGCATGATGGTGAGCGTCGCCATGAGAAGTTCTTGATGATTGTGCCTTTAAACAACGACAAGATACTTGATGGTGGAAAGCAGAGTCCAGCTGACCGTCGCCAAGAAATCTATGAGCTATTAGATAGCGGCGTAAAACTGTCTGAATCACAAAAACAACAGCTGAAAGCTGAAGTGGAAGCTATCGTTAAGAAGTATGCTGACCCATTAGGTAGCAGCCCACGTTCTTCTACTAAGAAAGACGGTACTAGAGTACCGCTTCCAATGGATGAGCAGAATGAGTTATACAACGTAACAGGTATTTCTCCAGCTGCTAGAGAGCTTCGCTTAAAACAATTTAGTGAGTTACCAGCTGACCAGAAAGCCGCGGCAGATACCATATTTAAAAACTTACAAGAACTACATAATGCTACGACTGAACTAAACAAGATTGGTAACTATTGGTCTCAGCCTGTAAGCAACCGTGTTGGCTTCTATAACTTCCAGCACTACATTCCGTTGAAAGGTCTTGTTACTGACGAAGACGAGATGCTTAATTTTGACGGCGAGAGAATGGGCCGAGAGTTACAAGATACAGACTATGCGTTCGAAGGACGTACTACGATTGCTGATAACCCAATCTTGCAGTCCCGTGCTGATGCCACCCGTGCTGCATTGCGCGCAGGCAGAAAAGACTTAACGCAGTCTATTAAAAACTCCTTGAAGAAGGAAGATAAGAAGAATCCTGAAGGTCAAGGTTTATTGGCAGGTTACGTAAAAGAAAGCCTAACATTTGCTGACCGTAGAAATAGTGACAAGGTCAAGGCATTGAGGGGTGAGTCTACAATCTTTCACTACAACGAAGACGGTAGTATTGATGTTTTAGTTGTGCAAGATAAAGATTTACGTGAAGCTATCCGCCGTACATATAAAGACACTAATCCAATTATTGATATGGCAAACAAGGCAACCAGCTTCTTAGGTGCTTTGCATACCCGCTATAACTACAACTTTGCGCCGATGAACTTCATACGTGACGCGTTAACTAACGCTTTCACTATGTCTGCAGAGATGGGGCCTAAAGAAGCAGCTGCTTATATCAAGGCTATTGCAGGTCGTACTCTACAAGGTGGCATGACTAAGGCTATTGATATTTCAGTTGCCTATGAAAGAGGCGACATGGCGGCTCTGCAGAGAATGAAGAAGTCAGACCCAATCGCTGCTGACATGATTGAGTACATTGAACGTGGCGGTATGGTGTCCTACTTGCAGGGCTTATCAATGAAGTCTAACTTCCAGTCTTTGCAGAAAGAACTAGGTCGTTCTGGCATGGTGCGTAGGAAAGAGCAGTTCGATAAGATTATTGACGTATGGACTGACATGTTTGAATTGTCTAGCCGAAGCGCAGCCTATGCAATTACTAAGCGCAATGAGATGTCAAAAGGTAAGTCTGAAGAGGCAGCTACTATCCGTGCGGTTGCTTACGCTAAGAACCTAGCTAACTTTGAACAAGTCGGTGACTGGGGTAAGGCTATGGGTGCGTTCTATATGTTCTTCCGCCCAGCTGCAACAGGTGCTGTACGTGCCATTGAGTCAGTTATTCCAGCATTCCGTACACTAGACCAAGCTACACAAGGTTTGCCACAGAACATTAAAGATGACCCGCAAGCTCTTAAGACGTTCACTGCAAACTACGCAGCTAGACAACGTAATGCCCGCATCACTTTAGCCGCCTCTATGGGTCTTGGCATCATGATGTATACGATGGCACAGATGATGGCTGACGACGATGACTTAGGTCGCAATAAAGTAGAAGCTGACAACATGCAGCAGTGGACTCGCTTCGCTCGATTCCATCTACCAAAGAGCCTAACAGGTAGTGATGACTTTATTGTTCAAATACCTTGGGGTTTTGGTCTTGGGGCATTTGCTGCCGCTGGCGCACAGTTGGCTGGGGCTACGTCAGGTAAGGGTTCAATGGGCGACGCGATGTGGAATATTGCTACCCAAATTACCTTAGATTCATTTGTTCCAATCCCAGTATCTCGTATGGATGCTACAGAAAATCCATGGGCATTTGTTCTAGATTCATTCATGCCTAGCACAATGCGCCCTGTCCTTGAGTTCGTTATTAATAAAAACGGTTTAGGACAAGACATCTACAGTGATAAGAACCGTCGTATGGGCGATGCTTACACAGGTGGAGACCGTATACCTGAGATATACAGAGATTTAGCACGGGTGCTTGTTGACTCTACTAACGGCGCTATTGACTGGAGCCCGAACACAATTTACTTCTTAGCTAATAGTTATTTAGATGGTATCTCTAAAGTAGGAGAGCTAGGCTATGGCACGTTGGATATGATGCGTGGCAACAAGTCATTTGAAGCTAAGACAGACCTACCTTTTGTAGGCTCGTTCATAGGCGCTAAATCTAACTTTGATTCTCGTGAGTTTAGTAAAGTAGAGAGCGAAATTAAAGAGATGGAACGCCGCTTAAATATGTTCAAGATTAACCCAGAGCAGTACGCAAAATATGTATCAGCTAACCCATTTGCTGAAATTCTTGTAGAGCAATATAACGAGAACGTAAACGGTAGACTTAAAGACATACGTACAGATTTAAACGAGTACCGTCGTATGAAAGGTCTTAAGAGCAAAGAACGTAAAGAGATTATTAACGCTTTGACTCTGGAGCAGAATATTATTAAGCGACAGATGATTGAAGAGTTCAAGGCCTATGGAGTTAAGCCTTAACGGATGCGCCAAGTACGGACACCAATGTGTCCTTCTTTGGTTGTAACGTAGCTCTTTACTCGCATGCCGACTCGTTTGGCACCTGTATCTATAGCGTAAATCATCTCAGCTGTGCGGAGGGTGGGGATAAAGAAACTATCCCCGACCGACATACCTTCAAACGGAAACACCCATACTGGCTCTTCAATCATCGTCAGCTACTATTAAATCCTCTGGGAACTGCTGATGGAACCAATACAAATAGGTAGGGTCTAGGTGGATTGCACTCTTCCAACCTGTAGTTAACCTACCCTTCTTGTCGTCAAACAAGATATTTCTCTGCCTCATGTCAAACTCAAACTCACGGGTATTAATTTGGCGTGTATTAAGATACTTCTTGAACTCGCTCTTAGATACCTGCAGCAAGCTCTTCTCACTTTCAATACGTGCCACGATTGAACCACGTGGTTCACCGACTACTTTACCGCCTTCCTTAATAACTAAGGTCTTATCTAGGTTAGCATAAACAAACTCGGTAACTAGAGATTGATAATCAGTCTTATTTACTTTGACTACGTTGTCCTTGATGTTAATCATATCCAACGTAACTTGGTGATAGATACGTTCCAAGTCTAGGTCTAGCAATTTCATCTCGTTAACTACAATCTCACCAGCCGTCATACAGATAGACATCAAGTTGACGTAGAAGCGATACTCGGTACTAGCCTTAAAGTCATGGGTAAATCTAGTCCGCCACTTTTCTTCAGTTGCCAAGATGTAGTCATCGCCAAGCTCTAGCACTTTCTGAATAAACGGAATACCAGCATGCCCGTAGTTGGTACGGAGTGGGTCAAATATCTTACGACCAAGTTTCAAACCTTCGTCGCCTTCTAGACATTCAGCCACTCGTACTACGAACTCAATCATACGAGCCTTCTCACCGTCAGCACTACCTTTAATAAGTTCAAACTTACTGATGGCTGATTCGTTCGTAGTCATTACGCAAATCATTGATGCCGACATCTCGTGGTCACGTTCAGCATTTACAGAAGACTGCATACGAATCTTGGCTTTACCGTGTGACACTTTGTGTACTAACTGAGACAGAACCTTAGCGTCTTTATTACCAATCTCGTCAACACCAAGCATCATGTTGTGGAATGCTAGATAGCGCCCAGTCATACCGTTGTCCGTAGCATCAAACACGCTAGTGTCTTTTGGGTTGCCAAACACGCTTAATCCTGCGTACATAGCTCCCGTCTTAGCTGCGCCAGAACGACCAAGAAGGCTTATAGTCACGCCTGAAGTTGACGTATAACACATCAAAGGAGAGGCAAAACCTGCCAATACTGTGAATGCGTGTAGTTCTAAACCATAACGGTTAAGTTGGTTAGCGCACTCTTTCCACTTATCAAAACTACCTGCTGGCTTAAAGTATTTTGCTGCGCCCTTCAAGTATGGAGAAGATGGAGCAGATACAACCTCACCTGAACGAGTTACTTCTCTGTTGCCAATAACAAAACTTCTGTTATCCCACTCAGTCTCATTAGCTCTTTCAACAGTCCAGCCCATCTGCATGCGCATCATGTCAGCTCTGTCGTTGCTGACCATGAACTGTCCCCACTTAACTATGTAATTCATAACATGCACCATATTGTCAATATCGTAAAAAACGCCGTTCGATGACATCAATGACTTGAATTGGTCTTGTGCATAAACTTGCTTCATTGGTACTAAAAACTCACGGGGTGGGTCATTAGGTAGAATCAAACGCATCTTCAAGCACTCGCCGTCTAACGGACTATAGAGTCGTTGGACTGGGAACAAATCATGTGCCAAGATACGGATAGGGTCATCCTGATGTTTAACACCTTTCTTGTCTACTTTTGGGGGTGGCATAAAGTACACGCCACTTTTTTCTCCTCGCATGAATGGGTACAAAGCTTCTGGGAAATCAGGAACTGTTTCGGTATGCGGTGCCTCCCAAACTGCGTCCTCTTTATTTGTCTTGGCTGGCTTGAACTCTCTTCCAAGTTGGATTGGGCTGGTAATCTTTCCTCTGTGTGGACATCCTTGGCATCCCTCAGAGAAGTTTGAAGCGAACCAATCACAGGTTCTAGGTCCTTTAAGTCCATCGTTGTATGCCTTTTCTTCGGTCTTGTTATAGTCGTATTCAGGGTGTTCTTCTGACATGGCATGGATAGCTTCCTTGCCGTCATCGCAACGTGATGCAATAGTTAGTCCTGCTACCCATAGGTCGTATGGTGCAGTTGCTTGGTCGGCAAGCACGTCATATATCTGTTTGCACCCAGTACCTGTAAGACTTTTCTCAGCGATAGTAAAGAAACTCGTGCCAAAGTTATCTAGCCCAAGCATCTCCTTCATCTCATCATCTAGACCTTTCTTAACTGACCCCAACACATCTAGGGGCCTGGCCGCTGGCTCTCCTAAGAACTCCTTGAACTCTTCAAACGAGTACATATTAATCTCGTCATCATAGAATCCTGTCGGGTCAGGTGGGTCATTGCGGTAGTTAAGAGAGTCTGGATAGCGCATCAAACGAGCTGCGTCAGCCGTCACCGCTGGGTCAATAAACATATGCTCTAGGCATAGCTCTTTAAACTTCTCAGCGTAAGGCTTCCACTCGGCGTAAGGCACCTCTTCTTCAAATATCCAGTAAGCGTGGATACCACGACCAGAGTTAATCTTGACTGGAGGTGGTAAGCCTGTGTCTTCTAAGAATTTCTCTAGTGCTGCAAATCCAGCTTCACGGTCTGGGTAGCCCTTGTTCTTCTCAACGTACACCTCGCCAATATCCAAGTCAATAAAGAATGACTTAACGGCGACTGATTCATCGGCTTTACGTGAGTAGTTTTCAAAGGTACCTGGTGTTACATAGACGTTTACTTCTTTCTTCTTGTGTCTTTCGGCTAGTTCAAATATCTCATCGAATGTTTCTGTATAGCGGTTGGAGATGATGCCATCTCTACTAATGCCAGCCACACAATAAACACCCTGCTTTGGTAGTAATTTCTCGTAGAATTGTTTTAACATTTTTAGCAGAGTCTAAAAAGCCGAGTTTCCTCGGCTGTTAATCTTGGAGGGATTGCTCCCCCCGCCTAGTCTTTTAACGGTTCGCCAATCATGTCCTCTAAATATCGTTTGGCATCAATAAGATTCTTCGCAGGCAAGATGCCTTTGAGGATGTCTCCCTCTACCAAATCTGTAAATACTTCAGCTAACTGACGGTTTTTATCCCTAATCGGTTTGCCACGGAACCAGCTATAAACTGTCATACGAGAGACCTTTAAAGTCTGGGCAACATACTTTGCTGGCAAGTTTGCTTTTACGCAAGCGTGTGCCAACGCTACCCCTGTCCTGTTAGGGTCAGCCCTATACATCTCTACTAGAAACTCTTCGCTATATGTCCGTGGCATTCCTTATCCTTACTTCTTAGACCATTTTTTAACAATGTCTGATACGTCAGACGCTTTTTCACCAGAGGCTTTTGACTCACGTTTTACTGGCGGTTCTTCATCTTCTACTGTCTCAGGCTGGCTTGATGCCGTAGCTGGTGCGTTACCTTCGTCAGTCTGGTACACATTCAACTTGATAGCGGCTTCAGCGGCTGGACTCTTAGCCTGACGAGCAATAATCTCTAGGTCAGAATCTGGCACCGCACCTACTGGAGAGAACAATACCTTTGGTGTAGGAGATTTCGTATCGAAAGCCATCTTAGTAATCACTCGGCCCGCTGACACATTGTGTGACGCTAAGTGCTGAATGTACGGACGGAATGGGAATCGACCGCTGTCTTCTTTACCGAAAGCAGATGTAGCTGGAAGAACTAACTGCATAACGTCGCCCGCTGGGTCATTAGGTAGCACAACTGCGGTTCTCCATGAGAGTTTGCACTTTGTACCAACACCATTGTCACCTGAGCCTTTTGCGCTCATTGGGCAATCTAAACAACTAGATGCTACTGGAGTTTTAACTTCGGCATCAGGCTTCTCGGAGTCTGCTGACCAACAGGCTGGGCTAACTTTCTCGCCCTCTTTGTAGCCCTTGTCGTAGAACATACGAGATGCTTTGTGAGCCATCTTAACAATAATAACGTTCATGTGACGGTCTTCGATAGCACCGATTTCCTTACCACCAGAATACTTGCGGAACACGCCACCCTTGATAGAGATGCGTTTACTTCCTTTATTACCACCACCAGCAACGGCAAGTGTATCTTCATCTAGACCACCAGCAACTGCCAATGCACCCAACTGCGCTAAGTTCACTAATTCTGTACTCATTTTGTATATCCTCTATTAACTAAATTTAACTAAACTGATGACGATGGTTTACGGACTTGTATTGCAAACTCTCGCATCACATTCACCCCAGGTGGAAGACCTTCGCCTTCGTGCTCGGACATGAATTGCTTAAAGTTCGATTGGTGTACTCTCCCCTCGAACAGTTCTGGAGCACCATGCTCCATCACAAATTTGTTGAAGTTTTCTCTGTCAGACAAAGTAAATCTTTCGTTAAGTTTCTTAATCACTGTGCCATATTGCGTTTTGATGCTAGTGGCATTAGTATCGTTACAGACCCCCAGCATTGACTGTTCGAGGAGGACTAACTCTTCTTTCAACTCTTTGTCCTTCGCTTCCCACTCAGCTTCCAGTCTCTCACGCTCACTTCTAATTGTCAAGTAAATCTTTACTAATTCATCAAGGTTTTTCATTATCTAATCCTATCTCTCTACGGTATAAATCAACTAATTTTTCATGACTGTCTACCTTGCTCTGCAACATTTCGTACATTTTTCGTTCTACTTCAGACCCTTGCAGATGAACCACTGTCATAGAGTTCTGTTGTCCCACACGGTCAATACGGGCTACGCATTGGATATAAGTTTCAACACTCATAACGGGAGACCAGAATATGATGGTATCGGCGGCGGTCAATGTTACGCCATGCGATGCAGATTGCGGTTGAATAACTAATACGCGGGGGTTCTCCATCGTTTGAAAGCGATTGATTATATCCGCACGTTGTGTCGCACTAACTGAACCTTGTATTACTTCATTCGTTACTCCTTGTGATGTTAAATGGTTGGACACTAAATCAATTGTGTGGCTATACGGCACAAACACAATCACCTTATTATTTGTTTCTTCAATTACTTCCATCAATGTATTCATGCGTGGTGATACATCGAACTCAACAACTTCATGCTCGTCGGTATACACAGCGCCACCTGAAATCTGCAATAGTTTCGTTAACTTAGCAGCGGCATTTACTGCACTAATCTGTTCCCCTGCCGCTTGGATAAGCATCTGGTCACGTAGGACTTTGTAATACTTGTTTACCTGCGGGGTCAAAGGCACGATACGAGTTTGATAAACCAACTCAGGTAAGTCTAAGCACTGCTTCTTCTCAAAGCGGATAGCTGGTTGCAAAGCGTTAAACACAATGTCTCTTGAGTTCTTACGAGGTACCCATTTGAAGCGTGTAATCTGTTGCATTACAGTATCTCGCCATGAACCAAAGTACTTCGGTACATTTCCAGGTGCTACCAATCGTGCCAAGCCAAAAGCATCGAGGGGTGACTGAGAAGCTGGAGTGCCTGTTAGCATCCAGAGGCGAGTAGACGGCATAAGAATTTTGTTTAGAGTTTTCCAACGTTTGGTCGTAACTGTTTTATAGGCGTTGGCTTCATCAATTACTATTAGGTCAAACCCTACTTTACATATATCTTCTAAAACAATTCCTACTCCATCGAAGTTAATGACCGTAAAGTCGTACTCTCCGTTGATAATTTTCTTGCGTCGGTTAGCATCTCCATAAGCGACAGCAACGGTTCTGTGCATCGCAGTTTTAAATACGTCTGCTTGCCATGCTGAATACATAATAGAGAGTGGGCAGATAACTAAGACTTTTTTAACTAAGCCTTTGTTCATTAAATAATCAGCCGCCCATATCACTGATGATGTTTTACCTGTACCTGCTTCGTTGAAACAGAATGCACGGTCTCTGATAGTTAGGAATGATGCAGTAGTCTTTTGATGCTTGAACGGGGTGTACATCCCAGGCCAGTTGTAATCTCTTTCTATCGGTGAAGGAATATCGTATGGATAGACTTTGCTAAGGTGTTGCATCTCTTCGATGCCCCAATAGACTAATACGTCAGCGTGACTGCCATTGTCTGAAATTACTTCGCTACGCTCAATGTAGTCTGTAATCAAATTAATTCTGTCAGACGGAACTGTTACTTTGACCGCCGTGTTTTCTACTATCTGCATACTGTCCTAAACTAAATAATTAACAAGACCCCTTACGGGGGTTAGTCGACTAGACCTATCGTGCCAAGGAGAAGTAATCAGAACTTCGAATGCACCGCCTAGTTGACATGGTTTGGTGAGGGGTTAAACCTGTAAACCCGTAGCTGTCCACTCATGCCTAACGACTAGCTACTTATGAAGCACCACCTAAAACTATTTCTTCTTACGTTCTTTCTTACTTGTCTCAGATACTAAGTTGCCTTTTGAGTCACGCTTAAATGAACGGTTCTTAGAGGCAGTTGTAATGTAAGTACCATCACCATTACTACCCCCTTTATCTAGTGCTTTGCGATGCGCTACGTCTTTACCTTCTCTCGCATCTGCCTTGCCATTCCCATTACCGTCAGGAAGTTTTTTATCTACTGCACGGCGAGCACGTTGGCGCTCCATGCGACGCTCATGTTCACCACGAGCTTTTTCCTGCTGGTATTCTTTTTTATAGGGTCTTGGTTTGTTAACGTAAGCCATTATCTTTCCTTATGATATTCGCAGGTCTTCACAGGACACCAACCGCACAGTGCCGTTGGATTCGTCTGCCATACATCATTTTCGTATGAAAGTTGTAGTCTTTCAAGGTCTGGTTTGAATTGCGCCCAGAGTTTTGGGATATCGTCTCTTGTGTACTCTTCAGCTAAGAAACTATCGTGCATCACAAACAACAACCCAGCTTTAATCTTTTGAACTTGAGGGAAGTGGGCGAAAGTCATGAGTGCCATAAGTTTTAGTTGTTTAGGCTCAGGGTACTTATTACTTCCAGTTTTATAGTCAACGATGAAGCCGTGGTCGCCATCTACAATAAGCAAGTCCACAATGCCTCGTGCCCAGTACCCCTTACCGTAGGCGGTGGCATTACCTTCTCTGTCCAACCCCATCTTATATTCAGGATACTTTGTACCTTCCATCTGAACGAACACATCAAGCACGGGCTTGAATCGCTCATAGTTCTTGGCTAAGGGTTTACCCTCAGCTACATAGTCCTCCAAAGCCTTATGCACTTCGTTGCCGTAAAGCATCTGAGGTGTCATGGATTTTGTGAAGTTTTTCAACACCTTAACCTCTTGATACTGACGAGGGCAGTTGGTGTAATCCTTAAGCGATGAGAAAGACCATGTAAAGTTCATGTTTACATATTACCTTATTTAAGATTTAACTGCCAAGTTGTTTTGACCCATTTCAGTAATGGTATACCCTAAGTCTTTGAGGTAATCAAATAACTGAATGCGTTTGTCTTGAAACTTCCAAGTCCACGACTCAAAGATGATTGGCGGGTAGTTGTTTTCCTCAAGCGTATGGTACGCACCACGCAAAGCTTCAAGCTCATGCCCTTCCACATCAATCTTAATGAGTCGTACGTTATTGAACCGAAAATTATCTAACAACGTAGCGTTAATTGGCTCTGTAGCACCGTGACTTTGTACTTCATAATCTTTTGCCCGTACCGCTGGGTCTACGCTGAAAGCACCAATATTATGTTCTGCACCGTAGTCAGGTAGTTCAAGTTGTTCCTGCCATTCTGCATCAGATAAGGCATATCTATACGGGATGACGTTGTCCAAACGGTTTAAGAATATATTTGCGCATAGCTGTAGGTTAATAATGCGCTGAGGTTCGAAAGCCATGACTTGCAGGTGTGGGTGCGATTTGGCTACAGGAACTGTGTAACTTCCCAAATTAGCACCGATGTCCAAAACAATACCATCAGAATGCCCAGCCAATAGCTTGCTGGAGAGAGTCTGTAACTCCACCTCATAACCACCAGCTCGTACGTTATTACTAACAATATCATGATGCTTAAAAAGAGCATAGTTAAGGTCTCCGTCTGTGGCTAGATGAATTTCAGGTAGGCTCATTTAAGATTACCACCTGCTTTAATGATGTCGCCACCGTATACATATGTGCCAACGTGCTCTAACTTGATGAACGGATTGACGTGAATCTTGCCACCATGCTTGCGGTGTAACTCGCAGAAGTGATAATCCTCAGATAGCAAGCAACCTGACTCATCAATACTTGTCGCAAAGAACTCTTTAACTTCAGGCTTGAGGTAGTTACCGTTCTCATCTTTAACTGTGCTTGGTCTGTATGACGGAACTTTATCAGCTAGGTTATGGAATACTTCCTTCTTAATCAGCATGAACCCTGTACCGCCGTGACGTACTTCAATACAACCCGTCTCGTCTGTATGCAACTCTTTACCTAACTCGTGGGCAAAGTTCAATACAAATGCGCCTGAGTAATCCTTGAGGTTAGTCGTCTTGCCATCAGCCACGGCTTTCTCAACTGCTTTCCAATCAACTTCTTTCTTCGGATAGATACCGCACACAATGTCTTTATCCGCCGCCATCAACTGAGCAACTGCCTGTCCATCAAAGCCGATGTCAGCGTCAATGAACATCAAGTAGTCCATCTTCTGCTCTAAGAAGATGCGCGTTAACTCGTTACGTGCACGTGTAATAAGACTTTCATTACCCATCTGTACGAAGTAAGTTTGCACACCGATAGATTGCATCTTGTTGATAGTCTGTAATACTCCAACCATGAACTGCCCTGTACACATACCACCATACATAGGTGTTGCAATCATCAACGATGGGCGCTTTTGTTGTTGCTCAATCTTTACTGTTTCTAAACTCATTTGTAATCCCTCTCTAAATATTTTTTAACTAAATTAACTAACGTCTCAAACCTTGCTACTTCCCCACGCACATAATTGCTAGGGAATCCCGCCTCATATGCCCATAAAACAATCTGCTCTCGGCTAATCGTTTCGTTCTCTTTCTTTTCGTTCTCGTTGTTCACGTTGTTCCCTTTGCTGTTCTTGCGGTGTCATTTGTCTTTCCATAAATTGTTGCTGACTTTCTTGCCAAGCACATGGCACACTTCCATCTACGGTGTTGCTTGCTTGACGTTGCCACTAATTTAAATCCTTCTAACGCACGTTCCTGTCTGCACGACGGGCAGAATTTTGTCTCCATTTATCTTCCTCTAGTTCTTCATTTAGTTTCTTCAGGTGGATGCTCCGTGCTATCCACTTGTTGATGTACTCTCTCCACTGATGGTCTGTCATCGCTGACTTTCTTTTTTCCGAAGATTTGGTCATAGTTGGTTCGGTACTCTTCAGTCGTTTTCTTTTGGTTCTCGTTCATTTTTACTCCTTAACTCTTTAATCTCTTCAAGCATTCTTTCCATCTGGTCTGCACAGTAGCCAAGAAAAGGAAACTTGGTTGTTCCATTAGCAACACTACGTGCCAGAGCAATATCTTTTTCAACTGTGTATATGCTTACCTTCCTCATTTCTTCAGCTCCTTCAAGATGCACTCAAGGCGATACACAATCACGATGAGGCAGATTAGTAGCGCCCAGTCCATTACTTCACCATGCAGGTATAAGCTAACTTGCCGATACGAAACTGCTTCATAGTGTCGCAGTCTTGTTGTAAGTGGTATGTGTAAGTAATATTGGAAACAATGGTTCCCAAGGCAAAGCCGACCAGCAAAATAACGGCAAAGTTACGCATCTTAGTCAACCAAACCTTTTCTTGTTTAATATCTGTAGTTTCCACTGTTGCTTCCTTTCTTGTAGTTTGGGTTCATCGTAAAAGCTGAGATTGGGTAACGCATCTTTTGATTCGTATCAATCCACACCACAATCACAGTCTCATCTTCAACTATCCAACAACCTTCGCTTGTATAACCAGCACTACCGTAGTTATAGGCACGATTTAGTCTTTCGTAGTTCTTGCCATTTTGGATACAAGCCTCATCGGTTAAGACAATCTTTCCCCCAGCTTGGTTTGGTTGGGTAGCTACTGTACCAGCTTTAGCTTGCTGATAGTACAAAATGCCACAAACAATACCTGTGACTGCTAATAATCTTCTAATCATGTTCATCTGACTAACTCCTTTAGTAATGACTCGTACGATAATTCGTACTTGTCTTCTTCAAACTCAATAGACATCAAGTAACGTGGCTTATCGAAATTTATAACCATGTGTGGCACTTGATTATTGAACAAATAATAACTACCTATCTCATACTTCAACTCAACAAACTCATGTGTCGCTCCCCCTTCATCAGTAGAAAACAAACAATGGCTTGGAGCGTCATTTAAAAGCATATTGACGCTTACACCTCGCCTCGTATCTGTGTGCCAGTCATACGTCATGAATGGCTTAAGTCTTAAGATACCAATCGCTAAAGAATGTTTTGCGCCAATCGCCTGTAACGTTGGGTCGGTATACGCTAGGCTAAACGGCACTTGCACTGCGTCAAAGTTATAGTAACTTGACCAAGCATCCGTATCTCTTGCGAAGTCTAATAAGCTATTAGTCAAAGTAGACTTGGTTGGTATCTTATAAAACATATTAAAATGGTGCTTCCTCAGGCACGTATGCCTCTCTTAAAATAGTAATCTTTTCAATTGATTCATATTCCTCAGCGAAGTTTTCAGCTTCTTCCATCGTATGAAATCGCCGTACCCTGTTGCCGTTCTCATCTAGTATCTGATACCAAATAACTTTGTGTTGCGCTCTAAGCTGTCTCATTAACAGTCTCCATAACTTGCTCCATAGTTAGCTTCACAAGCGACAGGCAGTCCAGTAGCCCATTCAGGAGCAGTAGACATAACCTTGATGATGTACTCCATCGCCTCATCTTTTTCTGATTCATGCACCACGCACACCGCAGCGTCGTGAACCGTCAACACTACTGGGTAACGCTTATTAATTTCAAGCATTTGCTCGCCCACGACGATACGTGCTAGAGCTTGAACTACGTTTTCCACAACTGACCCGCCCCATATGTTCACGGGGCCCTTGCGTGACTTATATACGTATCCGCTATTAGATTCTTCATTGGTCTCTAACCTAAGTTCTGGGTAACGGATGTACAAGCCGTTAGGTAAGCGGATGCCTTCTTTATGAATCTGTAAGCATTTATGCTTGCCATAGTAGTATGGCTTTTTGCCCTTTTCCCAGTCAGCTAAGTCCTTGAGTAGCTTGTCGCCATCTTTCCATAGCTTGATAATCTTGTCGTTGGTCTCACGATACAGGTCAACAATCTCCTTGCACTTCTCCTCAGTAAGGTCAGCGCCAGGCGGTTGTGTTTTCAACGTGTGTTGTAGTTTTAGCGCACCCGTTCCGTAACCGAGTCCGAGAATACACGTCTTGCCAACGAACCGTTCAATTGGGTCTTTCTTACTAATTTCTCTGTCGTATATTTTCGATGCAAATATAGAATACACGTCGTCTCCATTTGCAAACTGCTCAACCACATCATCCTGTCCAGCGAGCCACGCAAGCATCCGTGCTTCAATTTGAGATGAGTCACAGTTGATGACAACGTGGTCATCAGGCGCAAGCACTGCGTTCTTGAGAGCCTTTTTCTTTTTATCCCTGCTCGGTAGGTTTTGGAAATTAACTTTGTCTGAACCCGCCCAGCGACCAGTATGCGCACCATAATATTTGAGGGGGATAGGCAGTTTGCCCTTGTTTCTTGCTCCAACGGATATATAACGCTCAATGCGTGACTCCTCTATCGTTGATTTAGTTCCTAAACGAACCGCACACAATTGTTGAATAAACGGGTCTTCGTGGTTAGTCAATGCAATAAAACCTTCATCGTTCTTAGCCAACGCAAACGTCTGTTTACCTGTTGTCTTGCTTTCCTTCATCGGCGGTTTAACACCGTGTTCCTCAAGCACTTGTGCGAATTGCTTATTACTAGCCAACTTCTTGCGAACCTCTTCTTCTGTCTCGCACCCAAGCTTTTCCTTAAGACTACCAAGCAATTCATATTTCTCATTTCTAATATCCTCTAGTCTTCCTTCAAGCAAGCCGTCATCTACATCGAACACAGGGTCAATGAACATACGCAAAGTCATGTCTATCAAATCTAGTTCTTCTTGCGGAAACTCGCTCGACAATATTTGGAATAACTTTAAAGTTAGGTCTACGTCGTTCTTGCAGTATTCGCCATATTGGGCAAGCTCACTAGAAGTGAAACCAGTTATTTGCTT
>JACCDO011649852.1_pt1 | contig 17274 bp, 16 predicted proteins | sample 7446101 | NCBI WGS metagenome assembly JACCDO01 (sample SAMN15323440, study PRJNA562643) | freshwater metagenome | isolation source: river surface water | place: USA:Blue River Watershed | collected 2017-08-16 | reverse complement strand
TGCAGGTAGACCAACTCCGTGTTCGTGACCGCCGTCGCCGTCGTCGAGTGCACCGAGCCCTCGATGAACATGCCGTCGCCGAGCACATCGCCGCGCGTCAGCGTGACGACCTTGCGCCGCACGCCGTATGCGTCGGTCCGCGACAGCTCGACTTGGCCCTTCTGGATCAGCAGCAACCGCGCGCGCGGATCGCCCTCAGCAAACACAACCTCCCCTTCGCGGTAGGACCGCTCCTTCACCAGCGACGCAAGCCGCGACTGCTCATCAGAAGTCAGTCGAGAGAAGACGGGCAGCTTCAAGAACGGCTGCACCTGCTCAGGTCATGCGGTCATCGGGGGCCTGCAAAAAAGCTGGTACGCCCGGCAGGAGTCGAACCTGCGACCCCCGCTTTAGGAAAGCGGTGCTCTATCCAGCTGAGCTACGGGCGCGTCCAGGGGCGAACAGGCTAGCCCGAACCCAGTCCCGCCGCATCCTTCGCGATGCACACAAGGCGAGCCTGGAGGGGACAAGGCAACGCGCGGCCGCAGCCCAGGAACCGCCGGTCACTAAGACCGGCAACGGGCGGCAAAAGGTGCTCAAGCGCGAACGCGAATCCGCCGCAACACGATCGCCCACTAGCCCGCGTGCGTTCGATCGTCCAGGCGCGCGAAGCGCGCCCTTCGCGCGAAGCGTATGGGCCGGCTGCTTTCCTGGGCCCGTGTGGTCTGCGCCCTAGCTTCGTCGCGGCAATCCCTCCAGTTTCGCGCCTGCGGCGCAAAACTGGAGCGGGTGAAGAGATTCGAACTCTCGACATTCACGTTGGCAACGTGACGCTCTACCACTGAGCTACACCCGCGCCGATCTGACGAAGAACACTACCACGAGTTCTTGGCGCGCGTTTTTGCGACGCGCACCGTTGACCCCGCGGTCAGGGGCGGACACTAGTAGAAATCTGAACCGTGGAAGTCAAGAGCGCACACGACCGAGATTTGCAAACTGCCGGCGCCATCGCGCCGAACGGCATCGCCCTGTCCGGCGCAACCACGTTCCCCGAGCTGCTCGACCGCCACGTGCGTCGCCACGGCGAACACGTGTTCTTGCCGCGGCGCCGCGCGCGCGTTGTCGAACCCGTCACGTTCCGTCGCCTGCTGCAGGACGCAGAACTGGTCGCGGCCGGCCTGCTCTCGCTCGGCATCGCGCGCGGCGATCGCGTCGGCATCCTCGCGGACAACCGCTGCGAGTGGCTGCTCTGCGACCTCGGCGCAGTCTGGATCGGCGCGGTCGACGTTCCGCGCGGCTGCGACACGACGCCAACCGAGATGGAGTTCATCCTCCGCCACTCGGGAGCGCGTCTCGTTTTCTGCGATGACGATCGCCTCGCGACCGCAGTGCTGCAGCGCCGCGATGCGTTGCCCTCGCTGCAACACGTCGTCGTGATGGCCCCCCACACGGCGGTGCCCGGCGCCAGTTCGCTGCAGGACCTGACCGACCGCGGCCGCGCGCTGCTGCAACAGCGTCCGCGCGCAGTCGCCGACGCTGGCGCCGCGGTGCAGCCTTCGGACTTGCTGACGATCGTCTACACGAGCGGCACCACGGCAGATCCCAAGGGCGTGATGCTCACGCACGGCAACCTGCTCGCGAACATCCAGGCCGTCACCGAGGTGCTCGACATCCGCAACACGGACTCGTTCCTGTCCGTGCTGCCCGCGTGGCACATGTACGAGCGCATCATGGATTACCTCGCGCTCGCGGCCGGCGGCCAGTTGGTCTACACGGACCGCCGCCACATCAAGGACGACCTGCTGCAAGTCGCGCCGAGCGTGTTTGCCGCGGTGCCGCGCATCTGGGAGACGATCCACGACGGCATCATCGGCGCAGCGATCAAGATGGAAGGCACCAAGGGCCGCTTGTTGCGTCGGCTGCTGTGGCTGTGCCGCGAAGCTGGCGGCGGCCGCGCGACGTTGTGGCACCGCTTCCAGTTGCTGTTGCTGTCGCCGCTCAAGAAGCGACTCATCGCGATCACCGGCGGCCGCCTTCGACTCGCGGTCAGCGGCGGCGGATCGCTTCCGCGCCACGTCGACGAGACGATGCTCGGCATCGGGTTGCCGTTGTTGAACGGATACGGCCTCACGGAGACGAGCCCAGTCGCGTCCGTTCGATTGCCGCATCGCAATGCCGCAGGAACGATCGGCCCGCCGCTGCCAGGCACCGAGATCGTCGCGCGCGGCCCTGACGGAAGCGTGATGCCGACCGGCAAGACCGGCGTGCTGTGGATCCGCGGACCGCAAGTGATGCGCGGCTACTTCCAGAACCCGCAGAAGACTGCGGAGGTGCTCGAGCCAAGCGGTTGGTTCAACAGCGGCGACCTCGGCCATGTCGACGAACAAGGCCGCGTGTGGATCACCGGCCGCGCAAAGGACACCATCGTGCTCGCGGGCGGCGAGAACGTGGAACCCGAGCCGCTCGAGACCGCGCTCAAGACGTCGCCGTGGATCGAGCAGGTTGTCTGCTTGGGCCAGGATCAAAAGTCCGTCGGCGCGCTCATCGTGCCGTCGCTCGAACTGCTTGAGCGAAGCGTGCCGCGCGCGAAGTGGGCCGAACGGCATGGGCTGCTGACCGGCCGCCCGGTGCACGACCTGCTGCGCAAGGAGATTGATCGACTGCTGACGCGCGAAGCGGGGTTCCGGCCGTGCGATCGCATCGGTCCGTTCCGCGTGTTGGTCGAGCCGCTCACGATCGAGAACGGTTGCATGACGCCGACTCTCAAGATTCGCCGCCACGTCGTAGCCGCGCGCTACGAGCAAGCGATCGCCGCGATGTTCGCGCCGCAGTGAGCGACGCGGCAACGACTCACGCGACGACGATCGGCAACGGACGCGGCAACGCCGCGTCGAGCGCAGGCGGCAGTTCTGCAAGACAGCGCTGCAGCCACGCGATCGCCGACTCGCACGCGACGGCCAACTCCGCGCCGCGCGCAACGTGTGCAGCGATTGCGCTCGCAAGCGCGCAGCCGGTGCCGTGCACGCGTCCCACAGGTTTGCGCATGTGCAGAAACGTGCGCGTGCCGCTCGATGCAATCAGCGTGTCGACGAGAACCTCGCCATCGCCGTGGCCGCCTTTGATCAACGCCGCATCGCACCCATCGGCCAGCAACGCGGCGGCGCCGCCGTTTGGCGAGATCGCAGCGAGCTCTGGCAAGTTGGGCGTGAACAGCGACGCGCGCGGCGCGAGCACGTGGCGATATGCGTCCGCAACGGCGCGACCTGCGTCGTAGCCGCCCGCAGTCGCCGATAGCACCGGATCGACGATGCGCGGAGTCTCGGGCGCAAAGCGCATGGTCCACTCCGCCACGCGCTCCACCATCGCAGCCGATCCGAGCAGCCCGATCTTGATCGCGGCGACCGCGCCATCGTCGATCGCCGCGCGGATCTGATCGCGCACAAGCGCTCCGTCGACGCATTCGACCTTCTGCATGCCGCGTCGATTTTGGACCGTGATCGCAGCAGCGACCGCGAGCGCGTCGCAACCGTGCGCGAGCAGCGTGCGCGCGTCCGCCGTGATGCCGGCGCCGCCCGAAGGATCGAGGCCTCCGATGACGAGAACGCGCGCGCGCACCAAGGCCGTGCTACTCGTCGGGATCGCCGAGGCCCGTCGCGTTCGAGCCCTCGACGCCGACGGACTTCAGGATGTTGCGTTCGAGCCGGCGCTCAAGGCGACGCAGCGTGCGCGTGTCGCCGCACGGCAACTGGATCGAGCCGCCCGCGACCGAGCCGTGGCCGCCGAACGTGCCCTTCTCGCCCTGCATCGCGTAGCTGATCAGCTTCCACGCGTCGCCACCGAGCTCGGTGCGCACCGACACGTAGTAGCTGCAATCGACGAGGCCGCCGCAGAACACGGCGCGAATGCCCTCCATGCGCAGCAGCAAGTCCGCGACCTCGGCGACCATCTCGACGCTGCCGATCTGGCCAAGCGAGCACAGCGCGACGTGCTTGTAGCGACGCACCTTGCGCAGCGCTTCCTTCAACGTTTGGAAGTACGCCGCGGGCAGTTGCGGCCGCGTGATCTGCACGAGCTTCTCGCGATCGACGTGCGGAAACAGGAAGTCGTAGGCACGAAGGTCGACCTCGCTGACGTTGCGCGACAGGTCGGCAGTGTCGGTCTTGATGCCGTAGGCGAGCGCAGTCGCGACTTCGCGGCTCGGCACGAAGTTGGCTTCGCGGAAGTAGGTGGAGACCAGCGAACTCGTGGCACCGACATCGAGGCGAACGTCGCGGAACGGCTCATGGCCTGCGTTCGCGCCGTTCTCCCCCATGTGGTGGTCGATCACGATGTCGACCTTGATGCCCGCCGGAACGATGGTGTGCCCAAATCCTGGCTGCGTGTCGACGAGCGCAACGCAGTCGAACTCTTCGGGTCGAATCTGGTCGAGCGGCGTCAGGTCGATGCCGAGCCGATTGACCATCTCCTGGTTCTCTGCGCGCAGGATGCGGCCGCTCAGCGCGAACTTGCTCTCGACTTGGCCCGCGATCGACGCGAAGTAGCGGAGCCCCATGCCGCTGCCGAGGGAGTCGGGATCCGGGTTGTTGTGCGTGAGCACGAGCATCCGGCGCTTGCCGCGCAGCATTGCGAGCAGGCTCTCGGTCCGCGACAGGGGTGCTCGCGGCCGCTCTCGGGCGCTCGTGGAGGACATCGGGGTCATCAGGATCGACGGAACAGGCAGGGATCCTACAGGCCGAACTTGTCGAGGCATGCCCCCATGCCCGGAAGCTCGCCCGGCGGGATCGCCGGATCCAGTTCCAGGCACAGCGAAACGCCCTTGCCATGGGGCTTCAGTCCGGAGGCGATGAGGCCATAGTCCACCGCTCCGGAGCCTGGCGGCAGATACAGCCCCTCTTCGCGCGCATCGCCGAGGTTGGCGCCGCGACAACGCGAGCCAAACGCCTCAAGCCAAGCGCCTTGCGGCTCGGACAGCAGTTGTTCGCGACGCGCAGCGATGCCCGCGTCGTGCCAATAACCGAGCCGTAGGTTGGGCAAGTCCTCGTAGATTAACTGCAGCGATTCGAGGCTTGCGACTGCGAGCAGGCTGCGACTCTGCGTCAGGCAGAACGTGAAGTCGGGATGGCGGCGCACGATCGCGAACAGCTGTCGGCACACGCGATCGAGCGCCGCAGGCAGCGCGGCCTTGCGTCGAGCCGCGAGCGCTTGCACGCGCTCCGCAGTCCAGTCGTAGCGGCTATCGCCGAGGTCTTCGCGCTCGATCTCCCCCATCAGCGGCACGATGCCGGGCTCCAGCAACACGCAGCGAGCTTCGACCGAAGCGGCGAGCGCAACGGCAGCATCGACGGCGGCGAACGACGCGCGCACTTCGCCGTCGCGCGCAGACGCGAGGCCCGCGGTCGTCGGCCGTTCCGACAAGATCGAGCTGCAGCGCACGGCAGGAAACGACACCGGCCAGTCATGCGCAGCCGCGGCGATCGCGGCGAACGCCATCGGGCGCGGCGATGGCGAAGGAACGACGCCGACAAAGCCGGCCTCGCACAGCCAACGCAACATGCGCAGCGGATCGCTGGGACCGTGCACCGAAGCCCATGCGGCCCCGAGGAAACGCGACGTCGACATGAGCGCGCCATTCTGGAGAGCCGCAAGCGGAGAGGCAAACGGACTCCTTTGCGGATCCGCGTGCCGAGCGCCCCGCTGGCCCTTTCTCGCGTCGCATCTAGCATGCAGCGCCCATGCGATCCCTCACCGTCGCTCGCGCGTTCGGCGCGCTGTTGGCAGCCACCGCGCTCGCGGCGCCGCTGCGCTGCCAGGCGCAGGCCGAAGCGGATCCGATCGAGGTCTCCGTCAAGAAGCTGGAGAGCAGCCTCGAGCGCGCCGAGGCCGCAGCGAAGAAGCTCGCCGCCACGCGCGCGAGCAAGCCAAAGGACGCGGGCTCGGGCAGCGCGGCCGCAAAGGGCGAAAACGACAAGGCGATTGCCGAAGCAAGCGATCGCGCGAAGAAGGACGCAGAGCGCATCCAACGCATCGAGCAACAACTCGAAGACCAGAAGACGGCGAACGCGCGCTCGCTGCTCGATCTGCAGACCCAGCTTGCTGACGTGAAGGCGTCGCTCGAAGCGCGCGCTGTGCTCGCCGAGAAGGAGCGCGACGCCGCGCGCGAAGACACGGCCACGCTCGTTCGCGCGCAGCGAGACCTGCTCGACGCGGTGCGCGCGCAACGTGCGGCGGTGCAGGAACTCATTCGCGCTGCCGAGGCCGCGCTTGCCGCCAAGAAAGTGCCCGCCGCGCCGCGAGCAGACTCGTAGCGCGAGCGTCGCGACCGCGGGCTAGTCCGCGAACGGCTGCAGCAGCGCCTGCAGTTCTTGCATCGCGCGCATGTAGAGCGACCGCACCGTCACTTCCTTGGTGTAGCCGAGGTCGTCCAGCATGTCGGCGTAGGCCTTGCCCTGCAGCATGCGCAGTTCGATCACGCGGCGGTGCTTGTCGCTGAGCTTCGCCATCGCCTCGCGCATGGATCGGCTCAACTCGTCGAAGCGCACCATCACGCTTGGCCTCACGGTGCGATCATCCGCGAAGTGCTCGCGGCCGCCGTCCTCGTCGAAGTCGCCGAGATGCCGCACCTTGCCTTTGCCGCGCTTGTCCGCGCGTGCACGGCGCCAGATGTCCATCAACTTGCGCTGTGCGACCGTCTTCACCCAGCCCGAGAAGGACGCGCCTTCCTCCACCTTGAACTCGCCGATGTCCTTGCAGATCTGCAACAACACATCCTGCGCGAGATCGTCGAGGCTCTTGTCGGCGGGCAGGTTCTCGTGCCGCATCGCGTCGAGGATCCACTTCTGCATCTTCGCGTGCAGGTTGTCCCAGTGGACGTCGACGTCGACCGCGTCCTGCACCTGCTTCACGTGATGCAGCGTGCTGGACAACGGCGGCTTCTGCGGCTGGTCTTCCTTGCGCTCGCTCATGGGCGAAGAAGTGTAACGACTGGCGCATCTTCACGCGCAACCTGAAGACCAGAGCCTTGAGCCCCGGCGAACGGTTCTTACGGTGACGGTAAATGGCAGCGGCACCGCGCATCGGAATCGTCGACATGGGAAGCAACGCCATCCGCATGCTCGTTGCGGAGGCGTCGCCCGCAGGCACGCAGATCGTCGAAAGCCATCGGCTCTCGCTGCGGTTGGGCCGCGATGTCTTCGCGACCGGCCAAGTCCCGGAAGCCACGATCTCGGCCGTCGTCGACGCGTTTCGCCGCTTCCGCACGACGTGCGATCGCATGAACGTCGCGCAGATCCGCGCGATCGCGACGTCGGCGGTGCGCGAGGCGCGCAATCGCGAAGCGCTCGTCGACCGCGTTCGCGAAGCGGCGAACATCGAGATCGAAGTGATCTCGGGCACGCAGGAGGCATACCTGCTCGCGCGCGCCGCGGAGACGCGCGTCGACCTTCGCCGCGGTCGCTCCGTTCTCGTCGACGTCGGCGGCGGCAGCGTCGAAATCGTCGTCGTCGAGGATGGCCAAGTCGTCGAGGCAGACAGCTATCGCTTGGGCGCGCTGCGCCTGTTGTCGATGCTGCCCGACCCCAAAGCGTCTGGCGACACGTTCGTCGACCTGCTGCAGCGCCACCTCCGCGGCCTCGAGCGACGCATCGGCGCACACTTCGAGTCGGGACGCATCGACCGCTACGTCGCAGTCGGCGGCAACATCGAAAGCCTGTGCGATCTCGTCGGCCCCATTCCGCAGAGCAACGGAGTTGACGCGTGCCGCATTGAGGATGCGCGCAACAAGGTGATGGAACTCGCCGAACTCAGCTACGACGAGCGCATCGAGAAGTTCGCGCTGAAGCCCGATCGCGCAGACACGATCATTCCTGCCGGCGTCGTCTATGTCCGCATCGGCGAGCTCGCGGGTTGCAGCCAAGTCCTCGTGCCGCGCGTTGGCATCAAGGAAGGCTTGTTGGCCGAGATCGCAGAAGGCCACCTCGACGCGTTCGCGCCGGAGCAACATGTCGAGACGGTGCTGTCCGCATGCCGCGCGCTGGGCCGCCGCTTCCACTACGAGTCCGAACACGCAGAGTCCGTGCTCGAACTCTCGCGCCAGATCTTCGACCAAACCAAGCGATTGCACGGCCTCGATGCGCACGCGCGCGTGCTGCTCGAAGCGGCCGCGTTGCTTCATGACATCGGCATCGCGGTCAACAACGACGGCCATCACAAGCACTCGCAGTATCTGATCGAATCGAGCGACATCGTCGGCCTCGGCGATGACGAGCGTCGCATCGTCGCGATGCTGGCGCGCTACCACCGCCGGTCGGCGCCCAACCGCGAGCACGAAGAGTTCGCCGGCCTGCGTCGCAAGGACCGATCGACGGTCGAGCGCCTCGCCGCGATCCTGCGCCTCGCCGACGCGCTCGATCGCCAACACGCGGGCCTCGTGCGCAGCGTGCAGATCAAGCTGACCGGCGAGCGCATCGAACTCACGCCCAAGCTCGCGAGCGGCCAGAAGTCGCAACTCACGCTGGAGCGCCAGGCGATCGAGGAGAAGGGCGACCTGTTCGCGCAGCTGTTCGGACGACAAGTGGCGCTGCTCCGGCCGTGACTGCCAAAGTGCTGGACGACTCCCCCTGGCACTGACTGCGTTTTTGGCATTGACAGCCATTTTGGCGTATCATCTCACTGAAGAACACCCGACGAATCACTCGGAACCATCGATATCAAGGTCACTTAAGTCGATAACGCCACCTTGGCACACCCGTTGCTCCTGGGCCCCCAACACCAGGAGTAACCATGACCAAGTGCAACGTTCCCACCTTTCGCAGCCCGCTCAGCAACCTGTTCGACTCGTTCTTCTCGGACGCCCTGCCTGAGGCGTATCCCGGGTGCCACTGTCCGGCGACGGACATCCAGGAGACGGCGCAGTCCTTCGTGATCGCGCTCGACCTGCCCGGCGTCGCCGAGTCGGACATCCAGATCGAGGCGCTCGATCGCAACCTGAAGATCCACGCGGAACGCAAGGACGCACCGCAACAGGACGGCGCGCGCTTGCACCGCAAGGAGCAGCGGCGCGGCGCCTTCGAGCGCACGTTCTCGCTGCCGGACACCGCGGACACGACGCGCATCGACGCGAAGCTCGAACTCGGCGTGCTGACCGTGACCGTGCAGAAGATCGAGAAGCCGCAGCCGAAGCGGATCCAGATCCGCACGCAGGGCTGAGTCCCGCGGAGCCCGCCGTTTCTTCGACGGCGGGCTCCATGCATGCTGCGCGAAGGCACGCGCGCATGATCACGATCGTCCAACGAGTCCTCCACGCCAGGGTCCACGTCGACGGCGAAGAAGTCGGCGCATGCGCCCGCGGCTTCCTGCTGCTCGTCGGTGTCGAACGCGGCGACAGCGAACTCGACGCGGACGCGACCGCCGAGAAGTTGCGCAAGCTGCGCTGCTTCCCCGGACGCACGCCGATGGACGCGACGATCTCCGACATCAGCGGCAGCGTCCTCGTGGTCAGCCAGTTCACGCTCGCTGCAGAACTCGCGGAAGGCAACCGCCCGAGCTTCTCAGCAGCCGAAGACCCCGCAATTGCAGAGCGTCTCTACCTGCGCGTCGCCGATCGCCTGCGCGAGAGCGGCCTGCCGACAGCGACCGGCAAGTTCGGCGCGAAGATGGAAGTCACGCTGTGCAACGATGGCCCGGTGACGTTCGTGCTCTGCGCACGCGACGGCCGCGTGCAGCGCCGCGCCGCGCGAGAATTGAGCTGACCGCGCAGCTCGGTCAGCCGAGCCCCATCTGGTCGAGGTCGTCTTCGTCGAGCCCGAGGTAGTGACCCAACTCGTGCTCGAGCGTGATCGAGATCTGCTCGATCAAGTCCTCGGCGTCGCGCGCGATGCGCTCGAGGTTGCGCTGAAACAGGTAAATGTAGTTTGGCCGAATCTCGACGGACGACGCGGTGTCTGGCAACGGGGTGCCATCGAACAGGCCGAGGATCTCCGGATCGAGTTCTTCCTCGCCGCCGCGCAGCAACTCGACGGCGGGCACGTCCTGCACGATCACCGGCACGCGCTCGAGATGACGACGGAACTGCCGCGGCAACTTGCGCGCGGCGAGCCGCACTTGCTGATCAAACTCGCGGCGCGACATCCGCACCGGCAGCCGGAACCGATCGGGATCCGTCGAGTGCGCCAACGCGAAGTTCTCATCGGCGCCCGCAAAGTCCTCGTCGCGTTCGAGCAACATGCCGAGCACGAGATACGCATCCGTCGGCGCGCGCCCCGTGTCGAACGAGCGCTGCACTTCGACGCGCGCTTCCTTGAAGCGGCACTGCCGAAACAGCGCGAGCGCGAGCCAGCAACGCGACGTGGGACACTCCGCGTCCTCCGCGAGCACTGCGCGCAACCGCTGCTCGGCCTCGCGCGGACGACCGAGCGCGAGCAACGCGTCGGCGGCGAGGTAGAGCAAGTCGAGCGGATCGCCTTCGCCGGCCTCGAGCGCCGCCTCGGCGAGTTGCAGCGCTTCTTCGTCGCGACCCGCATCCAAAGCCGACTCGACGCGCGCAACCGCCGGATGGCGGCCGAGCACGGGATCGTCGTCTGGCGGGATGATTCCTGGCGGCTCGAGTTCCATGCCGATCTGCGCACCCTACCACGGATACGCGCGCACGCGAGTGCTCGGAGGATGCCCCGCAAGCGACATGGCGCGGGATTCCAGAACGGCGCAATCCCGAGGCAAGGCGCGCATTCTTGTCGAGACTGCGCATGGAGCCGCCCGCGGCCGCGGGCTACAAGGCAACACTCACTGCGGACATCCCTATGGCAAGCATCCGAACCATCCTCTTCCCCACCGACTTCTCCGCGCCCGCCGCACACGCGCTCGAGCGAGCCAAGGAGTTCGCCGCCACGTTCGGGGCCCGCCTCGTGCTGCTGCACGTGATCCCGCAGAGTGCCTATCCGATGCGCAACCTTGCGACGGTCTCAGGCTTCCCCAACCTGCGCGACGAGCTCAAGAAGGCCGCGGACCGCGATCTCACGGAGATGCGCTCCAAGTTGCCGGCCGAAATGAAAGTCGAAGGCAAGGTCCGCGAGGGCATCCCGCACATGCAGATCCTCGAGTGCGCAGCCGAATGCGGCGCCGACATGATCATCATGGCGACGCAGGGCAACACGGGCCTCAAGCACGTTCTGCTCGGCAGCACGACCGAGCGCGTCGTGCGCATGTCGCCAGTGCCGGTGCTCACGCTGCGCGGCCCGCAGGCCTGAGCGAACGGCCGCAGACGCGGCGCGTTCGCGGCAAGCGGCCTACTCAGGCGCCGAGCAGGCCTTCGCGGATCGCGAGGCGCGCGATCTCCGCAGGCGAATGGCAGTCGAGCTTGCGCTGCAGGTTCTCGCGGTGCTTCTTGACCGTGCCGAGCGACAGTTCGAGCGTCGCAGCGACTTCCTTGTTCGCCTTGCCGAGCGCGAGCAACTGGAACACCTCGCGTTCGCGCGGCGTCAGCGCCGCGAGCGCAGACGACTCGCTGACCGGCATCGTCTCGCCGCGCACCGCGCGCGCCATCACGCCGCTCGCGACCTTGGGCGACAAGAACGAGTCGCCGCGATGGATCGCGTCGATCGCAAGCGTCAACTCGGTCGGATCGCTGTCCTTCGACAGGTAGCCATCGGCGCCATTCTGCAGCGCTTGCTGCACGAACTTCTGGCCCTCGTGCTGCGACGCCATCAGCACCTTCGTGTGCGGGCTGCCCTTCTTGAGCGGCCCGACCGCGTCAATGCCAGACAGGCCGGGCATCGTGATGTCGAGGATCACGATGTCGGGACGAAGTTGGGCAACGAGGTCGATGCCCGTGCGCGCGTCGCCCGCATCGCCAATCACCTTGAACCTAGCGTTGCGCTCTAGCAGCGAACGGAAGGCTGCGCGGACGATCGCTTGGTCGTCGATGAGCACGATCGAAATGGTCTGCGTGTCTGCCATACGTGGATCCCTGAGAACTGCGGGGTTAGCTCGGTGGCTGCGGATCGGTGGAAACCGCGCGAGGCAGCGTCATCCGGAAGCACGCGCCGGGACCCGGCGCGTCAACCAGATCGAGCGTCCCCTGGTGCGACTCTGCGATCTTGCGACTGAAGGCTAGGCCAATGCCCGTGCCTCCATCCTTGGAACTTTGGAACAGCCGGAAGATTTCGTCTCGCCTCGCCGGCGGCACGCCGGGGCCGCTGTCGTGAACTTCGATCCACGCAGCTTGGCCCTCAGCTTGAACAGAGATGAGGATCCGTCCCTTCCCGTCGCATGCCTCGCAGGCGTTGCGCAGCAAGTTGACGACGACCTCCTCAAGCAGTTGGCGATCCGCGTGCACGAGCGCGCGTTCACTCGGCGGCTCCACTTCGATCGCCTTGCCTTCGCGCGCAGGAAACGCGTCGAGTTGCCGGATTGCGGCGTTGGCGACTTCGACGAGATCGACGTCCTCGAGGTCGAGTTCCAGCGGACGCGCAAACGACAGCGTGTGCGTGAGCAAGCGCTCGATGCGCTGGATGTTCTTCAAGAGATCGCCGACGACGACCTTCTCGTCGACACCAAGTCGATCGGCCACCGCCGCGAGCGCGTGACGAAGGCTCGTGATCGGAGTGCGGATCTCGTGCGTCAGCAGCGACGCTTCCTGCCCGAGGATCGCGAGGTTCTTGAGCAGGTCCATCTCCTTGTTGCGCGAACGATCGCGTTCTCGCAACAACTCGACGTGACGCACCGCGCGGGCAATCGCCTCGAGCAATCGCTCCTTTGTCACGGGCTTGCTGATGTAGTCGAACGCGCCGCTGCGCACGGCTTCCGACGCCGTTTCGAGCGTCGGCAGGCCGGTGATCAGCAACACGGGCTCGCGACATCCGCGACGCTCCGCGACTTCGCGCAGAACCTGCAAGCCGTCGAACTCGGGCATCACGATGTCCGACAGCAGCAGATCGAAGGCGCCTGGATGCAGATGTGCCTCGATCTCCGCGAACGTCTGGCCCGCGATCACTTGATGACCCTCGCGTTCCAGCATGCGCGCCAAGGTGCGGCGCAAGTTCGCTTCGTCGTCGAGGAGGATGATCCGTGCCATGTTCGTTCGCTCCGCCGACTGGGTCGTCGTGCGGAGATTGCCTACGATTGCGCGCGGGACCCAGTGGCGCCAGCGGCGGGAGTTGGGCCAAAGGTCGCTACTGAGCATCCGCAGTACGGCCCATGCGCCTGCAGAGCCCAACCGCTGGCTCTTTGGGGCAACGCTCCTAGGATCCCGCCCCACAATGAGCCGCCCGGACGATCTGCCCCGTAGACCTGCGCCTGGGCAACTCTCGCAGCAGGACGAGGCAGCGTTGATGCGCACCATCATCGCGACCGCGACCGAGGGCATCGTGACGATGACTCCCGGGGGCACGATCGAACTGGTCAACCGCGCGGCCGAGTTGATGTTCGGCTTCGGGCCCGGCGAGCTGATCGGGCAGGACGTCACGGTGCTGATGCCCAGCCCCTACCGCGACGAGCACTCGACCTACGTGCAGAACTACCTCGACTCCGGCCAGGCCAAGGTGATTGGCATCGGCCGCGAAGTCGTGGCGCGCCGCAAGGATGGATCGCAGTTCCCGATCCACCTGTCCGTCGGCGAAGGCGTCGTTGGCAACCGCCGTGTCTTCGTCGCGATTCTCAGCGACATCTCGGTGCGCAAGGAGTTGCAGGCGCGTTTGTCGCTCGCCGAGCGGCTCGTCGCGATCGGCGAGCTAGCAGCCGGCGTCGCGCACGAGATCAACAACCCGATTAATACGATCCTCAACTGCGCGCAGTTGATCCGCGACGGCGACTCCGCGATCGAGAACGTCAGCGTCATCGCCGATGAAGCGACGCGCATTGCGAGCATCGTGCAGGACCTGCTGCAGTTCGCGCGCAACGACAAGCGCGAGCTCGCTCCGACCAACCTCGCGGACGCGATCCAACGCACGGCTCGCCTCGTCAACGAGAACTACGAACGCGTGGGCGTGAAGCTCGAAGTGCGCATCGCGGCAGACGCGCCGACTGCGCTCGCCAACCGCTCGCAGTTGCAGCAAGTGCTGCTCAACCTGCTCAACAACGCACGCGACGCAGTGCTCGCAAAACGCTCCGGCGATCGATCGATCCTGCTGTCTGCCGATCCCGATCGAGGCGGCGTGCTCATCACGGTGCGCGACAACGGCGTCGGAATCCTGCCAGAGTTGCGCGACCGCATCTTCGAGCCGTTCTTCACGACCAAGCGAGCGCGCGGCGGCACCGGCCTCGGCTTGTCGATCAGCAAGAGCATCATCGACAGCTTTGGCGGCGCGATCACGGTCGAGAGCCAGCCCGGCGAAGGCGCGTCGTTCCGAATCTGGCTGCCCGCAGGCACTGAGCCGCTGTTGTAGGGCCATCAGGCCAACCGCCGTTGGCATCGGGTGTTCGCGTGAGATAGGCCGGATGCGGGACGTCCTCTTTCGCCCGACATGCGCGAACGCCGATGAAGGATGCGAACGCGGCCGTGCCAAGGCCGCAGGAGCCCTTGCATGAGTTCTCATTCGGCCCGCGCCCGCAGCGTTGCATCCCATGCCCATGACCCACGCCGCAACGAGCGCGGCATGGCGCTGATCTTCGCGCTGTTCTTCGCGGTAGTCGCCCTTGGCATCACGCTGTCAGGAACGATCTTCGTGAAGGCGCACCGCGACTCCACGAGCATCCGTTTTGCGAGCAATAGCCAGGCGGTCGAGTTCGCGCGCTCGGGGCTGGTCGAAGCGATCGGCTGGTTCCGCAAGCAGACGGCGCAGCCGGTGACGACGTTTGCGCCGCAGTTCGCGCCAACCGCCACGCCGCCGTCCTACGACACGATCGAGCCTGAGATCGGCATCGTGCGCGAGTTCGAAATCAGCGGCGCGATCTGGGGCCGCTATGAGGTGTGGAAGACGTGGGCCGCGGATCCCGATGCCGACCGACAGGCATTCCGTACGCAAGTGCAGTGCGAGGACATCTCGGACCAGCGCGGCAACCTGAGCCCTGGCTCGGTGTGGCGCCTTCGCAGCGTTGGCTATGTGTTCCGTCGCACGGACCCCAGTGCCCGATTTGATGCGGAGCCCAATCGCGTCATCGCGAAGGAACTCGTGGAGACCGAGATCCGTCGCCTCGCGCTGCAGCCTCCGGGCCAAGCGGCGCTGTGCACCGAGACCGCGAGCACGTGCCGCGTCAATACGCGCGGCCGCGTCTACGGCGGCACCAACGCCGCGGGCATCTACGTGAAGTCGGGCACGGGCACGGTCACCGTGTCTGGCACCGGCGCAACGGTCACGGGCGGCATCTCGCCGAACGCCAACTACGACGACAGCATGACGGCCGTGTTTGGTGTCACGCTGCCGGAACTGCAGGGCATGGCCGATGCGGTGATCGTCAATCCCGCTGAGTTCCCGAGCCCGCTGCCCGACACCGCGGTGGTCGTCGCCGACACCAGCCTCACGTTCGATGCGGCGAGGCCGCTCACGGGCACCGGCATCTTGGTCGTGAATGGCAACGTCACGATCCAGCCTTCGAGCTACTCAAGCTTCTCGGGGCTGCTCTATGTGAATGGCAACCTGACGGTGCGCGAGCCTTGCGAGTTGCAGGGTTCGATCGTGGTGACTGGCGCCGTGACCGTGCAGGGTTCGACGAGCGACTTCGCGACGATCACGTTCGACGACGGCATCGTGGCGCGACTGCGGCAGACGCTGGGCACGTATCGTCAGGCGACCTCGACGACGCGCCCGTTCTGGGGCGACCAGCGCTGAAGCGTGGCGTTGGGAGGGGCGACGACGCAGCACAGGGCGGCTTCGCTGCGGACGTCCCCCACAAGAGTTGCCCGAATCGGCAGCTTCCGAAGGCCGACGTAGCTTCCCGCGGTCAGTTTCCGACGAGCACCCGGCCTGGGTTGGAGACCGTGACGCCAAGTGGATTGGCCGCGGCATCGAACACAGCCCACTGCGCCCAGAGCGGCACGCACGGGAACGGCGCAGAGGGCATCGCGAGCGAGACGAAGCTTGTGCCGTTCGACGTGATCGCAATGTTCGTGAAGTCGGCGCCTGCGTAAGCGAGGCAACTCGGCGCGCCAAGCAGCGCGAGATCGATCGGCTGACTTGGCAGAGTGAAGCTCCATGCGAGCACGGCCAGCGCTGGCGCAGCGGCGGGCGCGTTCGACACGTGGACCGTCAATCCTGGCCCGCCCACTTGTGCGCTGCCTGCGAATGCGAGCCTTGGCGCGAGCGCATTGCTCCCAGCGCAACCACCATCGAGCGCAAGCAGGCCATGCGTATCCGTGCACAACTGCAGCTTGATCCCGCCGCCTGAGAACGCATTGCCACTGAAGCCGCCGCCAGGCGTCCACACATACGGAATGGCAGAGTCGGTTCGAAAGCCGGCAGTGCCCGCGCCACCGAGAGCGCCGCCGCCTATCACGCGAAACTCGACGACTAGGTCGCCGAGCGCGGGATCGAACACAAAGTCGAATGCCATGCCGAGCGGACACCACGTATTGGCGGTGGTCGGCACGAACCACTGCTGCACGCGCGAGGAGGCCACGGCTCCCACGAAGTTCGATTGCATCGACGACGACAATTGCCCAGATGGGTTGTGACCCATGGTGATCGTCACGTCGAGCAACTGCCGCACTCGCGACCCCGCTGGGGCAACCCGCAGATCTCGGATTCGGAATGGACTGTTCGGCAACAGCGCGCGGGGCACCATCAGCTGGTAGCGCAGGTCGCTGAAGATGGGGTCGTTCGGGTTGTTGTTGCCAAACGGCGCGGAACTCGGCGAACCAAAGCCCGGATCATCCGCGGGAATCGCGCGGCAACCTTGCGCGCGCAGCGACGCGAAGGCAATCGCGAGGATGGCAAGCGACGCAGGGAGCAGGCGGGCTGTGTACATGGAAAGGGCCCGACATCCGCCAGGCCCTTCTCATCGAAGCCTCGGCATGAAGCCGGGCAACCCCCTCCCCTTCGTTACGGCATCAGCGATCGCGAGCGGAGATCACCGTCTGCACCTGACTCCAGGCCGGCGGCCCCTTGCGCGTCGTGTCGATCAACACGAGATGCCACAGCAGCTGTCGCGCCGACGCAGGCCCCGTCAGCTGGACTTCCAGGCCGTGCGGAAACCCGTTCGCATCATCGCGAACGGCGAAGCGCGAGATGCCCGGCGCCTCGAGATCAAAGTTGGTCGCGACCGACGCGCGCCGATATGCGAGCACGCCGCGCACCGAGTCCGCCGCAGGCACGATGGCCCATGGATCCGGCCGATCCGATCCCGCAATCACGGTGTTGCTCAGCGTGC
>JACCDO010232348.1_pt1 | contig 17275 bp, 15 predicted proteins | sample 7446101 | NCBI WGS metagenome assembly JACCDO01 (sample SAMN15323440, study PRJNA562643) | freshwater metagenome | isolation source: river surface water | place: USA:Blue River Watershed | collected 2017-08-16 | reverse complement strand
CAACTGGAGGCGTATCGAATGGAATTTATTTCCAAGAAAAGTGTAGTCGGGGAATTGATGGCAGCCATGGGAAGCATTCCAAATGAGGAAAAGCGCGCTTACGGCCAATTAGTCAATGGTGTAAAGCAACTTGCCGAGGAGAAATTTCAAGTTCTGATTGAGAAAGTAGCTGCCTCCAACTATCCGCTAGGCGCGATTCACCCACTGACGGCTACCCGACAGCGCATCATTGAGATCTTTGAGCGCATCGGCTTCAACCTGTCTGAAGGACCTGAGATTGAAGACGATTGGCACAATTTCACCGCACTCAACTTCCCGGAAAATCACCCTGCGAGAGAGATGCAGGATACTTTTTTTATCGAGAAAAATCCAGATATCGCACTACGGACCCACACCTCCTCCGTGCAAGTACGCGTGATGGAAAATCAAAAACCTCCGATTCGAACACTTTCTCCGGGACGTGTGTACCGAAATGAAGCGATATCTGCTCGTGCACACTGCATCTTCCATCAGGTGGAAGGACTTTATGTGGACGAAAATGTAGGTTTTGCTGACCTAAAAAATACGCTGTATCATTTTGCCAAGGAGATGTTTGGCAAGGAGACTAAGGTTCGCTTCCGCCCCTCTTTCTTCCCCTTTACTGAGCCCAGCGCAGAGATTGATATCTCCTGCCTGATCTGTGGCGGCAAGGGTTGCAACGTATGCAAATACAGCGGTTGGGTAGAAATCGGTGGAGCAGGCATGGTGGACCCGAACGTGCTTGAAAATTGCGGTATCGACTCCACGAAGTACACCGGCTTTGCTTTTGGGATGGGCATCGAGCGAATTGCCATGCTGAAAAACCAAATCAAAGACCTGCGCTTATTTACCGAAAACGACGTCCGCTTCTTAAAGCAATTTAGGCCCATTTTATAAAGTAAAGCAGCCAGAATTCCACAGAATCTGTGTTTTTCACGCAAAATTCTAGAGAAAAATAATGCAGATTTATTTTTCTAGGCACTTCAGATTTCCTCTTTTTCTAGATCTTGGCTTTTTCACCAATAACAAAAGAAAATAAGGTTTGAAAATCAATTAAGTGGACAGTGGTCTGTCGACAATTATCCGCAGTAGTTCAACCCAAACTTAAGCCATTGGCATAATTGCGGATAATCATATAAATCTCAAGTTTCTCAAAACAAATGGGCCCGAATTTGAGTAAATTGTAGAAAATGGGGGCACAGCCCATTCCCAATCTTTAAATTTTTAGGCTATGAATGAAAAGCGAAAAATTACGCTAAAGGACATCGCAAAGGAACTCAAACTTTCCCCTTCGACGGTATCCAGAGCACTCAATGGCTATCCTTCCCTTTCAGAAGAAACCATTCAGTTGGTCAAAGATTTCGCAGCGAAGCACCAGTATGTACCCAATACGATGGCGGTCAATTTTCGGAAAAACCGTACCTCCATCTTGGGAATGATTGTACCGCAAATCGTGCATCACTTTTTCTCTACCACCATCAGTGGAGCCTTGGAGGCTGCCAAAAAAAGAGGCTACAGCATCCTCCTCGCCCAATCCTACGACCACCTCAAAGATGAAGTTTTGGCCAGCCAGTACCTCTTAGGCATGGGGGTGGACGGACTCTTGATTTCAGTTTCTAATGAAACCAAGGAAGCCGAGCACTTGCAAGCATTTTTGGATGAAGGCAAGGCAGTGGTGCAGTTTGACAAAATCACGGAACTCTTAGCAAGTCCAAAGTTAGTGGTAGATGACTTCGAAGGAGCCTACCAGGCTACCAGTCACTTGATCCGTCAGGGCTATCGAAAAATCGCCCACCTCAGTGGCCGAATGGAAGTAAAAAACGCGGAGCAGCGCTTTTTGGGCTATAAAAAAGCCTTAGAGGACCATGGATTAGGGTTTCAAGAAGAATGGGTAAAGCCCTGTTTTGACATCACCGAAGAGGAAGGGTTTTCCTTTACCAAGGCCCTGATGGAAAGTCAAAATCCACCCGATGCGCTTTTCTGCATCACGGACTTGGTGGCATTAGGTGCGATGAACTACTTGAAGTCAGCCAACTATTCCATCCCTTCCCAAGTAGGATTGGTAGGATTTAGCAACTGGATGCTTGCTGAATTTACCAGCCCTACCCTCAGTTCGGTAGACCAGTTTGGAGAAGAAATGGGTGCCAAGGCCGTGGAAATGCTACTTGCCCAACTTCAAAATCCTGAATTGAGCAACACAGACACCGTTCAATTGAAAACCAAACTACTGGTAAGGGGCTCATCTCAGAAGTCCTAAGACCCGATCCAAATCCTTAACGAGGCTCCAGAATCCGGAATCCATAAGGCTCAATCACCAAATGCTCGTGATCGGGCCCTACTGAATAATTCGTTTGGGTCCAGGAATCCAAAAGTTGGGTAGCAGACTCTCCTTGTTCCCGGAATGCATACCAAGTAAGCCCAGCAGGCTGGTCACTGAAGTTGAACAAGCAGTAGCGCCTCTCCTCTCCTTTTCTTCGGATCAATCCCGCGATATGCCTATTGTGTGGCGTCATCCAAGACACATTGCTCAGATCAGCAAACAGTTCTTGTGATTTCCGGATTGCCAAGAGTTTCTTGGTTCCTTCAAAAAGTTGAAACTCCAAGGTGCCTTCTGTTTTTCTTCGATTCACTTTTTCCCAATCCAGCAATGGGCGATGCATCCAGCGGTTGTCGTAACTCTTGGAAGGATCCTGTTGGAAGCGGTAATCGTTGGTGTATCCGACTTCATCCCCGTAAAAGAGCATGGGTAGTCCACCCAAAAAGATGGAATGGGCTTGCATGAGCAAGATTTTTTGGATGCTCTGCTCAATAGCAGGTCCGTTGCTCTCAAAGAGTGCCTTTTCCAAGCCGCAAAGTGAGGCAAGCGTACCACTGATGCGCGCATCTCCTGTCTTGGGGTTGGAGGAGAAAAGTGCCCCCCGGGCAGGACTCATCCATTGGTCTCCAGAATAGGAATAGTATTCCTTCAAAAATTTGCGGTGCAGGTAGGGGTCTTTTCCTGTTTGTGCGATGCTGGCGTCCTCGTAGCCGAGCCCGATGTCATCGTGACAGCGGGTGTAGGTAATCCAAGAGGTACCGTAAGGCTTACGGAGAATGTCTCCTTGAGCCTGAAGCATGACGCTCGTATCACCAGAAGCTAGCATATCCCATTGCAGGGCCATCTGAGTGGCATTGTAGGCAAAATCACATTCTTGGGCAACATAGTCACCTGTCCCAAAATAATTCATGATGTCTTTAGGCGCTACGATCGCCTCTCCGAGTAGCGCCATCCCAGGCGTAGCCACTTGAACGCACTGTTTGATTAATCGAAGGAGAGTGTGCGCTTGGGGAAGATTTTGGCAAGAAGTACCTGTTTGCTTCCAAATGAAGGCGGGTGCGTCGATTCGGAGTAGGTCTACCCCGAGGTTGGCATAAAATAAAATAGTCTCCACCATCGCCTGCAATACCTTGGGATTGCTAAAATTTAAATCCCATTGGTAGTTGTGAAATACCGTCATTACCCATCGCTTCATCTCCTCATTCCAAGTGAAATTGCCTGGGGCACTTTCCGGGAAAATCTCTGGCATGGCCTGCTCAAACTCATTGGGAATCCAGCGGTTTTCGTAGGTGTAGTAGTAATTCTGGTATTCTTGATCCCCTGCCTTGGCCTTCATCGCCCAGTCGTGCAAGTGAGACGTGTGATTGAGCACAATGTCCAACATCAGGTACATGCCTTGGTCATGCATGGTCTTCCGGAGGGCAATCAAGTCTTCTAAAGTCCCAAACCGTGGATCTACCTTACGGAAATTGGAAACCGCATAGCCCCCATCACTTTCTCCCTGTGGACTCTCAAAGAGCGGCATCAAATGAAGAAAATTTACCCCCAAGTCCTGCAGGTGCGGAAGTTTGGAAGGCATGGTTTTGAGGTTGCCTGCAAAGCGGTCCACATACATACTCATGCCGGCCAGATTTTGGCTCAAAAACCAATTGCGTTCGGCGGCCTTGTTTCGATCTCGCTCACGAAGCGATTCTTCTCTCGCTTGGTAACCCAGTATTAGGCTTCGCAAAAGTTCGAGCAACTGAGACTCGGCTTCCTCATGAAACCCATAAAGTTCTTGAAATAGGGCTTGAATTTTGGGCAGGCTAGCATGAAAACGGGTAACAAAATCCCGATCTGCCCCCTGAACATCTAGGGTATAGGCTTGAAAAAGCTGGTTTATTTTTTCAGTACGCGTGATTTCTACCGACATGGGTGTAGGCAAGGGTGGTGATGGAATAGATTAATGTCCTGAAGGGGCTTGTGAAGGCAAAGCGGTCGTTTTACTTGCTTTGATTCTCAGGGTAGCGACCGAAGCAATCAGCAGCAGTACCCCTCCAAAGAGAATGGCATGCCCCGCATCGTTATTTAAGAAGTACTTGGAGATATAACCAAAGGTTAGCGTCTGGAAGATCATGGGGATCACGATCATCATGTTGATGATGCCCATATAAACGCCGTAACGTTCTTTGGGGATTTCGTTGACTACCAAAAGGTATGGTATCCCCATCATGCTGGCCCAAGCAATGCCAAATCCAGTCATGGGAATAAACAAAGCGTACTTGTTTTCCAGCATGGGGAAAATCAACAAGCCGATTCCCGCAAGCAACAAACAGATAAAATGCACCCGCTTGGCTCCATATTTTTGAGCCAGGGTAACTAAGAAGAAAGCAGAAAGGAAGGTGACAATGTTGTACCAGCCATTCACCAAGCCTGCCCAACCTACTGCTTCTTCGTATGCTGCAGGATCAGAGGAAGGGGTCACTTTCCATACGGAAAGGGCAATACTCTTGGCGGAATTCTGCCAGTAGCAAAACAGGGCATACCATTGGAAGAGGTACACCAAGGCCAGTTTCCACATGACGGAGGGCATGACTAGGATTGCCTCGACAATCTCTAAATTTTGGGCAAAAAGCACCCGTAAGGCAGGCTTTGAATCCACCCAAGACAGCACTTTTCGAATCAGTCCACGATCAAATAGCGTAAAAGGTAACAGGATTAAAAAAGCGGCATAAGCCACTAAAGTGCTCAGGATAGAAAGAAAAAACTGAATAGCAGGATGGGGCATGCCCTGATTGCGAAGACGCAAGGCGGCCAACTCCTCTTCAGAAGGAGGGTATTCTGGGGTCTTGGACATACTCCAAAGTACCGAGGTAATCGAACAGACGGTTCCTAGGAAGAAGGAAGCATATACCCAAACCGGGAGGACACCCCAGCTACCTTTGAAGTAGATTTGAAAAAAGAAGAGCGATAAATTGGCTAGCGTAATGCCTAGACCGGTGAAGAAACTTTGGGTCAAGAAACCTTTACCATGCTGTTCCTCGGGCAAGGAATCAGCAATCAAGGCCCGGTAAGGCTCCATGGCGGTATTGTTGGCTGCATCCAGCACCCAAAGCAAGCCTGCCGCCATCCACAAGGAACTACTGAAGGGATAGAAAAACAAACAGATGCTACAAAGTAGTGCCCCAATAAAGAAATAAGGCTTTCGTCTCCCATAGCGATCGCTCCAGGTACTGTCACTCAGTGCACCAATGATCGGCTGAATCAAGAGCCCCGTCATCGGACCAGCAAGGTTGAGTAAGGGGATCTCATCTGGGGCTGCTCCCAGCATGTCGTAGATGGGATTGACAGCACTTTGCTGAAGTCCAAAACTATATTGGATCCCAAAAAAACCAACGTTCATGTTGATGATTTGGGAAAAGGACAAGGCGGGCTTTCGCATGGGCGATTTTGGGTTTCGGTCTTTTTGGGCAATAATCCCTCAAAAAATACGAAGATTCGTTCGCTAAAAAACAGGAAAACGTGGCGAATTACTTGCTATTTTCAGAAAAGCCCTAGGAAATCGATTGATTTGCATTCCTCTGAACTAAAAAAAATAATGCCGCCGGCTATTCCTTTGCGCGGATTTCCAGAAATTTTAACTCCAAGCCTTTTTCAAAAAGCGAAGCCAATTTCCATGCATCACCTTTTGAACATCCTCTTCGGAATAGCCACGCGCCCGGAGTAGGTCAGGAATTTTTTGTAGGTCTGCGATACTTTCCAAGTCCGAAGGACACTGTTCCTTTCCAAAGGCTCCATCCAAATCAGAGCCTATGCCGATGTGGTTGGCATTTCCTGCCAACTGGCAGATATGGTCGAGGTGATCAAGAAAAGTAGCCAAGGTTACGTTTCGCTCCTTTGGTGTACTTTCTCCGCGGATCCAGCCTGGACTTAGCATCCAAGCATCAAATACCCCGCCTATCACCGCTCCACGAGCAATCAGGGCCTTGATCATCTCATCGGAGAACTGTCGGTTGTGATCTACTAGCGCACGGCAATTGTTGTGACTGGCCCATACTGGTCCTTGAAAATGATCCAAGGCATTCCAAAATGCCAAGTCACAGAGGTGAGTGGCATCCAAGATGATTCCCAATTCATCCATTTTGCGAAGCAAGTCCCTCCCTTGTTGGGCAAGTGGAGCGGAAGAATCGGTGCCGTAGGCATAACGCCCTGGGCCGTAATGGGCGGGGCCCAATGCTCTCAAACCGTTTTCGTAGGCTGTTTCCAGGTAGTCGAGGGACACGATGGAGTCGGCTCCTTCTAGGGATAAGATGTAGCCAATTGCCTTTTGACTTTTATCCTCCCCAGCATTCCAGTAAGCCAAATGGGCCTCCAAGTCCTGCCAATTCCGAATTTGTTTCAGTTCGCCCTGCTTTTCCATCGCCCGATACCAGGCAAGTTGTGCTTGGGTATGTGCCCAGGCTTGTTGGGGCGAGTGCCAACCCGGCAGCGGATTGTCTGTTGCTACAAAGCGGGCAATCTGCGTGGCAACAACTAGACCCACATTTCCTTTGCGGAGCTCTGGTAGGGAGACCGTCCCATTACCTCGATCGGGCTTGTCGGTCATCCCCTGCTCTCGGGCATTGATCTCCGCAAGTGGGCGGGTAAGGTCCCGGTTCCACTCCATCGCATTCATGCTCAGGTCCAGGTGTGCGTCGATGGTAAACATGTTAGAAGGCTTGGAGGATAAATACGGTGGGCACTTTGTGCAGGTCGAGGGGGTAATTTTTCCAGTCCGCAATGGTTTTGGTTTGAATTAACTCATCCGCCGCGGTGAGGTTTTTGGCGATACACAACTTCGTCTGTGGGTACAAAGACGAAAGTGCATCGGCTAGCAATTGATTGTTACGGAAGGGCGTTTCCATAAAGAGTTGAGCTCTTTTTTCCCGAAGGGACTCCTGTTCCAAACGCTTTAAAGCCACTGACCTCTCTTTTTTATCGATAGGCAAGTAGCCATGAAAAGCGAAAGATTGGCCCGAAAAGCCAGATCCCATTAGTGCTAGAAACATGGAACTTGGGCCTGAGATAGGTACCACTTGAATGCCTTTTTGGTGCGCATAGGCCACGGCCAGGGCACCCGGATCGGCAATGCCTGGACAGCCCGCTTCAGAAATTACCCCGATGTCGGCTCCATTCAGGAGGGGCATCATCAATCTAGAGACTTGCTCGGGCGGGGTGTCTTTGTCTAGAACTTCCATATGTAGTTCTTCGATGTTGATTCCCAACTTCAAACTAGAAATGTAGCGCCGAGCGGACCGTGGATTTTCAACCAAAAAGATTCGGGTATGTGCAATGACATCTTGAACTTGAGGAGAGATCACCCAGTGGGCCGTGTTTTCGGCCAGTACATTGGGAATTAAAAATAATTTTCCTTGAGGCATGTACGGTAGGAATTGATTTCGAAAGTTAAAATTTAATGTGCGAAATCCGTACCTTAATCGAGCTTATACTTTCTCCAAACACCGCCATGCTCAAAAAATCACTCCTCTTCACCTGCTTGCTGTTACTTAGCCTCCCCTCTTATTCCCAACAAGTCAAAGCCTTGGTCGGTGGAACCTTGATCGATGGATTTGGAGGTACACCTATCCGCAATTCAGTAATTATTGTGGAAGGGGAACGGATAAAGGCCATTGGACAGGTGGGAAGCCTAGCCATTCCTGCTGGAGCGGAAGTGATTTCGACGGAGGGGATGAGTGTTTTGCCTGGACTTTGGGACATGCACGTGCACCTGATGCTCAATGGTCACAGCGACTACACGCATTGGGACAGCACCTACATCGATGTGTTTGAGTCGGTAATTATGCCATCCTCAGCCCATCAATTACTGATGGCAGGCGTGACTTCAGCTCGAGACTTGGGCGCCCCACTTGAGGCCAGCATCAATGTCAAAAAACGCATCCAAAAAGGAGAAATCCCAGGTCCCACGATCTATGTGTCTGGACCATTTATCCAAAAAGCGCCTTATCCAGGGACAGAAGCCTTCCGCTGGGGAGTCAATGGGGCTGCAGATGCCCGAGCAAAAGTAAAGAAACTGATTGATGCGGGAGTCGATGTCATCAAACTCATCGACCAAGACCAAATGACCTTGGAAGAAGCCAAAGCTGTGGTGGACGAGGCGCATAAGTATGGAAAAATGGTGGTAGGCCATTCCCATCGTCCCGATGAAATCCGAATTGGACTCCAAATCGGGGTAGATAATTTTGAACATACCGGTTTGAGTAGCGCCCCGGAATATCCAGAAGACATCATGAAGATGATGAAAGAGCGCGCAGCAAAAATGAACCTAGGCCCACTTTTCTGGACCCCCACCGTAGAAGGACTTTTCAATTACGAATTTGTGCGCGACAATCCAGAAAAGTTGGACGATACCTCTTGGCATTTGGGGCTTCCAGATTCAATCATTCGAGACATTCGCGCTTCACTCCGATTCCCTGGAAGAATGTCCTACTTTCAATTGACCCCAGTTCGCAAACCAACCTTAGACCGCAAATTTGCCCAACTCAAAGAAAGTGGGGTAGTGATGCTCATAGGCACGGACAGTGGCATCCCGATGAAATTCCACAGCCAAAGTACCTGGAATGAATTGGATGTATGGGTCAACCAGTTTGGAATGGACCCCTTGCTGACCATCAAAGCGGCTACCTATTGGCCAGCCGTAGCCATGAAAGTGGAAAAAGATTACGGTACCATCTCCGAAGGAAAATATGCCGACATCATCGCCGTAAAGGGGGATGTGTTGCGCTACATCAACTTGCTTCAAGATGTAGACATGGTAATGAAGCATGGGAAGAAGGTGAAGTAAAATTGTTGACGGCTAACGGTCGACGGTCGACATCCACCCTATTTAAACTTCAAACCTAAGTTTCCTTGGGTACAGATTTAAAAGCGGATAGGCCTAATTAACCAAATCAGGGTGTTTTTTTTCATTCAGATCTGCGTGAAAAATAAGTACTACAAAAAAGAGTTGTCGCAAATTTTGAGATAACTCGAATTTTAGCCTAAAAATCTTCTCATCTCTGCCACCACTGCTTGCGGCTGCTCGGCATGTAGCCAGTGCCCTGCATTGGAAATAGAGATCCAGGTACAATTAGGGAAATGACGCTTCATATCGGAATGGTCTTTCTCTTGAATGTAGGAGGAATTGGCTCCTCCCAAAAATAAGGTCGGTCCATTAAAAACAGTCCCATCTTCCAAGGCTTTCCCCACCTCTTCGATGTGTTGGGTGATCACCGGAAGATTGATTTTCCATGCAAATCCGTTCCCGTCCCTACCCAGGCTTTTGAGCAAAAATTGGCGAATTCCCAGTTCCGGAATGTACGGAGCGAGGAGATCATCCGCTTCTTTTCTAGATTGGAGATGGGAGAGATCTAGTGCATTCAATCCTTCCAAAATCACTTGGTGGTGAATGGGGTAGTACCTCGGGGCAATGTCTCCTACGATGAGTTTGCGTACCCGTTCTGGGTACTGCACCGCAAAATTCATCACGGTCTTTCCTCCCATGGAATGTCCCATCAAGTACACAGAATCCAAGCCCTCTGCATCCAATAATTCCCGTAAATCCTCCACCATGACCCCATAATTCCATTCTATAGAATGAGGAGAATCCCCATGGTTACGCTGATCCACAAGATAAAGCGTGTAGTGCTCCACTAGTTCTTTGGCAATGGAAAACCAATTGTCTAAGGAACCAAAAAGCCCATGGAGAATAACTAACGGCGGGCCGGAGCCATTTTTTCTGAAATTTAGCTTCATATTAATTTTGTCAACGGTCCACTGTCGACAGACGACAGCAGATTCGTAGTGATATCAAATTTACATTCTAAATAAAATTCGCTTTTCATTTTCGAAGTACTTAATTGCTACGCATTTAGTCAACGGTCCATTGTCAACAGACGACAGCAGATTCGATATGGCACCAAGTTTAGAATCCAAACTTTAATAACTCATTCTTAACTGGAATACAATTGACTGTGGTCCGTATACCATCGACTGTTGACACATAATCATCAAAGACAACAGTTGATCTGTGCTAATTGTAAATCTTGAGTTTAGAATGAGTTCCGAAGCGCTTGGATTTTTACAATTAAAGATTCATAAGCCGTATAAAGCCTTAGGAAATCGTGCTCATAAATAAGACTTCTTTTCTTTCCCAGATATAGGCAACTAATGACTTCTATCCCAGACCGTATCGAATATCCAAGAAATTTCTTGAATTCTGCGTTGGACTGACCGGTAGAACCTTCTGCTATATTTAATGCTACAGAATCCGCAGCCCGTTGAACTTGTGAACTAAGCACAAATCGTTCCTCCGCAGGGAATGTTTTTACCAAAACATTCACGTCTGCTGAAAGATTTATTGCCATTTCCCATACTCTTAATTCTTCAAATTTGAATGCCATAACCTAGGTGTAAAAATGTTAAAAACTAAAAAAAATGACGTTAAGATTTAATTGGGTAAAAAGTCATTTCGTCAATGGTCGACTGTCCATAGTCGACAGCAAATTCGAAAGGATATCAAGTTTAGAATCAATTCTTTAATACGTTTTTTATATTCAAAGCACAATTGACTGTGGTCCGCCGACCGTCGACCGTTGACAAATTTTACAAATCCAACTGCCTGCGGTACAACTGGATTGTGTTTTCTAGGCCGTAGTACAAGGCATCACAAACCAAGGCATGTCCGATGGATACTTCTTCTAGCTGTGGGATTTGCTGCTTCAAATACGCTAAGTTGTGCAAGTCCAGATCATGTCCCGCATTCAGTCCTAGACCCAATTCAGCAGCAAGAGCAGCCACCTCCACATAGGGTTGCACGGCTTTCGCTCGATCTTGGTGATAGCCACTGGCGTAAGGCTCCGTATACAGTTCTACTCGATCCGTACCAGTCAACTTGGCGGGCTCAAAGAATCTAGGATCAGGATTGATAAAGATGGAAACTCGGGTACCCATCCCCTTCAATTCAGCCACAATATCTTGGAGCATCGATTGATGCTGGATGGTATCCCAACCGGTATTGGATGTGATGGCTGTCGGTGGATCAGGGACCAGGGTGGCCTGAGCGGGCTTCACTGTCCGGATAAGGTCCATAAATCGTGCATCGGGATAGCCTTCGATGTTGAATTCGGTGCGGACCACTTGTGCCAGGTCCAAGACATCTTGGTAGCGAATGTGTCGCTCATCGGGACGTGGATGGACGGTAATTCCCTGTGCGCCAAAGCGCTCACAATCCAAAGCCACCTGGACCACATTGGGATTATTGGCCCCTCTCGCATTCCGTAGGGTGGCAATCTTGTTGATATTTACACTAAGTTTTGTCATTTAGGCACCAAAAAAAGGTATTTTTACTTTGTTGTACAGGTATAACACAAAACTAAACCTTATGGCTTTAAAGCAACGAATAGAAACTGAAATAAAATCAGCCATGATTGCCAAAGACAAGGTGCGCTTGACCGCCCTTCGTGCAATCAAATCCTTGATTCTATTGGAAGAAACCAAAGAAGGTTACTCCGGCACGTTGAGTGAAGAAGACGAATTGAAGTTGCTCACCAAAGCAGCAAAGCAGCGAAAGGATTCTGCTGAGATTTATGAAAAGCAGAACCGGGCGGACCTCTTGGAAGTGGAATTGGCGGAGCTAGCCGTCATTCAGGAGTTTTTACCCAAGGCCTTATCAGAGTCAGAGCTGATCCAGGCCATCCAAACCATTATCGATACCTGTGGTGCTTCTGGTCCAAAGGATATGGGGAAAGTGATGGGACTGGCGAGCAAGGAACTAGCAGGGAAAGCAGATGGCAAGGCCATCGCTGAACACGTTAAAACCCTTTTATCTAAATAGGTTGGAGCCGATTGATGTGATCCTCCTTCTCCTCCTAGCTTTAGGAGCATACGAAGGCTACAAGAAAGGCCTCCTGATGAGTATTGTTGGCATCTTTGGCTTTGTACTGGCCATTGTGCTGGGCATCTATTTCATGGAGTTTGTAGGCAATTGGTTGGCTTCAGAAACGGATCAAGAGGCCTTAGCAATTCCAATAATTGCTTTTTTACTGATTTTTTTTAGCACCCTTTTTCTGATCAACATCGCAGGCCGAGCATTAAAAAAGATGCTTGGATTGGTCCTATTGGGTGGCTTAGATAGCCTTGGTGGAGCAGTGCTGGGCATTGTTCGTACCGGGTTTTTTATCAGTTTGCTCGTCTGGGTATTGGGAAAACTGGAACTGGAATCCATCAAAAATTGGCAAGCCGAAAGTGAGTACTTGGCCTACATCGAGCCACTTACTCCAGGAGTTCTTGAATTATTAGATCCAATTCTTCCTTCCGTGAAAGATGCAAGCCAAGAGTTGATTCAAAAGTTGGAAGGAGGCACCAACTAAAAAGGCTTTCTCGAAAGAAAGCCTTTTTAGTAGAGTTCATTAATCTATCTTAAATCAATCACTTCAATTCCAGGGTATTTTTTAAGATCAAAGGTGAAATAACTCAAGGGCAGGCTAGGCGTAGCCTTCAAATTTTTGAAGGAATAGGTAAATACGCCCCCCTGACCATCTAGCATTTCCCATCCCAACAGTTGCTGATTTGCTTTTTCAATGAGCAACCGAACTTGCTTGAATGGCGCATTGGATTTTAAAGCGGTCAATTCCACAATGGAAATGGGTTTTCCTTGGTAAACTTTATCTGCTAAAAGCTTGTAGTTGAACCCAGACTGGTAAAGTCTGTAAATATTAGAGGGGGTCAATTCTCCTTCCATTAGGGCGGCATCGTTGATGGTAACCTCTTTGTACCCCCCTGTTTGAATAAAAGTCCAGACGGTCTTTCCATCGTTGTAAATTTCTTGGTCGGGAAGCTTCAGGCGGTATTTATCTCCAAGGACCGCTACTTCTCCACTCTGACGATCGCCTGCTCCACCTTCATCTTGGAAGGTGTATTCAAAACTAGCCGTGAAGCCCTTCATGCTCTGAAATTTTTGGCTCATGGCGTCCAAGACTACTTTTGCCTTGGGGTCTTTTTGAGCTTGGCTTGGTGCCGCAAAAAAGCAAGAAGCTAAAAATGCAAAAAAAAGAATTCTAAGATTCATAGAAAGGTCTGCCGTAATCAATAAGCATCGCTTACAAACTACTCAATAACCGTTCCAAACTTACTTCGTCCTGGATTAAAACCTCACGCGCCTTGGATCCTTCAAAGGGTCCTACTACTCCAGCTGCCTCAAGTTGATCTACGATTCTACCTGCCCGATTGTATCCTAATTTGAGTTTCCGCTGAATCAAGGAAGTACTTCCTTGTTGGTGAAGCACAATCAGACGAGCTGCTTCATCAAAAAGAGGGTCTCGGTCAGACAAGTCGATGTCTGCTACACCACTATCTCCATCTTCGCCCACAAACTCAGGTAAAAGGTAGGCCGAAGCATAGCCTTTTTGCTCACCAATCCAGTCGCAAACTGCATCTACCTCTGGGGTATCTAGGAAGGCACATTGGATACGGGTCATTTCAGAACCTACAGACAGGAGCATGTCGCCCATACCAATCAATTGATCCGCTCCTCCAGCATCCAAAATGGTGCGTGAATCAATCTTGGAAGTAACGCGGAAAGATAGTCGAGCGGGAAAGTTGGCCTTGATTACCCCTGTAATTACATTCACCGAAGGGCGTTGGGTAGCAACTACCAAGTGAATTCCAATGGCACGTGCCAATTGCGCCAATCGGGCAATGGGTGCTTCAATTTCCTTGCCTGCGGTCATCATCAAATCCGCCAACTCATCGATGACCAATACAATGTACGGCATGAAGTAATGTCCATTTTGCGGATTCAACTTCCGCGCAATAAACTTGGCATTGTATTCCTTTAAGTTTCGACATCCCGCTTCTTTGAGCAAGGTATAGCGGTTGTCCATCTCAATACACAGGGAATTGAGCGTGTAAATCACCTTCTTGGTATCTGTGATGATTGCTTCTTCCGCTCCAGGGAGCTTGGCAAGGAAATGCCTTTCAATTTTGTTGAACAGGGTCAATTCCACCTTTTTAGGATCGACCAACACAAACTTCAACTGAGAAGGGTGCTTCTTGTAGATCAAAGAAGCCAAAATCATGTTGAGTCCTACCGATTTTCCTTGACCCGTCGCACCAGCCATCAACAAGTGTGGCATCTTGGCCAAATCGGCCACAAACACTTCGTTGGAGATGGTTTTCCCCAAAGCAATCGGCAAGTCCTTATCGGACTTCATGAATTTTTCAGTTCCCAGCACTGCGCGAGCAGGTACTAGTTCTCGATTCTTGTTGGGCACCTCAATCCCTATGGTACCCTTACCAGGAATAGGCGCAATGATTCGAATCCCTAAGGCCGCCAAACTCAAGGCAATGTCATCTTCCAAGTTTTTGATTTTGGAGATTTTCACCCCTGGGTTGGGCACAATTTCATACAAGGTGACCGTGGGCCCAATGGTTGCTTGAATGCCTTGGATCCCAATTTGGAAATTCTCCAAGGTGGTCACAATCTTGTCCTTATTTTCCTCGAGTTCCTGACGCGATACGGTGACTTTCTTCACATCGTATTCGTTGAGCAAATCTATCGTCGGATACTTGTATCGGGGTAGGTCTAGAGTAGGGTCGTAGGGATCCAAATTTTCTACCTCCTCAGCAGTCTTTTCTTCTTCAGGACCTTTTTGAACGGTGAAATTTCCATCCTTGAGGAGAACAGTTTCATTTTCATCCTCCAACAAATTCACCTGTGGCACATCAAAAAGGTCTTCTTCCAAATCATCTGAAATGGGTAAGGGAGGAACTATGGGAGCGACAGGCTCTTCGGCCAAACTGAAGTCGACTTTATCTCCGGCCGTGGGTAGGTTGGGATCATCTGATTTCACCTCCCACTCAGATCCATCATCATCAAATTCTTCTTCCTCCGGATCCTTCGTTTCAAAAGGAGAAGGAATACCAGATCCAAACTCCTCGTCAAGGTCCAATCCATCCGAAATTTTTGGTTTGGGAGCAAACCAATTGAGCTGCTGTATACCATAAAATAGGATGATGAAAATAAAAAAGGTGCCCGCAATCAGGATCCAGGTACCCATCCCTAAAAAGTCGTAAGACAGCCTAGCCAACTCGTAACCCAAGCCACCCGAAAGAAAACTCCAATTCGAATAACCATCAACCAACATGCCTGCATACCCAGTCACCAACCCGATCCAGGCGGTAAAGAATAGCGCAAATAGCGCATAGCGCGTCAATGAATACAGGGAAAGCTTAAAGGTACAGCGGAAACCTAACAAAAACAAAAATGGAGGAAACAGAAAAGCAGCAACCCCAAACCAGCGGAAAATCATCCAATGTGCCGCTTGTGCTCCTAGGTAGCCCAACCAGTTTTTAGACTCCTTGGCCGCATCGCGGACTGCTTGGTCTGTATTATTCATGACCAAACTCTGGTCTTGAGGTCCATTCATCAAGTAGGACGCAAAGGCAACCACCAAAAAAATGCTGATTGAAATCAAAATAATCCCGAAGGTAATCCCGACCTGCTTGGTCTCAATTTTCCCAAAAGAAAAGGAAGGCTTTTTGGGTTCAGGACTTGCCTTGGGCGCGTTTTCAGCTTTTTTTCGAAACGTATTGGTCTTGGGTGATTCAGATGCCATTTGCAGATAAAATACGAAGGTTAATGTTAGCCAAAAGTGAGAAGAATGCCAACTTACTTGGTGAATTTGAGCAGGAGACCCTTCTTGATTTTTTTGATTAAGGATGGACCCTCATAAATCATGCCCGAGTACACTTGAATTAGGCTTGCACCCGCCTCCAACTTCTCGATGGCGTCTTTGGCAGAGAAAATACCCCCCACACCGACAATTGGAAAAGCTCCTCCAGACTGCTCGTGAAGGTAACGAATGACTTCCGTGCTTCTTTTTTCCAAAGCCTTCCCACTCAAACCACCCGCTCCAATGCTGTCCAGTTTTTGTGGATCGGTCTGCAAATTGGATCGATCCAAAGTGGTATTCGTGGCGATCACCCCTTCAATTTGCGTTTCTCGGACGATCTCAATAATGTCATCCAACTGCCCATTGGTCAGGTCAGGCGCAATTTTCAATAAAATAGGTTTGGGGTTCGGATGCTGTGCATTGGCCGCCTTCACTCCTAACAGCAATTTTTTCAAAGGCTCTTTTTCCTGAAGATCGCGCAGGTTGGGGGTATTGGGCGAACTTACATTCACTACAAAATAATCTACGTAAGGATGCAGCGCTTCTAGGCAAAATAAATAGTCAGCAAGCGCCTCCTCATTTGGGGTCACTTTGTTTTTGCCAATGTTTCCCCCAACGATGACAGAAGATTTTCTTTTTTTCAGTCGCTCAATCGCACCCAGTACCCCACCATTGTTGAAGCCCATGCGGTTGATCAAAGCCTCGTCTTCGGGTAAGCGAAAAAGTCGGGGCTGAGGATTGCCTTCTTGAGGCTTGGAAGTAAGCGTACCGATCTCGATAAAGCCAAATCCCAGCATTGCCATCTCATCAATAAGTTTCGCATCCTTGTCAAAGCCTGCTGCTAGCCCAATGGGATTTGAAAATTTCAAGCCAAACACCTCCCGCTCCAATCGGGGATCCTCCAATTGGAAGAGGTATTTTAGGATGGACTTAAGTATAGGGAAATTAAATGCCCATTTGATCAGACCAAAGGTGAAGTGGTGAGCCGACTCGGGCTGCTGTAAAAAAAGGAGGGGCTTAATGAGCTGCTTGTACACGGGAGGATTCAGCTTTGGGATTACAAGGGATTGGGGCAAATTCGCCCGATTAATTTAGCATTCGAATGCCTAGGAAACAAAAAGAAACCGGCCCAAGGACCGGTTTCCCGAGTTTATGTTTTAATACTGTAATTCGGCGCTTCGCGGGTCACACTCACATCGTGAGGATGGGACTCCTTCACGCCGGCAGTAGTAATCTTGACAAACTTGCCATT
>JACCDO012266929.1_pt1 | contig 17276 bp, 17 predicted proteins | sample 7446101 | NCBI WGS metagenome assembly JACCDO01 (sample SAMN15323440, study PRJNA562643) | freshwater metagenome | isolation source: river surface water | place: USA:Blue River Watershed | collected 2017-08-16 | reverse complement strand
GGCCAAGGCGTTTTGCCCCATGTGGCCGTCGAGCACCAGAACCACCTCATGAGGGGCTAGTGGCTCTGCCTTTTGGATGACCCTTTTGATTTTTTTGAGCTCATCCATAAGGTGTAACTGGGTGGGCAATCGGCCAGCCGTATCGATCAGGACCACATCGGTGTGTCTGGCTTTGCCCGCACTGACTGCATCAAAACTGACCGCAGCTGGGTCGCCATCGGTTTGGCTCACGATGTCCACCCGGTTGCGATCGGCCCAGGTCAGAAGCTGCTCTTTGGCTGCAGCACGGAAGGTGTCTGCTGCGGCCAGCAAGACCTTTTCACCTTGGGCGGCCAGGTGGTGAGTCAACTTGCCAATGGTGGTGGTTTTGCCAGCGCCATTGACACCCGCCACCATGATCACAGTCGGTGTGTGCTGGCTCAAGTCCAGTGGCGCTTCAAGCACTCTCAGCCAGTCGGTCAAGATGCCTTCCAACAGGGTTTTGACCTCATGGGGTGATTTGGTCTGGTGGACTTTGACTTGCTGCTTGAGCCGTTCAAGGATGGCCTCAGTTGCCTTGACCCCTGCATCCGAGAGGATCAGGCTGGACTCCAACTCTTCGTACAAGTCTTCATCTATGCGAGTTCCTGTGAAGACCTCCAAAAGACCCGATTTGGTTTTTTGCAAACCTTTGCCCAACCGGGCAAGCCAGCCCTGGGTGGATAGCTGATCGGCCTGGTGCGTGGCGGCGAGGGATTCGTTAGGGTTTGATGCCGTAGTGGAATCGTTTCGCTCGCGGGACTTGCGGAAAAAACGGAACATGAGCGTCTATAAAATTTGGGAATGACCAAGGGCCATTCTAAGAAAACACCCGGAGAGGTCCGAATCATCGGAGGCGAGTGGAAAAGAACCCCCTTGCACGTTGCCGCTGTGGAAGGACTTAGACCCACACCCAGCCGTGTGCGAGAGACCTTGTTCAATTGGCTGGGGCAAACGCTTGAAGGCTGGCGTTGCATGGATGTGTTTGCAGGGACAGGGGCTTTAGGCTTTGAGGCTGCATCCCGTGGTGCAAGCGTGGTGTGGATGCACGAAGTTCAAGCCGAGGCGTTTTCGCTCTTGCAACTCAATGTCAACAAATTGAAGGCTGGCCAAATCCGTCTGAGCCAGTCCGATGGTTTGAGTGCGCTTGCAAAGGCAGCCGAACACTCGCTTGACTTGGTGTTTCTGGATCCCCCGTTTGCATCTCCCATCCTTGAAAAAGCCTTGGCACAGGCAGCGCGTGTGGTGCGGGAGGGCGGCTGGATTTATGTGGAGTCAGACCGCGTTTTTGGCGAAGAGGAACTTCACACTTTGGGGCTTGAGCTTTACCGGCATGTGCGCGCAGGCATGGTCCATGCGCATTTGATGCAGGCGATTGCATAATCCACCACAAGGAGTTGCGAATGAATCATCCCGTCATCGCCATCTATCCCGGCACTTTTGATCCCATCACGATGGGGCACGAAGATGTGATTCGCCGGGCCAGCCGTTTGTTTGATCAGGTCATCGTTGCCGTTGCGGCTGCGCACCACAAGAAAACCCTTTTTAACGTTCAAGAACGCTGCGACTTGGTGGCCCAGGCTTTGTCAGATTGCCCTAATGTGCGCGCATTGCCTTTTGATGGTCTGGTGGTTGATTTTGCCCATCAGCAAGGTGCTCAGGTCATGGTCCGTGGGGTGAGGTCCGTCACTGATTTTGATTATGAATTCCAGTTGGCGGGAATGAATCAGCGCTTGAGGCCTCAGATCGACACGGTATTTTTCAACACCAAGGCTCAACATCAATGCGTCTCGAGCACCTTAGTCAGAGAAATTGCCATGCTTGGCGGCGACGTTGGGCAATTTGTATCTGCCCCTGTTCTCGAGCGCGTGCAAAAAGCCATTTCAAAGAAGTGATGTCATCATGGCTTTGATGATCACCGATGCCTGCATCAATTGCGATGTCTGCGAACCGGAGTGCCCTAATCAGGCCATTCGCATGGGGGCAGAGTTCTATGAAATTCAACCGGACAAGTGCACGGAATGCGTGGGCCATTTCGAACAACCCCAGTGTGTGGAAGTTTGCCCGGTGGATTGCATTCCCAAGCACCCGGATCACATCGAAAGCCCGCAAGACTTGCTGGAAAAATACCGTCGCCTGATGGAAGAAAAAGCACACCCAGTCGCTAGTGCTGGCCCACTTCCCGCGCCTTGAAATCGCTGTGACCCCTATCTGGTTTAGGCTTCTCAGCCCGATTGGTTTTGGGTTTTTCTAATTTTTGGGTGTCTTCACAGGGCTCCCACCGGTCTTGCTTTTGACACAGCAAAGGGGGCGATTGAGTTGGGCGCTTGTTGGCTAAAGCATGTGGCGCAAATATGGCCCACCCCAGCAAAACCAATGAGGCGCATTTAATTGGGTGTCGAGGGGCAATCATCACCGTTCTCCTGAGTGCGATTGGCGCCAGAAGAAGATTTGCGGGGCGGGACTTTGGTGTGGGTGATCTTCATCGCCTGGGCCATGTTGGCTGATAGGGCATAGCCTAAGGCACTCAATGAACGGTCAATGGCAGTTTCAATCAGAGAAAAATCGACTGGCGCTGGTTTTTTCAAAACCCAATTGGCCACCTCTGATTTCACCCCCGGATGGCCGATCCCAATTCGCAAGCGCCAATAGTCTGGGCTGGACAAACATTCGTGAATGCTGCGCAAGCCGTTGTGCCCTGCATGTCCGCCGCCTTGCTTGAATCGCACATCGCCAGGTTCAAGGTCCAACTCGTCATGGATGACCAAAATTTCAGACGGGGTGATTTTGTAAAAACGGGCCAATGCGGCGACTGAAAGCCCTGACCGGTTCATGTAGGTGTTGGGTTCAAGTAGCCAAACCGTTTTCCCTTCGTGGTTCCAGCGAGTGGTCCAGCCATGAAAGCCCTTTTCAGATTTCAGGTTCAAGCCGTTTTGGCGAGCAAGTCTGTCGATCCACCAAAAACCCACGTTGTGGCGTGTGTCGCTGTATTCATTGCCGGGGTTTCCCAAGCCAACCAGTAACTTAATCATGGGCAGATTATCGTTGGCATCAGGCCGTGCCCAATGAAAAAGGCCCGCCTAAGCGGGCCTGTTTGCTGGGGCAAGAAAAATCATTTCTTATCTGCTGGCGCAGCAGCAGGAGCAGCAGCAGGTGCTTCTTCTTCGGCTGCTGTCACCACAGAAACCACAACGGGGTTGGCATGACCATGCACCACGGCTGAAACGCCTTTAGGCAGTTTCAGATCGTTGACGTGCAAGGAGGTGCCTTTTTTCAGTTCGCTCAAATCCACAGCGATGAACTCCGGCAAATTGGCGGGCAAGCAAGAGATCTCCAACTCGTTGAACACGATGTTGATCAAGCACTTGTCGAACTTAACGGCTTGTGAGTTTTCTTGACCGCTGAAGTGCAGAGGCACTTTCATGTGCAATGGCTTGTTGGCGTCCACACGCTGGAAGTCAACGTGAAGGATCAAGGGCTTGAAAGGATGGTATTGCACATCACGCAGCAAAACCTGAGTGTTCTTGCCATTCAGTTCCATGTCCAGAATCGAGGAATGGAAAGCCTCTTTTTTGAGGGCATGCCACAAAGCGTTGTGGTCGAGTTCGATGGTTTGAGGGGTGCTCTCGCCACCGTAAACAATGCCGGGGGCCCGGCCAGAATTACGCAGACGGCGGCTCGCACCCGTACCCTGCTTGCTGCGCTCAAAGGCGACAAATTTCATGTTGATGCTCCGAAATGGCATTGACCGCGACCAGTCATTGCCTGTTTGAAAAAGGCCCTAGGGCCACACATTGATCCCGGCTCAAAAGAGTTGATCTTGCTCCGAGAACAAACTAAGAACGGATTCGCCTTTGGCAATCCGCTGAATGGTTTCAGCGATGAGTGGGGCGACAGAAAGCTGGCGTATCTTGGCGCTGCTCAAGGCCTGCTCACTCAAAGGAATGGTGTTGGTCACAACGACCTCGTCAAGGGCCTCGCCCTTGTTGATTCGGTCCAGGGCAGGGCCTGAAAAAATCGGGTGCGTGCAATAAGCGTAAACCTTTTGGGCCCCGCGTTGCTTGAGGACTTCGGCTGCTTTGACCAAAGTGCCTGCAGTATCAATCATGTCGTCCATGATGACGCAGTTACGACCTTCGATCTCCCCAATGACGTGCATGACCTCGGACTCGTTTGCGCGTGGGCGGCGCTTATCAATGATGGCCAAATCGCAATTGAGTTGTTTGGCCAAAGCACGAGCACGAACCACACCGCCCACATCAGGTGAAACGACAGTGACGTTTTCGTAATTTTGGCGTCGCAAATCGCCCAACAAGACGGGCGAAGCGTAGATGTTGTCCACGGGCATGTCGAAAAAGCCCTGGATCTGATCGGCGTGCAAGTCCATGGTCAGCACGCTGTGAACGCCAACGGTTTGCAAAAGGTTGGCAATCACTTTGGCAGAAATCGGAACCCGTGAAGATCGGGGACGACGGTCTTGGCGGGCATAACCAAAGTAGGGGATGACCGCGCAAATGCGCTCAGCAGAAGCTCGCCTGAGCGCGTCCACCATGATGAGCAATTCCATCAGGTTTTCGTTGGTGGGGGCACAAGTGGATTGAACGATGAAGACGTCGCGATTGCGAACGTTTTGGTGCAACTCGACCGTGACTTCGCCATCGGAGAAACGGCCCACAGTGGCCGCACCCAGCTGGGTGTCCAGGTGACCGGCAATTTCTTTGGCCAATTGAGGGTTGGCGTTGCCAGTGAAAACTACAAAGTCGGAGCTGGACATGGTCGATCTCAAAGGGTTTTGGCAGGGGAGGAAGGACTCGAACCCTCGCATGCCGGAATCAAAATCCGGTGCCTTGACCAACTTGGCGACTCCCCTACGTGCAAGTGGCTAGGCCACTTTCGAAAATCATCCCTTTAAACCCAAGTCGCAAGCGGATGGGCCTCAAGGCTGCAGCATTCCCTCATCATCCAGCCCGAAGGAACCGGTGAAATTTCTGAATGGGGCCGGGTAGGAGCAAAAACAGCACTACCTGAACCGGTCATCCTAGGGGTAAGCCCTTGTTTTTTGAGCCACTCAGAAACCTGGGTGATCTCGCTGCACAGTTGCTCAGCCACAGGTTGAAGATCATTCCGACCAAAGCCAAAAGGGTCTTCAACGAAAGCGGAAATTGTAGCAGGATTGGTATCACGCCTCAGGCTTGTCGAGCCAAAAATGGACCGAGTGGCAATGCCAGCGACCGGTTTAATCACCCAATAGCGTTCATTTTTGAAAGGAATGACTTTAATTTGCTCGCCCATTCCGCGGACAAATGCAGGCCCGCTGTGCAAAAAGAAGGGCACATCTGCGCCCAGGGAAAAGCCTATTCGGGTCAAGCTTTCGCGGTCCAAGCCCGTTTTCCAGAGTCGGTTCAAACCCAGCAAGGTGGTCGCAGCGTCAGAGGACCCTCCACCCATGCCCGCCTCAGACGGAATGGATTTCTCGAGATGAATGTGCGCACCCAGTCGGCAACCCGTCGCCAGTTGCAGGGCTTTGGCAGCGCGAACGCACAAATCATCGGGGGGCAGCGAGAGGCCGTCCACAGAGGAAGCCAAAGATCGGGTGATCTCGCCGTCATGGCGAACATCCAATGTAATGCGGTCCATCCAATTGATGGGCACAAAAACGGATTCAATCTGGTGATAGCCATTGGCCAGCCGGCCTGTGATGTGCAAAAACAAGTTGAGTTTGGCTGGAGCTGGCAAGTCGTAAAGCATGGTCAAGGCGAGGCGGGGCGCTCATCAACGATGAGGCGAATTTGAACCTTTGGGGGCTCGATGCGGGTGATCCGGATGTGGTGAGGCTCTTTGCGCTCGATGTGCCAATTGGGAATTTGGGCATTCTCGTCCTGCAAAACACCAAATAGGGTTTGGGGGGTGAGCGCAGACCCCAGCCATTGTTGGCTCCAGGCTGGAATGTCAGGGATGGACTTGAGGGTTGATCCTTCACGCAGCAGCACTTCGGAATCTGACCAAGTCAGTTCCGCCATGGCTTGACCCAAGGGCGATTGAAAGGTCAACCAGCCCTTGTTGGCAGTCCCGCCCAATACAAAACTCACCGCATCTTGTCTGGGAGGTGGGCCAGGATGAAAGATGGCCATGCGGCCTCGCCAAACCGAATTGTCCGAAGGAGCATTGGCGCGCGGCAAGGACGAACAAGCACTCAAACAGAGTAGAAAACTCAGGACAGCCCAACGCCGCAAAGTAGGTGCCTGCAACAACAAGCTTTGTTCATGGTTTTGGATTTGGCGAAGGCTCACAACGGCTTTTCCCGATTCATGCCAAGCACGTGAGATTCAATGGCGTGTGAACCGATCCATGGTGGTTTTGAGCACCAGGTTATCGGGGTTGAGCTTGAGCGAGTCGGCCCAAACTTGTCGGGCCTGCTCGGGCTGACCGATTCGCCAGAGCACCTCGCCTAGGTGCGCAGCGATTTCAGGGTCAGCTTGTTTGGCAAAGGCTTTTCTCAACAAATCCAGAGCCAATTGCGTGTTGCCCAGTCTGTATTCCACCCAAGCCAACGAATCCAAAATGAAGGCATCGTCTGGGCTGAGTTTGAGGGCTTTTTCGATCAGCGCTTTGGCTTCAGGCAAGCGGATGTTTCTATCGGCCAGCGAATAGCCAAGCGCGTTGTACGCGTGGGCTGAGTCAGGCTTGATTTCGGTCACGCGCTTGAGCAAGCGCTCGAACTCGTCCCACTGACCTAACTTCTCGGTTTCCATGGCCAATTCGTACATCAGATCGGGATCGTCGGGCGAAAGAGTCAGTGCTTTCTTGAGCAATTCAATGACTTGGGCATGGGCTTTTTGCGTCTTGAGCATTTGAGCTTGCAAGACCAGCTTTTTGCGCGCGTCGTCTTTGCCCGAGGTGGGAATGGACTCAATCCAACTCAGCGCCGCAGCTGGCCCAAGCAACTCAGATTTGATCCTCGCCCTTTGCTGGTGAACCTCCCACAACAAAGAGGGTTCAGTGATCTGTGCCAGCAAAGCGTCCGCTTGCTCAAGACGTTTGTCCTGAATCGCCATCTGAGCCAGCATGAGCTGGGCTTGCGCAATGCTGTGGGCCGAGTCCGAGGCTTGACGGGCCAGTTTGAGGTATTGCTCCAGGCTTTGCTTTGAAGCTTCAAAGCGGTTGGCCTCAAATTCGAGGCCACCTTTGATCAGCCAAGCGGTGTCCAGCTCCGGGCTGACACGGGTCAGTGCATCGAGCCGCTCTTGCGCAACGGCGTATTGTTGCTGGCGGATCAGCCACTGGACATAGGCCAGGTGGACATGGGGCAAGTTGCGTTGATCGAGCAAGGACTTGAGTAAGGTCTCGGCACCGGCTGCTTTGCGGTCAATCAAGCTCACCAGCAACATGCCGGTGTCAGCATTCAGGTCGCCTTGCGCCATCAATTCGCGGGCAAAAACCATGGCGCTTTCAGGACGGTTGTCTCGCAATTCCAGCCAAGCCAGTGTTCTCTTGGCCACGGCAGAAGTGTCAGCTTGCAACAGGTAAGGGGCAAGCACCGTTTGGGCAATTTGCCTGACCTGAGTTTTCTGATTGGACCGCCTGAACGAATTGGATAGCCGCTCAATCGCAAGCGCCCGATTGCCTGGGGGCGTGAGTTCCAGAAGTTGGGTCAGGGGTTCTTTGAGCTCATCGAGTTTGTCGGTGGCGATCAAAATCATCACCAAACGGTCGTGAGCCTCAAGCGATTTCGGCAGGGCTTTGACCCAGGTCCTTGCACCATGCAAGGCGTTGTTGGCCGATCGGCCTTTGAGCGCCATGTCCACGGCTTTGTCGAAATACTCGGGTAAAGGGTTCCTGAGGGCAACGCCCAAATACGCCTGAAAGGCCTGATCCCAGCGGCCGGCCGCTGCATCAAATTCAGCCATCAGCGCCAGATAAAAACCCTGGGCATCAAATTGAGGTGCTGACTTTTTGGAAGAAGCAGGAGCCAGTTTGTTGGTATTGGTGCTGGCCTCACTGGATGCAGATTGCGCGTGGCCGCTCGCAGGCCAAGCATTCAGAACGAGGCCCATCAATGCCAAGGGCAAAAAGGGTGCAGCTATCAAAGCACGTTTCAACCGTGGGTAGATCATGCAGACATGATAATCGTCTCGGATCAATGGGGTGCAGATGCCTGAATTACCAGAGGTAGAAGTGACGCGGCGGGGGATTGCCCCTCACTTGCTGGGGCGACAAGTCGTTTCTGTTCGGCTTGGGAAACCCCTCAGGTGGCCTTTGTCGTGTGACCCCCAAACGCTCAGCGGTGCTCAGATCGTGGGACTGTCTCGCAGGGGCAAATACCTTCTTCTTGAACTCGATCGCGGTTGGTTGCTGATTCATCTGGGCATGTCGGGTTCTTTGCAATGGCATCCTGCGGGGGATGTCATGGGTGCGCACGATCATTTCGGCCTCAAGACCCGTGAGGGCGAGTTACGTCTGCATGACCCCCGCCGTTTCGGCGCGGTGATCTTTGCCCAACACTTGGATGATCCCCTGCCAGCCAAGTTGCTGGGTCGCTTGGGCGTCGAGCCTTTGTTGCCCATTGATGACCCCGTTGCGCTGGTCAATGCCATCAAACACCGCAACACGGCCATCAAGCAAGTTTTGCTGGCTGGCGACTGGGTGGTGGGCGTGGGCAACATCTACGCCAGTGAGGCCTTGTTCCATGCAGGCATTCGCCCCACCACCCCACCATCGCGCCTGTCTAAGTCTCGACTTTTGCGCTTGTTAGGAGCCATCAGCAAGGTTCTGGGTCATGCGGTTGAATTGGGCGGCAGCACCTTGCAAGACTTTGTCCATACGGACGGTCATTCTGGGCAGTTTCAAGAGCACACCATGGTGTATGGCCGCGAAGCGATGCCCTGCCGTGTGTGTGGCCAAGGCATCAAGCGACTGGTGCAGGGCCAGCGCGCAACGTATTACTGTCCTCGGTGCCAAAAGCCATGAGTTCATTACCCCCATTCGCAAGCCGACTCGTGGAATGGCAACGTCACCATGGGCGACACGATTTGCCTTGGCAAAAACCCAGAACCCCCTACCGGGTTTGGGTCTCTGAAATCATGCTGCAACAAACCCAGGTCCAAACCGTGGTGAGTTATTTCCAGGCCTTCATGGCGAGATTTCCAGATCTGGCGACCTTGTCGCGTGCGACTGAAGACGAAGTGCTCGCCGCATGGAGTGGATTGGGTTACTACAGTCGAGCCCGCAACCTGCACCGATGCGCCTTGGAAGTCATGTACCAATGGGGTGGGGAGTTGCCAAAGCGTGCCAAAGACTTGGAAACCTTGCCAGGTATAGGCCCCTCAACGGCTGCTGCCATTGCTTCGCTTTGCGCGTCAGAGCGCATCTCCATCATGGACGGCAATGTGCAAAGGGTGTTGACCCGTTGGTTGGCGCATGACGAAGACCTGATTGAGTCCAGCGCTAGGCACGCTCTGGCGCAACGCGCTGAGTCGCTCTTGCCCCAATCGCGCAAGGACATGCCCGCCTACACCCAGGGCCTTATGGACTTGGGGGCCACCGTCTGTAAACCCAAGCAAGCCGATTGCCAGGCCTGCCCCGTGCAAGCCGATTGCCAAGCGCATCGCCTCCAACGCCAGCTGAATTTCCCGGTGAAATCGCGCCGCCTCAAGCGCAAGTCTGAATCCTGGTGGTTGCTGTGTCTGCGCACTCAAGCTGGCGAGGTGGCCTTGATCCAAAGGCCAGCTCAAGGCGTTTGGGCCAGACTATGGAGCCTGCCCATGATGAGCAGCGAGGATGAGGCTTTGTCGATTTTGCCCGCTCGCCTGAGAACTCAAGTGGAATGGGCTACTCCCATCAAACATGTGCTGACCCACAGGGATTGGTGGTTGACCGTGGGCACGTTGAGCGTGGATCGCCCCATCCCGCTCAAAGGGGTGGAGTGGTTGAGTTTGGCCGCTGCGCGGCAGCTGGGCTTGCCAAAACCAGTCCGGATTTTCATCGGTACATGAAACCCTTAAGCGTGGATTTCACGATGACGCAGCAGTGTGGGCCATTTCGCACCGAACCGCTCATTGAGCGTTTTGGCAATGTAGACCGACCGGTGCTGACCCCCAGTGCAACCGATGGCCACGGTGACATAGCTGCGATTGTTGTCGTTGAGCGAAGGCAACCACTGAGATAGGAATCCCTCGATCTGATCGATCATCTTGCGCACATCGGCTTGTTGAGCCAACCAACTGGCTACCTCGGCATCCAGCCCGGTCAGGGCTTTGAGTTCGGGCTCATAGTGCGGATTGGGCAGCATGCGCACATCAAACACGTAGTCGGCATGAACGGGAATGCCTCGCTTGAAGGCAAAGGATTCAAACACCAAGCTCATGCTGGTGGATTGGACGTCGAGCAACTGACGGATTTGCATTTGCAAAGACTGCGTGCGACTGTGGGTGGTGTCGATCACCAAGGCCACGTCGCGCAACTCCCCCAGCAATTGCCGCTCGCGCTCAATGGACTGCTCCAGATCCAATTCGTGGTCAGAGTCCTCTTTGCGTTGCTTGGACAGCGGATGCTTGCGTCGGGTTTCCGAAAAGCGCTTGATCAAGGTGTCGGTGCTGGCATCCAAAAAAAACAATCGCGTGGGCATGCCGCTGGCTCGGATCTCAGAGACCAGTTGGGGCAAAAGGTGCAAGGTGCTGGCGCTTCGGACATCCACCGCAATGGCAATGCGCTCCATGCCTTCAGAGGGCCGCGATTGAAGGAAGGGCTGCAGCAAGTTGGGGGGCAGGTTGTCGATGCAAAAGTAGCCCAAGTCTTCGAGGGCATGCAGGGCAATTGTTTTTCCCGACCCCGACATGCCTGTGATCAGCACCAATTCAGGCATGGGGTGACTCCGTGCGACCAGATTTGGATGTCAACAAAGAGCGAGCGTGAGCCAGCGTGGCCGATTCGCCATCGGCATTGCCCAACATGCGAGCGATCTCACGGACCCGGTCCTCGTGCTCAACCTGCTGAATGTGGCTGACGGTATGGCCTTTACGGGTGGATTTGCTCACCACCCAATGGTGATGGGCATGGGCGGCCACCTGAGGCAAATGCGTGACGGACATGACTTGTCGGTCTTGACCCAGTCTGGCCATGAGTTCGCCCACCGTGTGGGCCACCACGCCGCCGACCCCTGAATCGATTTCGTCAAAGATCAGCGTGGGCGCATGGCCCAAACGGCTGGTGACCACCGCCACTGACAGAGCAACCCGCGAGAGCTCGCCACCGGATGCCACTTTGGCCATGGGCTTGGGTGTTGCGCCAGGGTGCCCCGCAACACAAAAAACGATGTCTTCCAAACCATGTGCGCTGGGGCTTTCAAGCGCGTTCAGGTCCACTGCAAATTTGCCCCCTTCCATGCCCAGGCCCTGCATGAGTTCGGTGACGGCCTTGGCCAATTTGGGCGCGGCTTTTTTGCGTTCGGCACTCACGCGCTCGGCAAGCGCCATGAAATGCCCATGCAAGTCTTGAGCTTTCTTTTCAAGTGCGGGCAGATCGGACTTCGCATCCAAGGCGGCCAGCGCAGATTTCCATTCGGCCCAGAGTTCATGCAAGCCCTCGGGCGGGCGCTTAAAGCGCCTGGCCAAGCCATGCCACAGGGCCATGCGTTCATCCAATGCAGCCAGAGCAGCTGAGTCGAGATCGGATTTATTGAGCCAAGCATTGAGGTCACGGCACAAATCGCTGATCTGGTCTTCGAGGACAGAAATTTGCTGGGACAAACTCTCGAAAATGGGTTCGATGTGCGACTGGCTGGCCAGGGATTGCTGAGCCCGGTGCAGGCTGTGTTGGGCGTTGTCGTCGCCGCCATCCAGCGCCTGGAGGGCATCGTCTGCCGCCTGCATGAGTTGTTGGGCGTGGGCCAAACGGGTGTGACGCTGATTGAGGTCTTCCCATTCGCCAGCAGCGGGGGAGAGCGCTTCGAGCTGCTGGATTTGCCACACCAGCCGGTCGCGCTGTTCATTGAGTTGAGATTGTTCAGCCAAGGCCTCTTGCCAGGCCATGTGCGCTTGCCGCCAGGCCTGCCATGCAGCCCGCATGGGTTGGACATCGCAAGCCGCATAGTCGTCCAGCAATTGGCGCACATCGTCAGGACGGGTCAGGCTTTGCCAAGCGTGTTGGCCGTGAATGTCCACCAATAGATTGGCCAGATCGCGCAGTGCGGTGACGTTGGCCACGCTGCCATTGATCCAACTGCGAGTTTTGTTGCCCGCGTCGAGTACGCGCTTGAGGTGAAGCACGTCTTCTAGGGCAAAGCCGTTGGCATCTAGCCAGGCATTGACCGCAGGACTTGCGCCAAACTCAGCCTGAACCTCCATGCGGCTTGTGCCCTCGCGCAGCTGTCCAGCATCAGACTTGCCACCCAAAAGCCACTGCAAGGCGTCGATCAAGATGGATTTGCCAGCACCAGTTTCGCCGGTCAGCACAGAAAAGCCCTTGCTGAAATCCACGTCCAATGATTCGACGATGACGAAATTACGCAGGCTCAGCCGTTGCAGACTCATACCCCTCCCTCGTTCCAATGGAGTTTTTTGCGAAGTGTGTCAAAAAACGTCAAACCCTTGGGGTGAAGCAGTCTTGCTTCGTGAGGTGATTTGCGCACGACGATGCGGTCGCCAATCAACAAGGAAGCGAGGGATTGCATGTCGAAATTGGCGCTGGCGTCTCGGCCTCCCACCAACTCCACGCTGATGGTGGTGGCATCTGACAAGACCAATGGGCGGTTGGACAAAGTGTGGGGCGCGATGGGGGCCATCACCCATCCGGCCACCGAGGGTTGCATGACGGGCCCGCCCGCCGAGAGTGAGTAGGCCGTCGAGCCAGTTGGCGTGGCAATGATGAGACCGTCGGCGCGCTGGTTGGCCACAAAATGCCCATCGACCTCAATGCGGAACTCGACCATGCCAGAGGTTCCCCCACGGTTAAGGACCACATCATTGAGAGCCAGGGTCTGAAAAATGCACAAGCCATCGCGCCAGACTTCGGCTTGAATCATGCTGCGACGCTCTTCGTCGTATTGGCCTTCCAACATGGGGCTAAGGGTTTCCACCATGTGTTTGAGCGGGATGTCGGTCATGAACCCCAGCCGCCCTTGGTTGATGCCAATCAGCGGCACACCCATGGGTGCCAAGCGCCTTCCATGGCTCAACATGGTGCCATCGCCACCGATGATCAGGGCCAAGTTGCAGGTTTTGCCAATCGCGTCGAGGTCAAGCGTTGGGTAATCGCTGAGGTTGCAATGATTGGCGGTGTCGCGCTCCAAAAAAACATCTGCGCCTTTGTCGAGCAAACACTCGCCCAATTGCATGAGCACATCGCGGGTGCTGGCCGCCACGGTGGAGGTGGGGGGCTGGTGGGTTCTGCCAACGAGGGCAATTCGCTCAAAGCGTGTCTTCATGTCCAAATTACAACATTAAAATTAGTGAACAAGGTGACAACATGTTGGATGACCGTGCCAAGTACCTGCTGAAAACCCTGGTCGAGCGATACATCTCCGATGGTCAACCGGTGGGCTCCCGCACGCTATCTAAATCGCATGGCATTGAGCTCTCGCCTGCAACCATTCGCAATGTGATGTCTGACTTGGAAGAGTTGGGCCTGATTGCCAGCCCGCACACTTCGGCAGGACGCATCCCAACGGCCAAGGGCTATCGATTGTTTGTCGACACCATGCTCACGGCGCAGCCCAGCCAAATCGAGCCCGTTTCCAATGTCTCGTTGCAACCCGATCAGCCACGTCGGGTCATTGCCAATGCTGCAAGCTTGCTCTCCAGCCTCTCGCAGTTTGTGGGCGTTGTGGTCGCACCGCGCCGCACCTCGGTGTTCAGGCACATCGAATTTCTTTTGCTCTCACCGCGCCGGGTTTTGCTCATCATCGTGTCGCCCGATGGCGATGTTCAAAACCGGATCATCCATTTGGAGCAAGACGTCAGCAGCGATCAACTGATCCAGGCCTCCAATTACCTCAACGAACATTTCGCGGGGCAAACGCTGGATCATGTGCGCGAAGCCCTCAAAGGTGAGGTTGAAACCTTGAGGGGCGAAATCGCTACCCTCATGCAGGCCGCGGTTCAAGCTCAAGACGCCGATTTCACAGGCGATGAGGAGGTGGTCATCAGCGGTGAGCGCAATTTGTTGTCCGTGGCCGATTTCGCCACCGACATGGCGCACTTGAGGAGGGCGTTTGACCTCTTTGAAAAGAAAGCCCAACTGCTCAGGCTGCTTGATGTGTCGTCCAAAGCCGATGGCGTTCGCATCTTCATTGGTGGTGAAAGCCAAGTGGTGCCCATCGAGGAGTTGTCGGTGGTGAGCTCGCCCTATGAAGTCGATGGGCAAGTCGTGGGCACCTTGGCGGTCGTTGGCCCTACCCGCATGAATTACGACCGCATGATCCAGATCGTGGACATCACTGCCAAGTTGGTGAGCAATGCGCTCAGCCAGAAATAAAAGTTAAACCCACGTTAGCCCTCAAGCTCAGGGTTGACCAACCATTCGCGGCCTTTGAGCATGGCCGACCAATACACCGGCGGCAGCACGCGTTCCTTGAGCAACCAGGCCAGACGAGAAGCTTGGCGACCGTCAAACAACCATGTGGGGAAGGTGGGGGCGAGCTTGCCGTTGTAGGTGAATTCGGCCAAGACCACCTTGCCTCGCTCAACCGTGAAGGGACACGAGCCATAGCCGTTGTATTTTGAAATGCCCTTGCGACGCCCCAAGGCTTCGAGCACGTTGTGCGCCACCACAGGCGCTTGTGCGCGGGCTGCAGCTGCAGTTTTCGAGTTGGGCGAATTGCTCACGTCGCCCAGTGCGTGCACATTGGCAAACTGCAAGTGCTTCAAGGTGTAGGGGTTGACGTCGACCCAGCCTGCAGCGTCGGCCAAGGGGCTGAGTCGAACAAAGTCGGGTGGCGCTTGCGGTGGAACCACATGGAGCAAATCGAAATGCCTCACTTCGGTGTGAGCCTGACCATTGGCATCGGTCCATCCGAACGTGGCTTCATGCGCAGGTCCATCGACGCGCAGCAAACGTTCTTTCAAGCGCAAGTCCACACCATAGGCCGACACATAGGACATGAGCGCAGGCACATAGTCGGGTACGTGAAAAAGCGCATCTGCGGCCGAGCAAAAGCGGATTTTGATGTCTTGCAATTTGCCCACTTTGCGCCAGTGATCGGCAGCAAGGTACATGGCTTTTTGAGCTGCGCCTGCACATTTGATGGGAGGCAGGGGTTGGGTGAACAAAGCCGTGCCACGCTGCAGACCTTGGACCAATTGCCAGGTGTAGGGAGCCAGGTCATAGCGGTAGTTTGAAGTGACGCCATTTTGTCCCAGGGTTTCAGACAAACCGGGAATGGCGTTCCAATCGAGCTTGAGCCCAGCCGCCACGATCAATTGTTGGTATTTGACGAGCCGACAACTTTCCAGCACCACTCGGTTGTGTGCGGGCTCAAATGCTGCAACCGCAGATTTGATCCAACGCACGCCCGCAGGCAGCACACTCGACATGGATCTGGCGGTGTCGCGTGGGTTGAAGATGCCTGCGCTCACCAGCGTCCAACCCGGCTGGTAGTAGTGCACATCGGAGGGTTCGATGATGGCGATGTCGGCATTGGGGTCGCGCGCCAAGATGCTGGCCGCCACTGCCACACCAGCGGCGCCGCCACCAACGATGACCACATCGTGTTCGGCATCCACTTCGTCTTGAGGTGTCACGCCAGCATTAAGGAGTCTGCGCATGAGGCCACGCATGTCATAGCCAGCTTTGGTGGCGGTATCGATGATTTGTGCTGGGGTTGAATGGGGCGATTGAGACAAGGCCCACATGGTGGTTGAGCGTGTTCCACTCCTGCAATAAGCCAGCACTGGGCCTGGGAGTTCACTGATCAGTTGCCCAAACTCGCTGCCGTGGCTATCCAGCACTTTGCCCGTGTCGGCAGGCAAATGCCGGAAAACCAAGCCATGCGCCAAGCAGGCGGTTTCGATTTCTTGGTGGCTGGGTTGATCGGGACTCTCGCCGTCGGGCCGATTACAGATCACAGCGCGAAAGCCTGCGTGGGCAATCTCGGCCACTTGCTCAGGTGTGATCTGAGCGCTGACGCTCAGGTGATCGTTGATTTTTTTGATGTCCATGCTTGCATTATGAAGGGGCTGCAAATCACGCTGAGCTAAGATCAATCTGAGTGGGCCGTTAGCGCAGATGGTCAGGGCTGTGGAATCATGAAAAGGCTTTTATCACCCGTAAATTGCGTAAAACCCATTCAAATCAATATGTTGCAAGAGGTGTAAAGAAAAAAACGCTTCCATAGCGCATCCACTGTGGCTTCGTTTTTTGATCGCAAATGTGCTCCAAAAATCACGCAACTAAAATAGATTCAACGGGCCTCTAGCTCATGCTTGGTTAGAGCAGCGGACTTAATGGCAAATGACCTAATGCGAAAGCTACGGTCAAATGCAATTGGGTTGCATGCGAGTAAGTTAACTCTGCTTGTGTGTAGAACTACTCAAATTCGGGGAAGCCTCTGTTGCTTGCAGCGTGGTAATCCCGAGCGAAGCTAAACAGCAATGTTTAGAACGTGTAGAGACTGTACGGGTAGGTCGTAAAGACAAGAGACAGTCCAGACCACAAACTGTAAACAGGCAGTGAAAACTGTAGTGGTAAGCATAATCCGTTGGTGCCGAGTTCGACTCTCGGGGGGCCCACCAAATGCGAAACCCTCGTCAGAAATGGCGAGGGTTTTTGTTTACAGAGCAATCGATCTGAACGAATCAGTTTCCGATTCATAGAGATCATGAACTTAAGGGTCCATGATGAGATCGTTTGATTTATTTTTAAGACTAACCATCTGAAAGTCACATCGAAGTACGGTCTATGGACTAAATGAAGTCATGCTTGCCAGCGTACACAAAGCAGCGAAAAAAAGTTGTGTGCGAATGCGCACGCCAAGGACAGCGATGTTTTCTTATTCTGCTCAGTGTTTTAACAAGGGGCAACAGATGATTGAAAACGTATTGGCTGAAAACGCAAGAGACCACCTGTTAAAGTTAGAGGTTCCCTTGTGTTTGGAGTTACCCGATGGGCGTCAGATCAATGGCGTTCTAGGTTGGCGCAAAACACCTAAATTGACTTTGAAAAATTGGACTGCATTGACAGATTTGGTCAATGGCGAGTTGGGGGTCATTGGCTCAGATTTGGTCGAAGGGCGGATCCAATTTGATGGTTCAATGCGACAGCTCATG
>JACCDO011917962.1_pt1 | contig 17283 bp, 6 predicted proteins | sample 7446101 | NCBI WGS metagenome assembly JACCDO01 (sample SAMN15323440, study PRJNA562643) | freshwater metagenome | isolation source: river surface water | place: USA:Blue River Watershed | collected 2017-08-16 | reverse complement strand
GAATCTTTTATTGAATCCATTGTTGCTTCATCTTCTTCCTTCCATGTAATTTTATATTCAAGCCGACCTATTTCATTTAAGTTAATAGAAATATATTTCGTCGCAGACATATTATCACCATCTGTCATTTTTATTTTAAAAGAAATCCCATAAGGCGCATTTTCAAACCATTTTGATAATATTTCAACATCATCTATTTTTTTTGTTTTTGTGTAAAATTTATATGTTAATTGTGAATCAGGTGTTTGAAATTGAATAAATGGATATTCTTCTGACATTATAAAATTGTCAAATATCTTATATAAATTATATTTTTCAGGGGACACCGTCCCCGTTAAATTTTTTGGATTATTTAAATTAACATGAACAATTGATTGAATTATATAATTTGGTTTAAAATTTTCATTAAATTTTGTAGTATCTTTATATGTTGTCTCTAGAATATTATAAATCTGTTTTTCCATAATTACATCATTTCGTATTACACCAAATGAATTTATGTTTTTTTCCAATTCTTTAGTATTCTTTTCATTTAATAATTCTATTATATTTTCAAATCTCTCAAATGGTATCATTGGATAATAAATATTTACATACACTTCATATACATTCTTTATTTTTTCCGCATCAGAATTATAATTTAAACCAAATTCATTCATTATATCTATCATAAATATTTCATTATTTGACATAAATGTTTCATAATCTCTTAATATATTATATTCATCATCCTCGCGTTTTATTTTTATACCAAAACTATCTTTCAAATAGCTTAAATTATTTCGTAAATTTTCATAAACTGTTATATTCTCATTCGGCTTTATATCTATCATTACTAACTCATTCCTTCTGATCCATTTCTGACCTAACATAACTCTATCTATCACATTATTATGATTATATTCTGTCCAAAAATACATATATTCTGGTAATAATTTAATTTCTTCACCAAATTTATTACTTAATGGAATTGATGTTGTTATTTTATTACGAATTGTTTTTATATTATCATCCATTAATATAAATTGATCTTTTACATATGTCTTTGTAAATAAATCCTCTAATTTCATATCATATGTTATATCATCAATTTTCTCATTAAATTCTAATTCAATTTTATCTATTTTTTTTATTATACTCTTATCATTTGTTGCTTCACTAATTAATTTCGCGGTTTCTCTAATACTTTTATCAGTTTCTACGTTTTCCATACTATATAATTTTGTCAATTCTTCCAAATTAAATTCTTCTGCTACTTCATCATCTATATCTTCTAATGTTTTCATAGGTTCATCATCATCTAATACCATTTCTTGGTCTTCTTGATCATCAATTGTTTTTTCTTCATCGTCATCCATAATAGCACCACCAACTGATTCAACCGCGTAAGTTCTAAAATCCATATCAGCTTTTCTAACCTCTGATTTAATTTTATTTCTAGCAACCAAATAATCATAATAAGTTGACGCATAAGAATATGCAATACGCTTAAATAATGGACTTCCAATATGTATATTAAACCATTCTTTACCCATTTTTGATTCAATTGATTTTTTCTTTTGAGGATTTTTATTTATTGTATTAAACTGATCTGTTAAATGATATCTATTAAAAAAATATGTATACCACTTATCCCCATAATATTTATTTAACATCTCTATCTTATTATTACTTAATGCTTCCAATGTATCATAAAAATTTTTATTTTTAATGCTTTCCAATATATTCATAATATCGTCACTTATATTTGAGCCAATAAAAATATATTGAATATATTGTATTCGTCTATTATTGTTTTTAAATTTATGAATTATTTTTATAGGATTATTCATATTAAAAACTAATAGAAAATATATTCAAAATATTTAATTTAATATATTTGTGTATAATTTCATTCCGCAATATTCAATTGGTCTTTTACTATAATCATCGTATATATATAAACCAATTCTTACCGCATTTTGTAACATAAAACGGAATATCTTATTAAATAATCTTGTATGACCTGATTCTGGGCAAGCTGTATGTGCCATTTCGTGAACTGCTACATATGTTAATAAATTTATATCATGTAATTTATTTGTTGATTTACATCTTAGACAAAAAACCAATTCTTCACCTTTATTTACTGAATAAGATGTATAATTTGAATTCAAATCAGTCTCATAAATTTTCGTGCGTTTCCTATTAAAATTTTCATTCATAAGTTCTATATATTTTTTATAATCAGGATAATTATTCATATTGGTAACAAGATAATCTCTTAATGTATACATTCTCTTAATTAATTCACCTAATAATATCGCGCTATTAGTTGTGTCACTACTCTTACGAACATATACTTTTGTATTATTATATGTATTAATTTCTACTAAGTCGCTATTATTAGATATAAATAAAATATAAAAAAAAATTATAAAAAGAATTATGTATAAACTCTCTTTCATATATATAATTATATAATATTAGTTAAAAAATTTAAAAATATAAAAAAAAATCTATCTTTATTTATATATAATGGGCTTATTTTCAAAAGACGATCTTAATTTAAGTGCGATTAGAACGGAAGACATGAGCAGTGAAATCCCCTATCTTAAACATATTAATTCTGGAGCCGATTCCCTTATTAGCCGTTTAAATGTTGCTAATAAAAATTTAGTATTATTTTCTGAAAGTGAAAATTATAATATGTATAATATGTTTCAAAAATCTAATAATATAAGTAATGATAACTTTTCTGAAACATCACCATTTATTAGTTCTGATGTTTATAACCATTTAGTTCAAAATAAAAATATGACGGGTGGTGCTGAATCTTCGTCTTCTACTAGTAGCTCCACTCAAACAGATGGTTCTAGTGAAAAGAAGAAAGATAAAAAGAAACATAAGAAATCGGAAGAAAGATCGGAAAATAAATCAGAAGAGAAATCGCAAGATAAATCGGAAGAAAAATCCTCCTCCGAAGAAGATGAAGAATTTATGGGACGCGGTGGTAGTGAATCTAACACTGTTTCTGAATCCGAAAATTCATATGTATCATCTTCCGCACATACTGATGGGGTTATGAGTGAATCAGAAGATGTATCAACTGTATCTATTTCAAGAAAACATCGTGGACGCAAAAATTATTCAGAATCAGTTAATACTAGTGATATAAATATTATTTCTGTTGATGAATAAATGAATCCTTATGTCAAACACTTACGGACCAAATCTATAATAAAAATAATTAAAATTAATTATTTTTATTAAATTCATGTCCGTTATTAACTGATACCGGGAGTAATTATGTCCGCGAATGGCGGACTAAAAGATAATGGTGCTATTCGCAATTAACACTTTTTACAAAAACTCAGAATACTGGTACGACCTTTCTTTTTGTTTTCTAATTTTATCTTAAACTCTTCAAATATTTCATGTGCTTTTGGTATGGCTAATGATAGGAATTGTAATGCTGGATTCATAATTTGATTTGTCATATAAAATTCACAATCTATTTTTAAATTATTATCTTTTATATATTGAGGTGTCTCTATACGTTCTCCTTGTAGAGTTGTTTTTGTCGCATTTGGTAACTCTACCGCAGCAAATTCAATACGATCACCTGATTGAGGACAATTACCAGGATCACGTTGTGCTATTCTATCGGCTAATACAACATGAGCAATCTTTGTCCAATCCGCATAACTTTCTTTCATTTTTAATGTTTTACTGGTAAGAAAATATTTAATATTATATTCACCATTAAACATACGATTCATACAATCTATTGTATATTGTTTTGCTAATTGTGGATCACGCATATCTATTAAACGATTAATAATACCACCACAAATTTCTTTTACTATAGGCGCATTATCTCGTCTCTTCAATACGATACCGTTATAGTCTTGTTTATATTTATTTGGGTCTTCCTCATATTTATTCCCTACATATCTCTTTTTAGTTAAAATTAAAAATGGCCAAAATGTTTTCTCATATTCTAAATCATGAGGATAGGGTAAACGTTTCTTTACTAATTCACCTGTTATTATACCCATTTCAATTGATAATACTAATGTACGTTTATCTGTTATCATTTTACCGTGTTTATAAAATCTCACTCTTATAATTCTCTCATTATTCACTATATCCCAATAAGGCTGAATTATATATGTTTTTAATTTATTCTCTATAAAATATTCAATGTCTTCAACAATTATTTCCTTAATATCATCATTCAAATCATTTATTAATAACATTTTCTCTAACATTGTTATACCCGTATTAAATACTTTCATATTTATTGAATTTATCCTAGTCTCTTTATTTATATATTTTTTTGTAAATATATCCTGTATAGTCCATAACCATGGCATAAAACTCTCTTCCATGTAATGTAGAATAAATTGCTCAATTCTAATCTCTATCGGCTGTACTATATTATAATGTGATGGAGGTGGTATATAGTCTGGGCCTTTTGGTACTCGCAATTCTGTTATATATGATTCATCATAATATTTATCAAATAATTTACGAAATAAATCTATATTATCTTTTGGTATAAAATGACTCATTAGACGTTTACCAAATTCTATTATATCCTTCCATAATGGTAATGCTGCCGTATCTTTTATTTGTTTCACCTCTTCACGAAAACGATAACAACTAAAAATTGAATCAGTATCACCATATCGTATAATTGGTTGAAATGTTAATGTTTTTATATCATTTGTAACATATTTTTTAATTCGCTCTCTTAATTCATTATCATTTATATCTCTCATCTCTAAATTTAATATTTGATCCGCTTTATCGTTATCACCATCATACAGAGCATAACGATAACCATTTAATAATCCTGGTATAATGTTTTCATCAAAATGTTTCGCTAATTTTAACATTTCTCTTCCAGTTGAAGTGGTACACGCTGCTATGTCACGTTGACGAATAGGACTTGTATCAGCACCCGTCGCACCATATAATGAATTGGCTGTTACTTTGACGGCTAATTGTTTACCATCTAAAATCTTATATTTAAATGGATCTTTTTCTTTTTTCATTACTTTCTTTACCGCATCGCGTTCAGCAATCAGATCATTTAGAATTTGAGGCACCACACCTAGTTTATTATCTACTTGTGCGAACCGTCTGTATACGATGGAACCATCTGCTTCCTTATATGACGCATTATAATATTTTACATCTGGTAAATTATCATATTTATCATTTGATACTACTGTTTCATGGCTCATATTTTTATGAATCATTGATGATGGATATAGTGATTTATAATCTTTTACCGCTAATGCCTCGTATTCAACATTTGCTTCTGGATCAAATACAATCGCTCCTTCATAACTTGGTGTTTTTTCTTCTGGTTTCTTAAGCACCGGAAATAAATAACCTGCTTCACGATAATACTTTAAACATAGTGAAAATAATTTAATTACTTGTCCACGAGTAAATAAGAATGACATGGGTACATAACATACATTAGCCATCTCAATATTATTTGTAACAACTGATAATTTTTCTATCAGTAAACTTACTAGCTTACAATCCTTTACGCAATATTTCGCAATAATCGCACGTTCCTTTGGACCCTCATTAAACATACGAAAAATATCACGTGGTCCAACATCATCCTTTGCTTGCGACCATACTAATTTAAATTTACGCTGTTTTCTTGCTTCTTTATCTTTATAATTTATATTTTGCCATATATTAAAATCATCTTCACTCATAAATTCATTCGTTTCATCTGATGCTGCTATTGTGATTGTTTTATTCGTCTTATCAATTTCTTCTATCTTATATTTATAACCGATCATTTCTGAAATAAAATCCAATACATACTCAAAATGAATATAATCTTCTGTACTTATATTATCAACTCCATCGCACCATAATTTTAATTTATCATCTATTTTTTCAATATTATAAATCTCATTACGAATAAAATTTGATGCGACAAAATCTAATTTATAACTATTTAATTTATGATTTTTTTGAATATCCTTCATCAGATCAATATGAATTCTTCCTGGTGTATCAAACATACGGATATTATTTTGTCCTAATGCTGATGATTCTAATTTGAATTCCCTAAATTTACAATTATAATATTTTAATTTACTCAATCGCCCTATTTCTTGTTCCATATTTAAATGTGATATACAACGATTATAAATATATGCTTCATCAAAACCAAATATATTATAACCAGTAATAATATCAACATCTTGAGCAATAATTTCCTTTATCCATGCCATAACCATTTCAGATTCTGTTTTATACCATTCAACAATTATATTATCTAATTGGTTTGTTTCTCTTAAACAGACAATATGTTGACGATATGGTTCAAGCATACCAATATATGTATAGGTTGTACCGATTTGAAATATACAATCACTTTTATTTTTGGCTTCTGGAAATTTATTCGCATCTGCTGTATAACACTCAATATCAAAACTAGCTATACGAAATGGCGCATTAACATCTTTTATGATTGGTTCTATATCACGCCAATCTACCCTTAATTCAATCTCACAATAACTATCTTTACTATTATCATCTATCAATAAGTATTTATTTACTTTTACCCATGAACAGCCACTAATTTTTTTAATATGAAAACAACGTAACATTGGTGGTAAATTTGCTTCATATGTTTTAAATTGAATTGATTTCTGTGTAACACCTGGTATATATATTGTTGATTCTTCAAACATAAATTTATATTTTTTCATTGAAATCATATTATTAAATACTAAACGCGCAAATAAATATTTCTTCCCATTGGTAAAACCTTCCGCTGACATTCTCTCTACCATATCCATGCCTATAAGACTTGTACGAAATTTATTCCACACTTTCTTATTCGCATCACTCACAAAATAATTATACATTTTTTTAATGTTTGATTTTGCTTCTTCTTTTGACCAATTTAATGGTAATCTTATATAAAAATGTGGAGTATAATTTACTAATTTTGTATATACTGATTTACCTTCTAATGTTCTACCAAATATATGAATTATATAAGTTCCTATATCATCGCTTTTTTTATCGGAATCCTCCGAATCAGAATCTAATTCTTCATCCTTTTCATGATCCTCCTGCCAATCATATATTTGAAATTCAATTGGTTCCATTATATTAAAATTATAAACATATAATTTTAACACAATTTATTATCAATTTTTATTAAAAAAGAAACATACGTTTCTTTTTTAATAAAGTTAATAGTGAATGATAGGATTTTCTAAGAAAATCCTATCCCCCTATCAATTTTTATTCGTGAGAGAGATTTTTCAATAAATGTACCTACGCTGTTTGTAACATATATTTCATTTGTATTAAATTATTATTTTTATTTTTGTCAAATAATGTTGAGTCTTTAATACTTAATTTTCGTGACCCTAATGCTGTTATTATATTTTGTATATCTTCTGGTGTAATATCTTTTTCATAATCAAAATCATATACAAGTAAATGAACTAAGAAACTATAAAATTCATCATTTACATTTCCAATAATCTCATTTGCTCTGTTTTTAAATACATTTACATTTGATCCAACAAAATCAATCTCCAATAATTTAGTAAAGTTATATTTCATATCACTTGACATTCTATATTTATTGCTTAAATCACGCACAATCTTATCTATAATTGTTTTTTCATATCGTTTTGTCCACTTAATTGGTACATTGATTACATGTGATAATAATTTATTTATTAATATAGATATACATATACTTAAATATAATTCCTTATAGACGTTATCCGCTAATGATGCCTTAAAAAAATTATCAGTAAAAGATTTAAATGATTGACGTAGATTAATATTTTTCGTGCTTGTCATGTAGGTACTTATTATTTTAACTACTTTCGGATTTACAATCGCATAATCACCCTCCTTCATAATATGAAATAATGGATTAATCTTACTGCCATTTTTGATAAATTCAGATTCATTCACATACCGATTTAAATATACATCCCCTCCTGCGATTGTATCTCTTTTTGTAGCTTCTGAAATTTCATTACTGATTGGTGTTAATAATTTTAATTCACTTTGTAACTTTTGAACTTTTTCATCTAATTGTTGTTTTTTTTCTCTGTTTCTTTCATTTGTTTTATCTTGAATTAAAGATTGTGTTATTGGTATTAACTCTTGTTGTATAGAATTTAACTCGGTATTTATTTGAGTAATTCTTCTCTTACGTTGTTCTTCTCTAATTTCATCTTCCGTTTTTTTTGGCTTTCCACCTGGGCCCATACCTGGAGGTCCGCCCATACCTGGAGGTGGAGGCGGTGGTGGTGGTGGTCCGCCCATACCTGGTGGTGGAGGTGGAGGTGGTCCGCCCATACCTGGTGGTGGAGGTGGAGGTGGTCCGCCCATACTTGGTGGTGGTGGTGGTCCACCCATACCTGGTGTCCTACTTGCACTACTTGGTATTGATGGAGGTGTGTAATTATTAATATCTATTTTAAATTTATTTAATCTCTCTATTTCTTTAATTAATTTGCTGGTACTTTCGCGTATTTGTGTTTCCATCCTGGCTTCTAAATCTTTAATAGTGACCATTAATTGTTCGTACTGATAGTGTCGATTTTGTCTATCCATAGGAGTTGTAATCTTATCATAATCCTCCCTAACTCTAGCTATTTCTGCTGTAAATTCTTCTGTAATTCTATTTGTTATATCCATCTTTAATTTTTCTAATTTTTCAATATGTTTATCAATTGTATATAATAATACTTCCTTGTGTTTATTCAATGTATCAGTTGTAAAATCTATATTTTGTGTAATTGATTTTGTATTTTCCAATACGTCTCGTCTAATACTATTTAATTCAGATGGTATATTGCGTATCATATTCATTGTTTCAGCACTTAAACTATTACTCGTTGTTAACCTTTCTAAATTAGATATCTGATCTGTGATTGACCTAAGACTATTTTCAAAAAACGGCTTTGCTATATAATCATTACTTAGACTAGTATTTAGTATACGCAATGTCTCCTTTAATGCACTTATTTCACCTCTATACTGAGTATCATTTAGTTTTGCTAATTTTTCTTGCGCATCTTTTATTTGTTTATTCGCATCTAACATATCTTGTATACGATTATTAATACGTGTATCATTCGCAGCCCTAGTTTCCTCTTCTTTTCCTAAACGTATGCGATCAGCTTTAATTTGTTGTCCATGTGATTCTAAAGTAGCATTTATCGCTTTTCTTTCATTCGCACGATTAAGTTGTTCATCTGAAATTTGTTTCTGTTGACTTGTTAAGCGGTCTCTTATATTTTGTAATTGTTGATTTATTTCAAGTAGATCTTCCTTCTTCGCACTCAGTTTTATATCATTTTGTATTTTGTCAACAAGTGATTTTGGTATATAATCAATAATTTCTTTTAGTTGTGTTGATAATTCATCCTTGATAGTTCTTAATTCATTTGAAAATGCTTGTTTAACGTCATCTTTAATTTGATTTAATTTATCTTCTAATCCAACAATCTTATCCGGTGTTAATGTATTTAACAACCCTCTTAATTTATCTAATTCTGTATTAAAATAATCTCTATCTATTAGAGTACTTACTTTATCTTGTAATTCAGCAATTCGGCGTGTCATTTCACCGCGATATTGTTCAATCCTAGTACTTAACTCATCTTTTAATTTATTTATATTTTTTTGTACATTATCTAATTCTGTTTTACTTGCCATCGTGTTTAATTTCATTTCTATACTTTTTATATTAGTATCTAAATCGCGAATAATAGTGTTAGGTAAACCTTCAAATTTAGCTTTAATTTGATCTAATTCTGTCTTCATATTAACACGGTACTGTTGTTCATCATTAATTCTTTTATTTATATTTTCTATAGAACGTGTGTGACGCACATTATTTTCATCAACTCTTGTATTAATAGACGTATATTTTTGTCTAATATCATTTAATTCACTTCTAATACCTTTCATTTCGGATATAGTTGTTGTATTGCGAACATCTCTTTCTAATTTATTAATAGTACCTGCTAAATCTTGTGGAATAGTTTGTTTAATTTGTTGTATTTCTACCAACATATCAGTTCTTATTTTTGGTAATTCAGTTTGTTCTAAATTTGTAATCATTGTATTTAGCATTAAAATGCGCGCCTTTATCTCATCTGTTACTTCATTTGTTGGTCGTAGCGACAGATCTTGTTTTAATTGAGATATCATATTATTTAATTTGCCCATTGTTGTTAAATTAGTTGTGGATAAAGTGATTAAATCTTGTAATCTAGTCGTTAATTCGGTAATTTTTACATCATTCAATCTGTTATTCTCGTTAAGGCGACTATTTACATCTTTCATTATTTCTTCGCGTATTTCTTTTAATAATTCTGATTTCCTTCTGTTTAATTTATCATTAAATAAATCATCGTTTTCAAATAATTTTCTTAATTCTTCTAGTTTCATATTCATATCATTAGTAGTAACATGTGTTGCTAATCTAGTTAATATTTCGCGATTTATTCTATCAATTTCATCTTTAAAGTCTTTTAATCTTTGAGTAAATATTTCTAAATTAAAATTATCTTTAAATTTTTTAAAATTATCAACTAACTGATTATATTTTGTTATATCAATCTTTCTATCAGTTATAGTGCTTACCATTTGTGAAAATTCTGTTAATTTTTCTCGATATTTAGTTTCAAATAATTGTTTAAATTGATCTTGAAATGATTTATTTAATGAATCTTTTACTTCTTCTATATAAGCCATAATAATCGGATAGTCTGTTACTTTACCAGTATTATTAGTTATCATTTTTGTTAATTTACTTATTTCACTATATATATTTTCAAATGCTAAATTGTATTCTGTTATTTTTAAGTCATCTTTTTCTTTAATCGTTTTATTTAAATTGGCGATATTACGATTAATCATATCTGTTAATTCGCTTTTTACTAAACTGATCGTTCTTTCTAAATCATCTAATTTCTTAATTTTACTTTCTAATGTTGTAACAGTTCCTTTTATCGCATCAACTGTATTAGTTATTAAATTAATATCTGGTATTGTTTTTGTAATCTTTTCCACAGTCTCTGTAATAGTTCTAATATTATTTTTTATTAAATCATCTATTCTTTTCTCTAACTTCTCTAATTTTTGAATTTTTGCTTCCTGTGTGTTTGATTTGGCATCAATTTCATCTATTTGTGTCCTCAATGTAGCTATTGTTGGTGTAAAAGTTAATTTATCTAATTCTTCTTTTAATTTACTCATTAATAAATTATTTAAATCATCTTTTGTACGTGTAACTGCGTCTTTTAACTCGCACTTTTCAATAATAAATTTTTCTAATTCACCTTTAATATCTGATATTAAACTTTTTTTAAGGTCTTCCATATTGATTAGAGTAGATGAAACAGGTGTTAATGTTGCCTTTAAACTAGCTATCTTAGTTTCAATATGTTTAGTTAATTTATCTTCTAATTCCTTTTGATTAGTTGCGGTACCTTCTATTGGTCTTGGTTGAATAAAAGTCATTAAAGGTAGTGGATATTGTACTTGTCCCATTCTCGGAAATGGCATCATTTTAGCAAATCTATTCATATAATAAATTTGATAAAATAAATTAAAAGTTTTTATAAATCTATATTTTTATTTCTTCTTATTAGTTATCTTTTTCTTTGGCTTGCTCTCCATCTCTTCAACTACTGATAATTTTTCTATCTCTTCTCTAAGTTGAATTAATTCATTCTTCCATAACTGATGAGATGTAGTATTCATTAATGTCTCATATTCTGTTTCTTTTTCTTTCATATTCTTCTTTAATTTCTCAATCTCTTCATGTGTTAGATGATAAATTGATAGGGATAATAAATAATCATATGATTCCTTCTCATCATTCTTCGCCAATTTAGGAAATTTATGTTTAACTAAATCTGCTTCAATTTCTGCTTTCTTTCTCTTATTAATTATAATTTCATCATTCACGACCATTAGAATAAATCTTACTTTATTACTCATAAGATTAATTTCATTTTTTAACACATCAATTAAATATTTCCTCCTGTCATCATATAATTCTAATCTATGTGTAAAATATTCTTTCACTATATCTTCAATCGTATTATACTTACAAATTCTACCCTCCACATTATATAAATGCATATTACTTATATTTTCTTTTGATGTAAGATTAAATGTTTTCAAAATATTCTTTACATTATCAAGATAACCGTCATTAAATTCCAATATGAAACAAACTGACTTATCTGTATGATATTCTTTATAATCTATTAATCCTCGTTCGCCTTTGGTTTTCTTTTCCATTTCAGCCTCTAACATCTTTTCAAGGAAATTCTTATATTTCTGTGTCCACATTCCCACTGGTAATTCAGTTATCTTCATTGTGTTTGATGTTAATGTATAAACACCGTGTGTTTCATATGTGGTATCATCTAATTTATTTACGGTTCCTTTAAACCCGCGCCAATATGGCATCATTGTTTTAAAATCTTTTCCATCTAACATATTAATTAAATTATCAACAATATCAATCGGATTATGACAAGGGATGTTTGTAGAAAATCCTGTGCCAATACCACTACAGCCATTAACTAAACCCATTGGAATAATTGGCGCATAATATTCTGGTTCAATCATCATACCATCTTCATATTGATTATTCAAAATCATATTATCATCCTTCCTGAATAACATACTTGCTATTTTTGATAATTGAGTAAATATATACCTCGGAGACGCATCATCATCACCTCCCATATGACGTGTTCCAAATTGACCATGTGGCTCTAATAAATTTATATTGTTAGATCCAACAAAGTCCTGTGCCATTTTAACAATGGTCCCGTTCATTGACATATCACCATGGTGATATGCCGCCTTATGAGAAATAATACCACTAAGTTGAACAACTTTCATCTCTTCTTTATCTGCTCCACCTAAAAATGAACCATAAATAATCTTTCTTTGAGATGGTTTAAACCCATCCATAATATGAGGAATGGAACGAATACAATCATAATTTGAAAAATGAATTAGATCTTTGTTGATAAAATCAAAATATCCAACATCTTTCTCATCATAATTTAATATATTGTCTCTATCATAATTCAATAGCCATGATTTACGATCATTTGCTCTTTTGTCTGAAAATGCCAATGTTAACGCATCTTCTGATGGGTTTAATTCAATGTCATCCGCATCCCAAAAATATCTAATCAACTTATTCTCAAAATCTGTAAAATATTCCTTGGCCTCTTCAGCGGTTGAAGTACCAAGACCCTTATAATACTTTATTTTCCAATTTTTCTCATCCAATTTCAACCAATCATTATATTCAGTCATTGTATAAAATGTTTTTGTTTCCTTCCCCTTGAATGCCTTCACAATTGGTGTGGCCATTGATGTGATAAAATCTTCACGCTTTAATAAGGTCGGCCACATACAATGAAATAAATTCATCAGTAAACCCTTAATATGCGAACCATCAAAATCTTGATCTGTCAAACAAATAATTCTTCCATATCGCAATGTTTTAAAATTATCTTCATCATCATATTTCATATTTTGTTTTAATCCAATAATCTTCTTTAAATTTTCTATTTCCTCATTCTCTGAAATCTTTTTAATTGATTCATCCCTGACGTTCAATACTTTGCCCTTCAATGGGAATACACCATAATAATCACGTCCAATCACTGATAAACCAGCCACAGCAAATGCTTTCGCTGAATCACCCTCTGTAAGAATCAATGAACATTTATGACTATTCTTTCCACCTGCTTCATTGGCATCTTCCAACTTTGGAATACCGTGGATTGATTTTGCTTTCTTGCCATCACTCTTTTTTAACATTGTATTTTCTTTAAACTTGGCAAACTCTAAAACCAATTCCACTAAACCAGATTTTGCTATTTTCTTAATAAATGTTTCATTTGGCTCATATTTTGAACCAAAATCTTTCGGTTCAGTAGATAGGGTTTCTTTGGTTTGACTTTCAAATGCCGGATTTACAATTGTACTGCTAATATAAAATACTAAATGCTCTTTCAATATTGTGGGTGATAATTTAACATCCTTATTCTTCTTCTTAATATGGTTATCCATAATTTGCTTTAATACCTTATCTACCACATGATTAACATGAGTACCACCTTTATAGGTAGCAATGCCATTCACAAATGAGATCACTTTATTGCCACCATCTGGAATATACATACATCCCACTTTCCATCTTTCATTACTATCATCATAATATATTTCTTGTTCTGGATTATATAATGCAATGTATTGTTTGAAATTATTAATATTTAATTTGGTATCATTGAAATATACTTTAATTTTTTCACTACTAACACCAGCAATATCCATTGTACGACGATGAAATAGATTTATCATATCTTCTTTTATTTCCTCCAACCCAAAACGTTTCAAATCTGGATAAAATGTAATTTCTACATATGATTTCTTTTGTGAATATTTTGTTACTTTGGGTCCTGTTGTTTTACCCATATTTTCACTCCATGTTTCAATAAATTTCTTTTGTCTTGACGCATCACCGATTTCAACTGTGAATTGATTACCATATACATTCGCCAATTTCGCACCATAGCCATTACGACCACCTGCTGTACGTTCCTTACTATCATCATAATTTGAAGACGTTAATAATTCACCAAAAATCATACTTGGTACCATCTTTTTATATTTAGGATGTTCTTCAACTGGAATACCCTTATCGCCATTATTATAAATCCTAATATAATTATCCTTACATTCTACTTTAATTGTATCACATGTCTTATCCTCTTCTGACGCATCACGCGCATTTACTAATAATTCATCAAAACATTTTAAAAATCCAGGAACATATTTAATCACCTTTGAATCTATTTTACCATCATTATATATATCCATTACCTGGGTTGTTTGTTTAATACTTCCAATATAGGTATCCGGACGAGCAAGAATATGCTCTATCGGAGTCATCTTTTCATAATCTGTTGCTTTGGACATTTCTTTTATAATTTGTTAATAACATTATAATTCTTTAAATCATTTTATCAATTTTTTTATAAATAGTTTTTATAAAAAAACATTATTAATTATAATAATGGGAACTTTAAATGTAGCGGAAGATTTTAATAAGAAATTAAATATTGTTGATTCAGAAAATAAATATAATGATATTGTTGATTATATGAATAATTTTCAATATAGAACATCATATGTTAATATTGATTCACGTAATAGAAATATTATACCGCAAAATATTATTGAATATTTTGATGGTTATTTAATAAATAATCCAATTACAACTACCGCGGATTCATTTAATGTAATTGTTAATATTACTAATCATAATCTTTCTATTGGTGATAAAATTATTATACAAAATGTTATTGGTAATACGGTTATTTTAAATAATCCTATATATCTAATTGCTAATTTTGATTATTATTTAGTTCATATGGATAATCATATGGCCCAATCAGATAGTATGATGGCGGTTACTATTAATGATACTATAAATAGCACTGATTATATTATTGGTAATATTCCAATCAATTCCATAACAGGTATTCATAATATATATCTCTATAATAATACTTTTGTAAGTGATGAAATTAAAAATAATATATTATTTCAATTAAATATTACTGAAAGTGAATTAATTCAAAATTATTTTTTTATTAAATTACCATTTAATTATATTAATATTAATTCATCATTTTCACAATTTTATAATATACAAAAAATATTTAAATTTCAATCAGATAATATCGGTGGAATTAAAACTGGTTATATTAATGCTAATTATCCTATTAATACATCTCAATATGTAGCATATCATGAAATTACCAATGTAACTACTAATTATATTGAATATCAGTCACCGGCGATTGCGACTTATAATGAAACAAATGGGGGGAACATGGTTATTATTGGTAAAGTTATTAATATGATTGAAGGTTATCCAAATGCCAATAATTATACAATTTCATTAAAAAAAACTTTTTCAGATGTTTATAGTATTGAGATGGTTTCTTGTGAAATGCCATATGTTGATTATAATATTAAAAGTAATAATAATAAATTATATTGGAGATATCTTGAAGATGGAAATTATATTTATAGTATCACTATTAATGAAGGGTTTTATTTTATTGATAATCTTGTAACTGAATTAAAAACACAAATGAATAGTATTAAAAGAATTATATCTTCCTCTAAAGAAACTATCTATAATGACTTTGATATTGTTTTTAATAATAATACGCAGGAAATTAAATTTATCTCATATGTTACTAAAATTCTATCTTATTCATTAAGACTTGAACAGAATCCTAGTCTCGGGAGTGAAACTATACTTCTTACTATTAAGCATCCTAATAATTATGTTAATGTTGGGGATACTATTGTTATTAGTAACAGTCTTGATATTGGCGATATACCGGCCACACTTATTAATACTTCTCATACGGTCTACAGTGTGAATAATGAAGCAGAATCTTATTCTGTTTTATTAATCACGACAACATCTGTTACTAATATTGATGGGAATGGTGGCGCGAAAACAACAATTAAAAGCCCAGCACTTGTTAGTTTTATGTTTAATTATAAGGATACTATGGGTAGTTTACTTGGTTTTAAATATGTTGGTAATAGTACATCAATCACGCCATTTAATCATATTAATTCTAATTTAAATGATTATATTTATATTACACCATTTAATCAAATCGGTGAAACATCGCAACCCAATAATTATTTTACTTTTAATGGACAAAATCATTATATGTTAATGTTTTTAAATGATTATGACAATATTTATAGTGTTAATAATTTTAATAACTCATTTGCTAAAATTCAAATGGATGGTTATCCTGGCGATACTATGTATAATACTCATATTTGTACACCTTTAGTATTTGATATACCTATTAAATCACTTAGTGAACTTAAAATTAAATATCTTTATCCAGATGGGATGATGCCTGATTTTAGAAATTTAGAACATAGTTTTACTTTAAAAATTATTGAAAGATTATCACGCCCAGTACGAACTGGTTTAAATAGTATGAAATCAAATTATTTGGAAGGGCTGAAAGAGTATGCTTTTGATATTAAAAACTCATAGATAGTATATTTAATTACACCGAAGGCGCATTACCAAAGGAATATTATAATATGATGTCCACGGTGTAATTGTAACAAAATATAGTTTAATTTTGATTTGCGCCTTTTGGCGTGTGCACACTACAT
>JACCDO010214705.1_pt1 | contig 17286 bp, 19 predicted proteins | sample 7446101 | NCBI WGS metagenome assembly JACCDO01 (sample SAMN15323440, study PRJNA562643) | freshwater metagenome | isolation source: river surface water | place: USA:Blue River Watershed | collected 2017-08-16 | reverse complement strand
TTTTTCTTAAGAATGTCACCTTTTGAAGATAGTTGATGGTAAAGCCTCTGACGAGAGAAATTATATAACTTCGATTAATTACAGCATCATGCTATGCTGTGAATAATTACTTACAAACTAGTACACATGTATTAAAAATAATAATCAACAATAAATTAATGTCCACCCAAAGCTTCAATCACAACCTGGATCTCGTCATTATCCTCCATTTCAAACATCTTCGGGGTCCTTTCTCTATACAGTCTACTGCCATCGAAGAAGAAACGGAGTAGATTTACATCTAAATTGTGACGAGTTGCATAGGCATCAAATATCTTACTAAAAGGAGTTGATTTCTTTACTTTAAAACTTATTTCACCGCCTTGTTGATCCTTCACACGTATGTTAAGCACCTCGTTGTCTCCACCACTTTGAACGTTTTCTTCTCCCATCGATGACACTCAAGTCGAAGGAACGAGAAAATTGTAATTTTGAATTTTTTCAAAGAATTTTCACTTCAAAGCAGACCCCGCAGACACCGGCCTAAACCTGCATACTTAGTAGTAACACAACTGTTAACGGGCGCAACACTAGTTAATCAGCTGCGTGTAAACGTGCTACGTTTCGAGGGCGTAGAAGGCGCAGCGACATTGCAGAAGCATCCCTATCTAATGCTGTTTTATGCAGAGTCATTATATCTGTAAATATGTAAATAGAAAAGCATTATCTTCCTCAACTCGTTCTCGCAATCTCGCGAGGAGTGGAGATGGCTATAATGAACCCGGAAAGTTTCCGGCAAACCCTAGTGGACGTAGGTGAGATCTTCAAAAAAAAAAATCTAGTGCATCAGAAAAAAATCTTTAAGCACTGCAACAACTTGCAGCGTGGAGAGAAAGGGATAGTCGCACAGAGTAGACCATTTCTAACACCAGCGACAGTTCACTAACTCTGTATTTCTAGTGAAATTCATCGTTTTTATTCAATTGCTGAATAAATCCTGAAGTTGAACTATTGTATCCTTGGTTATTTCGCTTGTAACTGTAGTGAATGTCGCAGGATCAGACAGAGTCGAATGACTTGATTAAAGCTAGTGTGTTAGGTTCGGGATCGTTACTACCAGTGATGAATCAGAGACCAACACCTAGTGATAATTATGGTAGTTATGCAGACGATGATATGGAGGAGGATGATAATATTATAACAATGGATACTAGTGTATGTACACCAGGTAATGAGTTAACTGGAAGATGGACTAGAAAAGAACATGATTTATTTCTTGAAGCATTAAAAAAATTCGGTAAAGAATGGAAAAAAGTAGCATCATGGGTCGGCACAAGGACAGTTGTACAAACAAGAACACACGCACAAAAATATTTCCAAAAGTTATCGAAAGGATTAAGCGGGAACATGTCTGACGGCGACGACGCAGACCTCAACACATCAGGTACTCCCTCGCCGTTACTTATCTCACTTCAGTTTCTTATTGTTGTTATTATTAGGTGAATTTAATTCAATTAAAAGAACTGTCTCTAATGTGAAGCGCATCAAGCACAAGGAAGTGCCCGCTACGCACAGCAATAGCACCGGTTTCAACAGCGACGGCAGCCGCAATAGTAAAACCATGTCATACACGCATCATATCAATGATTTTGATGATTATTTAGTAACACCAACAGTCAAGCCTAGCATATCCATACCTCTAACGTCATCGATGTCACATAACGACTTCCCCCAACCTTCCCCTGCAGCATGCGGTAAGCGCAAGCAGGCCGAGCTAGCTGCAGCTCATGTATTAGTATCATCATCCTCAGGTAGAGACCCATCCCAAGATTTTTCTGGTGCAGAAATGCTATCCAAGATGAAGTCCAAAGGAACTGGCGCGTCTTATCGCCCTGGTGAAATAGTTAGAAGGCAGCGTCCCGGGCTTACACTTTCTATCATAAACCCTGACGTGTTGAATTCTGGCGGTACTCAATCAGGTGATAAGCAACAACCCGAAACACCATGGGAAAATAGTATAAAAGCGTTAGAAGCATCCGCCACCAACGGCTCGAGGCCCTACTCGACGATCCAGGTATCGACCCCATCCGAGCAGAAGGATTTCCTCTCCAAGTTACGCGGATCGTTAAAGTTGGCAGATATTGATGAGTTCATCAAGATAATTCGTGCTGCGGAGGCATCACTTGTTCATGCCAATAGTTCGGTTCCAGCAAGTGCAATACACAACGAGATCGTGCATGAGAATAGCAGCGCCGTCATTATCAAGCCCGAGGCGAAGCGGACGAACGACAACCCGATCCTGTCGAAAGCCCTCAACCGCAAGGATAACTCGACAGGAACCACTATACTGATGGAAGTGTGCTCAACAGAGCTGGACTTGCTGCAAGACGATATTCTGAAATTATGTTCGATATTAATATCTGCTGGGTCCTCGATAACCCTCGCGGACTCCAACGGCTCGACGTGCTTGCATAAGGCAGCGGCGCGTGGGTACGAGAAAGTTGGGCATATGCTGATACACAACGGATGTCTCATCAATAGCACTGATGACGATGGCAACGCGGCTATTCACGTAGCGGCGGAAGCTGGGCATGGGAAATTCCTAGAAATGCTTATTAAGCTGGGAGCTAACTGCCACTTACGCAATGCTTTGGCATTGACTGCTCTGGACATTGCGGGCTCAACTCTGCAGACGGCAGACTATCGCGACGACTTGCGCAGCGTCATCTTGTCCTGCGAGCCACGGCTACGCACTCTCATCTTATACCACGATGACTGCCTCGAGCACACAGCGCGAAGAACCACAGATTGGGAGGGACCTGATCGGTTGAAGGAAATCATGAGTAGAATTCAACGTGTCGGTGAGTTCCAAGAGTACGAACTAGAAATAACGAACCAATTCAGCAAGGCAACCGTGCAGCTGCTGGGTCGCGCCCATTCCTCGGACTACATAGCATTCGTCGATGCGTTGTCCAAGCAGGTCAATGACAGCGACATCAGCATCACCGTTGACGGGGTTGTGACCGACAACGTGACACTGCCATTCACACCACAAGTTCAACGGTTTCTTTTCCGCCAAGATAGTGTTGATCTGAAGAAATCGGAGTACTGCGACACCACCTTTTCATCTGGTACATTGAAAGCTGCCAGACGAGCAGCTGGAGCTGTTGCGCACGCTGTTGACCACGTCATGTTGGGTCGTAACCGGAATGCTTTTTGCGTGGTGCGCCCTCCAGGGCATCACGCTGGCTTCAATGGACTGCTTAATGGAGCAAAATCGTGTGGATTTTGCATATTTAATAGTGTTGCGGCAGGCGCACTACACGCGTTGGAGCACCACAATTGTGAGCGAGTAGCCATAATTGACCTGGATATTCATCACGGAAATGGCACCGAGGATATCGTGCGTAGGTACACACAACCATCTCGTTTATTCTTCTTCAGTGTTCACCTCTATGACAAGGAAGAGGCAACGGGATATGAATTCTTTCCTGGATCTGGCAGCAAAGATGACATCATTCACAACATCATCAATGTGCCCATCGCTCCTTTATGGCGACACGAAGCAGCGAATAACACGATATCCAGTATAAGCAATAGAAGTGACGGGACTGGGAGCAGTAGCTCGCCTATCACCACCACACCCATGGGACGCGAGGCCTATCGAGTCGCCATCAGTCAGCGCTTGATACCATCATTGAGGGCTTTTAACCCCACATTAATCTTGCTATCCGCTGGATTTGATGCGTCAGCGGGTGACGTTGGCAATCAAAGGGACTCGTCAGAGGTACCGCCAGTAAATGGCATGGACATACTACCCGAGGACTTCGAGTGGGCCACTAGCGAAATAATGAAAGTGGCTGATTTATGCTCGGGCGGTAGGTTAGTAAGTGTACTAGAGGGCGGGTATGGATGCTATTGCACAGCGAAACCGGGATCAAGAGGCACCAGAGCAAGAGCAGCAACTCCCGAACGTATGATGGATCGAACTTTATTGGCGAATGCAGCCGTTGCGCACATTCATCGATTAGTAGATCCTTACAAGTAGAGTTATATATTTGTTATTAAATACAATTAAAGAGTCTGTAGCACCTTCATTATGTCCTTCGATTGCTTCTCTGGAACGGCTAGTCTATTCTGTTGGTACTTGTTATATACATCGCTTTGGATATCCAACGCCTTGCTCATCGACGCCTTGATCTTGTCTGTTTCATTCAGGATAACAGCGCATTGATCGTTGACATTTTTCAACAAATCTTTGAATTTATTGGAGTGGGACATCGCGCTTTTGTTGTCCGTCTTTATGTGAAGGGTGCTTTCATCGCATATCTGGTTCGCGTCGACAAGGATGTTGTAGTCTTCGAGGAACTGGTTGATGTTGGACTCGTAGGTACTCAATGTGTTAGAGTGGGATTGTAACGTCGCTAATGTAGCAAAAAGGTCGTCTAATTGACTCTCTTTGCTTGAACTGACGCCTTCAGGACCAAAGGTGACGTTGGCGTCACACGTATCATTAATGCGATCAGGGACATCCTTTAGAATAGCTATTAAACAATCAACTATTTCGTGTTTCTCTTTCAACTTGGCGTCATTATTAAAGTGGGCTTTCAATCCTTTGATTTCGTTGTTTACAATGTCGTTGATTAATGCTATCAACATATTCTTATCAGTGTCTTTCATATTCAATATTTTCTTATCTACATCGTGTGTTATCACTGGGTAATGCGACTTATTAGAGGTTATGTTATCCGTGAATACATTTTCTAAGTAATAATAGTTGTAAGTAAATAGAATTAAGTAAGGAGACGTCGCTACTTACCATCACTTGGCACAGAACTTTTCCTCGTTTTCTTATTGCTCACGACGATAACATCATCATTTATCACCTTTCTTTTATCAGTTTTGACGACCAAGTCATCGTTAGTGGTCTTTTTCTTACTGCCATCGTCGCTTACAGCGCCTTTTGCCGTAAATTTGAAGCCTTTCCTCACAGCCGCCATCGTATTTACTATGCTTTGGCTTTTGGGATTTTTAACAGCTATACCGGCAGAAGAGATGGAGCTGTTTAACACGAATAAACACGAATACTTGTGAGTGAAGGTAGTAACTGCTGGTTTTTATTCATATAAGACCGAGAAAGATCACAAAAGGAGCTCTTGGATCAGATAATCCCAAAGTTACAGTTAGACCGTTACACAGGTACAGCAGTAGTAAAAACAGAGTAATACATACCGCAGTACGCACATAACTGGACCATTCTAGAAGCTTATTGATGAGCGAATGAATGTCAATAGATTTCCGGGCACGGTCACCGAGGTGGGCACTGCAACACAAAACCCCAAACAAATCAGTTTCGTGAAGATGTTCAAGTTTATTATCGCTTTACTTTTCGCTGTCGTCGCCGTGGCATCTGCTGGTGACTTCTTCTGCAACCAATTCAACAACAATTGCTTAGGTACGTCCGCTTCCGCATCATACATTCATTCATAATTTAATTCCTTTTTACTTTCACTTATTTCATTTCATCGCGATAGGATGCATGCAAGCCGCAGCAGAAGGATCTGTTCCAGTTCACGCCTGCACTTGGTGCCCAATTGACGGTATTTGCCACACTGTCGGATCACTTTTCAACAAGTGCGATGATTCACAATGTGCAAGTTTATGCCCAACAAGTACTTGTGAGAACACAAGTGTTGACTTCTGTAAAAGCAGTTTAAATGCTGTTAACAGTACTATGACCAATTAAATGGTGTATTACTAACCAACATAAGTCCCTACTGTCTTTTATTTATTTATATAATCAACAATTATTAACATCACCTCTCTTATTTTTCTTCATCGTATTGACGCCGAACATTTTTAAAATTAGTTTACCAATAGGTTTTCGCCGAACACGCCCAGCTTGTTCTCGTTTATACCTAGCGTTTACTCCTATTCTTCATTCAATATCTAATAAAGAAAAAAACTTTTCTTGAAATTGCCCTAACCAAGAATCAATGCGGCCTCAATCCTCGAGCTCTTCTTTTCAAAGAAGAAAATATCCGACGAATCATGTCCCAGGTACTCCCCCCTTCTGGCTCAATCGCGTGTTCTGTGCGCTACTTATGCATGCACTTGCCCACTTATACATTTACATTTGCTCGTATACTCTTTCTCATTCTCTACTTCATACAATAACACACTTTATGACTAACTCACTCACGCCAGGACGCACAGTCGCAGATCCAAGAGGCGGTGAAGTCCGCTCGCACCACTTTGGTGGGTTTCTTAGAGAAAAATGATCAGGTTAATCAGGCTGCTATCTATCTTGAACAGAAGACGAATGTAGGTAAGAGAAATCTCTTTGAATTACGAAAAATTGGATGCTGTAATTGACTACGATGCTGTATATTGTCACTTTTTTAATGTTTCCATTTATTATTACTTATTTCATTATACTACATTATATAGCCAAAGAAATATTGTTAGTTGCAATCATGTTGATACCTGTCGCACTTATCCTTATTCGTGGACAAGGAAATTTTTTAATTGATTTAGTTGGATTTGTATACCCTGCAGTAAAATCTATTAAACTTGTCGATTCTGGCAAAACAGAAGGCGAGTCGATGTGGATCACTTACTGGATGATCTTCTCCTTTTTAAAAGTCATTGAAGGTTTCCTTGATTTTTTTGTTATGAATATTCCATTTTATCCATTCGGTAAAGCAGCTTTCCTTGTGTGGTGCTACCATCCTTCCACCAGAGGCTCGGAGACCGTTTACTCCTCCGTCATCAAGCCACACATCGTTCCTCTAATCGTCGAAGTGAAAAAGGATTAAAATATACTCAAAATAATTTTACACAATCGAAGTCTATATACAATTTTGCTCCTCCGTCTAGTTCAAGAATATCCTGTTGCTGTTGCACGAAGCTAGTCCCGTTTAGTCTAAAATGTAACAATTAGTAATATAAATAAACAATTTCTCGCTACTTGCACTCTTACGATCGGGATTTTTGGATGGCAGAAAGGAAGTTGGACGCTGGCAGGATCGTCGGCTTGCTGCTGCTTGAGACACTGCTTGCGTCACTTGCTCGGCTAGATCCTGGCTTTTCCAACGGCGACCCACTCTTGCTCTTCGTGGCACTGTACAGGGCGAAGGGCGATGTCGGGTTCGGCGAGGAATTCATATTTTGCTCATATAAAGAGTGAGTTTTCACTAAATTTTTCACGAAATCAGTGGATGTTCTGACGGGCGGTCTGCCCTGCACCGCCACCTTGCCGCTGGTGGCTGGCGACGACGGCACTCGCTGCTGTGGTGGTCGACTACTTTTTGCTGGTGTTACAAGGGTGTTGGCCTCGGGTAACTGGACACGCCGTGTTGATCCATCACTCGCTGCATCAGCTTTACTCGAGGGCTTGGTTCCGACCACGGTAGCAGTGGAGTCGATAGCCAGCACCTTGTTGAAGTCCGACAACGCTTCCTGCACTTTACCTAACTTATCTAAGCATATCCCACGATTGTGATAAGCATGAGAATTCGACGGATCTAACTCGATGACCTTGTTGTAATCGCGCAGCGTCTCCTCGGTGCGACCTATCAGGGAACAGCAGTAAGCGCGGTTATTGTATAGCTTTACCAGTGTCTTCCCCTCGCTGGTCAGGGCGATGGAGTCGGTGTAATCCTTGATTGCTTCGAGGTATTTCTCCAGTTTACGCCAGCAATAGCCTCGGTTACTGTAGTAATTAGCTAGGATTTGCTTGTCAACGGCTGCACCACTAACGGCGCTGTTGTAGTCGTTGATGGCCCTCGTGAAGTCGACGATGGCATCATTGTACTTGTCTAACCCTTTGAAGCAAGCACCGCGGTAATACAGTAGCTCGTGCAAGGCAGAGTTGTCAGCCGAGTCCTTGCTTTGAGTCACCTCAATGATTGCTTCATTCAAATCGTCAATTGCATTGCTATAATCCACCTTCTTTATGTACACTTTAGCTCGAGCTAACAACGTGCTTGCAGCGGCTGCACCAAGTGAAAGAGCCGAAGAAAAATCCGCAATTGCACTATCAAAATTCCCTACTACGTCATGCACATTCCCTCGGTTGTACAAGGTGTTGTAGTGCGTCGGCTGGATCTGCAACGCCGCGCTGTAGTCGGCTATGCTCTCGCTGTACTTGGCTACCTGCTCATAGCAATATCCGCGATTATACAGCGCCTTGAAGTTCTTCGGCGCGATCTCCAGCGACGACGTGTAGTCCTTGATCGCCTCGTCTATTCTATTCATTTTTCTTAAACAAAATGCGCGATTGTGATAGAAATCTGGGTTGGTGTTCATGAGTGAGATGGCGACCGTGAAGTCGCCGTATGCGTTGTCTAACAAGTTCAATTTGTCGTATGTAATACCTCGGTTGTAGTAGCTGTAGGCGTTGGACTGCTGCAGCCCGATCGCTTGCGTGTAGTCGGCGATAGCCAGTAAATACTCGCCCACTTTGTCGTAGGCAAAACCTCTGTTGAATAGAGCTTTGAAGTAGTTCGGCTGGATATTCAACGCGTTGGTGTACTCCAGGATCGCCCCGCGGAAGTCGTTACTGCGGCGCAGCTGATACCCGAGGTTATGGTGGTGCTCTGCGCGCTCATTTACCACGTCTTCACTCACAGTTTTCGTCGCTAATTTGCTTTTTACGTCTATCACATTTTTAGCGTTCTTAGGTGTGGATGCGACCGGTATCTGCAGCGGAATGTTCATCGTATCGACGTTCTCTAACGCAAATACATTGTTCCTGCTGAATCCATCAATGTTTATGTCATGACCACTGGTGCTAGGGCTTAACTTGGAGGGACCAGTCTTGCCAGACAGAGCCCTGCTTGGAGGAAGAGAGTCGGATTGACTGAATGAACTTCTCCTTTCTCGGTCAGGACTGGTCATACCAGCTTTGGATGGCGACAAATTATCTTTCATTAATGCCATGTTGTAGTCTTCAATGGCTTTACTGAATTGGCCAATACTGTTGTAACACGCAGCTCGCGCAAACGCCGCGCTTACGTGATCAGGATCAATATCTAACACTTTGGTAAAGTCACTAATTGCGTTATCTTGTTGTGATATTTTCGTGTAAGCCATGCCGCGAGTATACAGTGCTTCGATGTGTTTATTATCATGCCGAAGTAAAGCGTTTAAATCATCAATTGCACCTTGATAAAAGTTCTTCTTGTAATACGCAACTCCACGTAAATACAGTGATTGAATGTCGTTACTATCTACATTTAATTTATTTGTTGATGATTCAATAATCTCTTCCACATCAAATACTTTCTTGTAAAAGTAAAAACGATTAGGATGGGATTCTGCATCTTGATCGACGCCCAAGAAGTCTTTCCTCTTCATTAAACTGCCAACTTTACCTTTATTAGATACAGAGGCAGAAGGCGTCGACGGTGCCTTCGATTGCTGCTGCGACTCTGCAGCGGTGCCCGTGAAAGACCACAACGACGACATATCCATGACAGATGTGCTGCAACTGACCTCAGTCACCTATCTTTACACAGGAATGCCTGCGCGGCAAGCTACTAATCAGTACAAATCCCAGAGAGGATCACTACTGCTGCAGGGATGACAAGAATATTTTCAAACTGTACCGGCGCCGCATAGTCGGAGAATAACGGTAACTTGTCCTTATCTAGGTGATGCTGGAGGCAAACTGTTAGGAGAGTCGCGCCGAGTGCATAGCGAGAGCATAGGAGAAGGCGTGAGTACCAGCAGTTGAACACGTGCTTCAGCACCAAACGGTAGTAAACGGCTATCATATTATTAACACAAGTACAAGTGATCTAGTTCTTTTTTTTCATGTGTGCGCTGATGTCGACCCCAGTTACCTTCAACAACTCATCCTTGAGGTCAACGAACAGGTTGCTGTCATCGCTGGTGGAGCGAGTGTGTATCCAATTACAAGCTGATACGTGCTTGGTTTTATGAACAAGCTGCTTGATTTCATTGTTGTAAGCGTATTCATACCTCCTTGGTCCACTGACGGGGGACGACCACCAGATTTGTCTGTTGGGTGTTTGCTTGTTAATGACCCAAAACCCATATTTCCCAAGATCAATATTGAGCACCCCTTGCTCCAAGCTAATATCAACATCATCTGCATCTATAGCACTCTCAATTTCTGTTGTCGCAGTTAATATTTCGTCTAAGCAAGTGTCCGCCAACGAATGATAGTCACTTTCACTCAATATGTCGCTAGTATTTTGATTCATTTCTTTCGTGTTTGATGCAATGAAGACGAAGGTGGAATAATTTGTTCTAATCATCCGAGTGATTGATGTTTCTTGCACTGGAGTTACAGCAAAACGATTGACTCTCACTAATGCTCTATGGTTTGTATAGAAATATGAGTTATGAGAGTTGAAAAGTGGGTATTCTAGAAAAAAAGAAAAAGGTCAAGTTTATCGGATACCTCGCTGCAAACTGCACCATTCCTCTTCGCGCTTGGCGCCTGACTAACTCGCTGAACATATCTACTCCAAATTATCCTTATTACAGTCGATTGACTCTTAATTGACGCGAAATTCAGGAGGATTCTCTCTTCTTTTTTTCCTTTTTTTTTCTTCGAAGTTCGGACCGACTTTTCCACACCATCGGCAACAGTGTGACACATAAGCATTGTTGAAGGAACAGTCAGGTCTTCCTCAAGTTTCTTGCGTATCAGAGTTCTGCCGAGCGTCTGCTATCGTGATGTTGAGGCTGTTTATTGCCTTGAGCATTTTCTTGTGCGCCTGGAGCTTCCATAGAAGCGTATCGAGAGGGTCTTCAATGGTACGATATTCTAGTGAAATAGACTCGAATAAAGATTGTGGAGTGTGCAAGTTTGCTCCTAAGTGCAATGGTGAATATAGATCAAAGGGTTGTGATGGAGAGGGGAAAATACAAGGTAAAAGACAATACATTATTCTTGAATGAACATACTTAATGTTTCGCTTTATAGGTGGAATAGCCACAATTCCATTGTTTTCTTGGTGGCCTATCAAAGTCTTCAGACCTTGTCCATCATACCTCGCTGCTGGTTACGTGTATCGCAGAGAAGGACAAACCATGGATCAGGTATTATTCAGTGAACCAAGTAATAAAATGAAAGCAAAGTTAGCTGCAATGAGAGAAATAGAGGTGGAAGAGGCGGCAATGAAGAAAGAATCACAAGATCCTAGCGTGAAGCTGTCGAGTGAAGAAGAAGACTTCCTAAATCAGCGTTTCAATAAAGATAAATAATTATTGTATAGTTCAATATGCTACATCTTGTGCATTCACTCGTTTTCTTGGATCATTAGTAGTTATTCTCTGACTGTTCTTGCTGGGTACAAAATTCCGAGGCTCTGCAGCAGCGTGGAGGCCTTGGACAGCAGCGAGCAGTCGTCTGGGTTGGGTACTTTCTTCTCTTTCGCACCTCGTAAAAAATTAAATGCTTCGTAAAACTCTTTGTTCGTTGTTTTCACGTTATTTTCGAAGTGGCACGGGATTATCCGCTTGAAATTCCACCTGCTGACCCGCGCCACCCAGTCCAGAACCACTTCGGGCTCCCTGTTCAACAGCAACTCGCGCAGGATTGGGGCTACTAAGAGGTAACCTTTGAAACTATTGAAGTTGGGGACTTCGCTTTGCGACCACGCCCATGGGTACAATGCGGAGCTGAACGGAATACCTGCGCCTATATATAGGTGTAAAGAGTTGTTAGGTGTATGAGTGAGCAGTTGCAGTCAGTGGACTAACCTAGGAGCTTCATGGCAGGACTCACTTTTTTTAAATCCTTGAGAACGGTTATAAAATCACTGACGGTGATCCCCGATGGGTTGAATGTCAGCGCAAATAGTACCTGGGTGAGTGAGTGAGTGAGTGGTTAATGCGATGTAATCAGTCTACTTGATGGTTACCATTCTCCTCCAGCCTTTTAACCTATTGGAAGGTGTGTCAACTATCTCCTCAAGCATATTATCCCTCGCGTGATATAACAACGCGCGTGGGTCATCGTTGATGATAGTATCGGGCGCATCGCCCACCTTGACAATAATGTCGGTGACGAGTAAGGACTGGGTGCTCTTGTGGAAGAAAGCAGTCTCAGCATATGTCCCTATACTTGAGGGCTTGACAGTCAGGATTTCATGCTCGATCTCGCCACCCCAAGGCGCATCGGCATGATTTAACGGAATTGTTTTGATGTTTTTACCAAAAGGAAAGTAAAAATTAGTTGGTAAATTAATAGGAAATGAGAATTGCTCTGGCTGGACATAGACTTCTGCATCAGGAAACTTCTTGGAGAAAAAGATACTCGTGCCTTTGTGCTCTAATGCGACACTGGATAATACGATGTATTTCACCTTCTTCTTCAATTTGTTCTCAATGTTCTTGACGATTTCAACGCATTCATCGGTTGGAGCAACGGGATTATTGATAAACAGACCATCTTTCAATGCTATAATGGTACCGCGCACGGGCACATTGACGTTAATGATTCCCTGCACCTGATCTAGAGTGTAGACTTTGTCTTTCACCACCTCTGTCACCAGAGTCTTCCTTCTACCCACGCTCTCAGGTGTCAAGGTTATCAATGAAAACGCTACTTTCCCTTGCGGGAATTGGAGAGATGGTGATGTTGCAGGTATCGACTTCACGATGGCCAGCATAGGCACTACCGTGCACGCAAGTATCAGACATCCTAGCATAAAGCTGTGCATTTTCATGCAATGGAAAAGGAGTGAGTCAGCAAGAGAAATCTCTCTGGGCAAACAGTCCACACCCAGGCCCTGAGTGGTAAGAAAAGTTTTTTGTTACAAATTTACATTATTTGTGCACTAACAAGCTGTACTTCTGCTGCAACTGGGCTTCCAGCGCGACCGCCGCGTTGTACTCGATGGTCGCTTTGTTCATTCTACTCATGACGGCGCCGGCCTCCAGCTCTTTTGCTTTCAACACCAAGTTCAACTCGTTAATCGCCCGATTATACTCACCACAAGAGTTCGTGAGGTCGCTTGCTAGCTTGCTGCTCCTGCTGACATACCCTTGAGTCAGCACTTGCACCTTGCTCTCTTGCTTCAATGCTTTGGTCGCATCCGCTTCCAGCTTGGACTTGATGAGGTTGTATTGCACTTGTAAGTTAGCAACGATGTCATCTTTGGTGGTGAGCGCCTTGCTCGCGCCGTGCATGGAGCCGTCGCGAAGGGGCACGAAGAACAGGTTCTTGTGCTTGTCGTTCCATAATTTATTAAAGTCTTCCATAGACATCGCAGTCGCCTTGTCGCACTCCTCTTGGATGCACTCGCGCGCTTGCTGCACATACGCACTATCGTTGTTGAAGGGATCACTGTCACTGCCGTACTCACAAGACGGAATAAGTCCAGCAGGAGTAGGGAACTGTGCGCATATGTCGGGAGGGAACTTGAGCTGATCGTGGATGATGAGCTGGATCATCTCCTCCTTGATCATCGCCTTGATGGGATCCCTGTCGACGGTGGCGTCGGTGATGGCGCTGGCAGACAGCACGCACAAGTGCGGCAAGCTGTTCCGCAGGACAGAAGAGCGATTGCGCAACTCTTTTTCAATTAGTTTTTGCTTTTGAATTTTATTTCTTTCGAGTACGTCACTGGCGTCCTCGACGCGGTGCTTCTTCTGTGACTCGTCGACTCCGTCCTCGTCCGGCAACTGGGGGATGGCCACCTCATACATGTACTCAGGCGCAGGCAAATTTTTTAGTTGCTTATTAACGGCTACTTCGCCAGGTAACATACTATCCATTTGAGTGACTCTACTATTGATGCCATAAGCATCGCGCACTGTCGAGGTGGACAGGATCGAGCTGTTGGACATCACGGACATGGGCGTGTCGCTCACACCGCGTATGCTGGGTGTCTGATTCAACAGTATGTTAGGTGTCGCTCTCACAGCCACTCTTGGCTTGGATCCCTCAAACCCGGTGCCTTCGAACAGCTCTGGGACTCCGCTTTCGTTGTATTTACCGGTAAGCGGCGTCATGTCCCGCAGTAGCCGCAGGTTGGCCGCCTCTTGCATGATTATGTCATCCGATTTAGGGGTATGCGAGGGAGTGGCATTGACAGCCGACTTGTAAGCCATGGAGTAGTCGCCCACCAAGGCCGCGGTGCTGTGACCGCTTGGTCTGCCCACTGGCGGAGGCATCAGCATGTTACTACTCATCTTAACAATGTCTTCGAGTTCATTTTCACTGATTTGTGGCGCAGGTAAAGCCAGTGCCGACCGAGCGCGCATACTCGTTGGATCGTTCTGCTCGTTGCGCGCCATGATCGCCTTGGCGGCGTTCTGCTTGAACATGAACTTCAGCTTCTGCTCTTCTCGCTGCTTCATCTTCTCCACGGTGTCCCGCGAGGTGCGACCTTCCATCCGGTTGATCTCCAGGTTATCCTTGGACGGATCTAAGTGCATTTTTTTTGCTATTTGGTTCTCTTCGCCGACGTCGTAGAAGCCCGCAGGAACCGTCTTCTGGTACGGAATCTCTTTGGCTAAGTTGATGAACTTGCGCTTCGTCGAACCAGAGCCAAGACGGGACTCAATACCAGCAGCTTTAAGTTCACGATGTTTTTGCAATGTTGCCAATCTTCTGCTCTCTTCTTGCTGGCGTTGTCTGGCTTTTCTCTTCGCCTTCTTGCCTTTGGTGTTCATTAAGCGCGCTCTGGCTTCATTCAACATTTCTTTCTCATCATCATCCATGTCGATTGGATCTGGTCGCGCAGGTTTTGTCTCTGGCGCTGGATCAATTTCACCAGGTCTTAATTTACGAGGATCATTGCTTGTCTCATCCGCACCACTTGAACTGCTAGTCAAATTAGCTGCTTTATCTAATAATTTTTCATATTGTTCCATGCATTGGGCAGCTGTGCGTCCTACCACAGGTGCTATCGTGCGCCATTGATTAGGCATTAATTTAGCTAAATGAAGAAGTTTCTCTTCCTCTTCACGCGACCAATCAGTCTTCTTGATGGACGGATCAAGCCACTCATACCAACGAGCTTTACATTGTGCTGCACTTTTTCGATTTAATAATGATGCTACTCTTGCCCAGGAGCTTTTACCATATTTCATTACACCTGCCTTGAGCACCTCATCTTCACTGTTTTTCCATACTCCTCCCTTAACTAATACACGCATGGTTGCTACACGTAAGCACTGCGATTGAGTACGTTGCGATGTAGGCTGTCCACTTGGCTGCTTAGCTTCTTCTGTCTTGGACCTCAAAAAATTTTTGAGTCAAAAGGTCCATGTAGGCCGGCGGCCCTTTCAGATTTTTTCTTGGGAAAAGAGAGAACTTACAGTGAAGAGCGCATTATTTACATGTTCACAATCACATTTACAACTTGTTGAGCAGCTCGCCGAGACGAAACTGCGGGAAAGACGTTGCCGGTATGGCAACACAGGTACCGTTGGTATTGGCACTAACGGTCCTTGCATGAAATCTGCTGTGCTAGAGGTGAATGGAGAAAGGTTCGCTGATGAAGCCGAGTCGTATAAGATGAAAGGCGTTCACCCGCTGTGACGCAATTACTTGCTTCAGCGACAACGTCTCCTCGGAGTCGTTGGGCTCTTGATTGCTATCATCTTCGCTGTTCTTCCTGTTAAATTCATTCTGGATCCGCGTGATTTCATTATATGTGAGGCAGCGCTTATCTAGCTTCACCCCTTTGTACTTGACCACATTGAACAGCAACACCATCTGGCAGATGAACGATTTTCCTTCTTTGCTGGTGATGGTAAAGGATTTTACCTCTTCCATCGCGTACTCACTGTGCTGCTTCATTAGGTTATTGATATTATCCACAGCAGCTTGCTCCGTCAACTGACTGGGCAGGCATTGGTGCCATAGCGTCATGTAGACGTCATCGTTGTAATAACCAGTTATCGCCTCGAAGGCCTCGTTGCAAACTATGATGTAACCCTTGGAATCGATCAGTATCATGGGCTCGTTCTCGCATTCCTTCATAGTAATCAGCAAGTCGCCGATCGAAATGGCGGCGAATGCGTCTCGGAACTCCTCCGGCCTCACGGGACCGTTCTTCATGAGGTTGCGTTTCAACGATTTCACCTCGTTTGGAATGATGGATGTGTTCTCCATGACGTTCAAGGTGAGTAATTTGGGCGTGTAACTAAATATGTTCGAGAAAGCACCTAGAAGGGAGTTGTAACGTGTTATCTGTAAGCAATTAGCATGTTATAAAAGTGTGACTTACCAATCGAGACATCCAACTCTAGAAACCTCACCTGGTGACCGATGAGACTAAGGATTGCGATCAACCCGTCTTCATTCAATGATGGTATGTTACACACGTCAAAATCTGAGATTTTATACTTGTTCTTACTTATGACTTTGATTCTACCCAAAACTAGCGATTTGATGGTGTTTGCTAGTCCCAATTGTGCCAGCAACTCCAAACACTCTAAATCTAAGATAACGAAATCAAACTTTAAATAGATTATTGAGCTAAATTTCAATGCCAAGCGAAGGAAAATCTTGACTGTGGATGGCAATACATATGGCATATGCGGCAACAAATTGTCCCCAGCATCATCGATAGAATCAGTAAAGGTTATATCTGCTGTTCCACAGCTAGTGATTACCAGTACCTGCTCTAACTCCAAACCAATTGTAATAACTTTGTAAAAGCGCTTTGACACCAACATTAGCGTGTTCAACAGCTCGCGCCTTGGAAAGAACTTGCAGATTTCATAGATCAGCTCTCCATCAACATTGTGAAATGCATTTTGAAGTTCATCCATATTTAAACGGAAGAGTTGTTGTTAGATGCAACTCAAATATTAAGAAGACAACTAGTAAGATGCTATTGCATATCCACGCCCCTTAAGCTGCGCGCGACCAATACCACAAACCAACTCACTTTTGAATCTTTTTTCTTTCCTGCTTAAGTACCGTCAAGTACATGTAACTACATACGGAACTAAGTCTAATAGTGATCATGTTTACTATGCGATGGATAAGATAGAACAAAGTCGGCACGCAAGCTCAGAAGTTAGATTTAATCAGACCGGATGGACGTCATATTCACACTCTTCAGAGAGAAGAGAAAGTTGCTGCAAAAACGCGGCCCTAGGCCTCGCTTTCGAGAGTCGATCGTCGACCACACCCAAAGATAGGAAGACAGATGTCCCTCGTACTGGAGGGTGAAGTGAGGCCATCGGAAGGTGGACTGGAGTGGCATGGCACATGGAAATTTGCTAAAGACAAAAAGAGAGAATTCCCCATCCACTACAAATGCACTTCTAAGGCTGTTCCTCGTGAATTATATAATGAGGTATCAT
>JACCDO010354706.1_pt1 | contig 17287 bp, 5 predicted proteins | sample 7446101 | NCBI WGS metagenome assembly JACCDO01 (sample SAMN15323440, study PRJNA562643) | freshwater metagenome | isolation source: river surface water | place: USA:Blue River Watershed | collected 2017-08-16 | reverse complement strand
GCACCATCAATGACTACTGTATTCTGATATGTTGAAGAAGTATTTGCACCTATTAGAACTGAATTAGTGCCCTGATTAGTTTGACCAGCATTATAACCAATGCTAATGCTGTTAGTGCCTTGATTACTGTTACCAGCATTGATACCTAATGCAATTGCACCTGATTGCTGATTAGTGCTACCAGCGGCTGAACCTAAATAAATAGTATTAGTAAAATTATTTACAACAGGTGTAGCATAAGTGATTTCTTTGCTGGATGAATTATAATATAAAACATTAGAATTTGTGGTATTTCTAATAGGATTAGCAAAGAATCCAGCCGTATTCGCTTCTAAAGATGAACCGGCTCCATCTATTACGACTGTATTACTAAAAGTAGAAGATGTATACGCACCAATAACTACTGAATTAGCGCCTTGATTAGTAACACCGGCATTATTACCCATGCTAATACTATCAGCGCCTTGATCACTATAACCAGCATTGATACCTAATGCAATTGCACCTAATTGCTGATTTGTATTACCAGCTCCTGAACCTAAATAAATAGTATTAGTAAAATTATTTAATATAGGTGGATTATAAGTGATTTCTTTACTAGAAGAATCATAATATAAAACATTAGAATTAGTGGTATTTCTAATAGGGTTAGCAAAGAATCCAGCTGTATTCGCTTCTAAAGATGAATTAGCACCATCAATTATGACTGTATTACTAAAAGTAGAACTAGTATTAGCACCAATTAGAACAGAATTGGTTCCTTGATAAGTATAACCCGCGTTAGCACCAATAGCTATTGCATACAAAGATTGAGTGTCATAACCAGCATTAGAACCTAATGCAATAGAAAAAGAAGCCTGATATAAAGTTCCAGAATTAGTGCCAATTGCAATACCAGATTCCTTTTGATTATAACCGCCTGCATTAGAACCAATCGCCACAGTATTAATTCCTTGTGTATTATAACCAGCATTAAATCCAATAGCAATTGCTGTTTCGTCTTGAAATAAATTTCCAGAACCAGTTCCAATCGCAATAGAACCAATCCCTTGATTATTATTACCCGCTGTATTACCAATAGCAATCGCCTCATCATTTTGATTTGTTTCTCCTGCAGCTGAACCTAAATAAATAGTACTGGTAAAATTATTTAAAATTGGTGTATTATAAGTGATTTCTTTACTGGATGAATCATAATATAATACATTACTATTAGTTGATACTCTAATAGGATTAGCGAAAAATCCAGCCGTATTAGCGGTTAAGGATGAATTAGCACCATCAATCACTATTGTATTACTAAAAGTAGAAGAGGTAGAAGCACCTATTAGAACTGAATTAGTGCCCTGATTAGTTTGACCAGCATTATAACCAATGCTAATACTGTTAGTTCCTTGATTACTGTTACCAGCATTGATACCTAATGCAATTGCACCTGATTTCTGATTAGTATTACCCGCAGCTGAACCTAAATAAATGGTATTAGTAAAATTATTTACAACAGGTGTAGCATAAGTGATTTCTTTGCTGGATGAATTATAATATAAAACATTAGAATTAGTGGTATTTCTTATTGGGTTAGCAAAGAATCCAGCCGTATTAGCGGTTAATGATGAATTCGCACCATCAATGACTACTGTATTCTGATATGTTGAAGAGGTAGAAGCACCTATTAGAACTGAATTAGTGCCTTGATTAGTTTGACCAGCATTATAACCAATGCTAATGCTGTTAGTTCCTTGATTACTGTTACCAGCATTGATACCTAATGCAATTGCACCGGATTGCTGATTAGTGCTACCAGCGGCTGAACCTAAATAAATGGTATTAGTAAATTGATTTAATATAGGTGGATTATAGGTGATTTCTTTACTAGAAGAATTATAATATAATACATTAGAATTAGTGGTATTTCTTATCGGGTTAGCAAAGAATCCAGCTGTATTAGCTACCAAAGATGAATTAGCACCATCAATGACTACTGTATTACTAAAAGTAGAAGAAGTATTTGCACCAATAACTACTGAATTAGTGCCTTGATTAGTTTGACCAGCATTATAACCAATGCTAATGCTGTTAGTGCCTTGATTACTGTTACCAGCATTGATACCTAATGCAATTGCACCGGATTGCTGATTAGTGCTACCAGCGGCTGAACCTAAATAAATAGTATTAGTAAAATTATTTAAAACTGGTGGATTATAAGTGATTTCTTTACTAGAAGAATCATAATATAATACATTACTATTAGTTGATACTCTAATTGGGTTAGCAAAGAATCCGGCTGTATTAGCGGTTAAGGATGAATTAGCACCATCAATGACTACTGTATTACTAAAAGTAGAAGAGGTAGAAGCACCAATAACTACTGAGTTGGTGCCTTGATTACTAATACCAGCATTAGCGCCAATAGCAATAGCGTATTGAGATTGAGTATCAGACCCAGCGTTTTCTCCAATACTAATACTTTTGGTTCCTTGAAATGTTTGACCAGCATTATTACCAATCGCAACACTTGAAGGATATTGGTTTTCGCTACCACTATTAGCACCTATCGCAATTGCACCAGGTCCTTGTATATTAAATCCAGAATTATATCCAACTGCAACTGAATAATTTCCTTGATCCTGACTAGCAGCAGAAGCACCTATTGCTACAGAAGAACCAGATTGATTTTGATTTCCAGCATTATAACCAATTGCAATACTTGACTGACCTTGATTATAACCACCTGCCGAATTACCAATCGCAATAGTATCTATTCCTTGTGTATTGTATCCAGCATTTATTCCAATTGCAACTGCTGTATCATACTGATATAAGTTTCCAGCACCAGCCCCAATGGCAACTGCGCCATATTTTTGATGATCATTACCTGCGGTATTACCTATTGCTATCGCTTGTTGACTTTGATTACTACTACCTGCACCATTACCAATAGCGACTGTATGTTCTTCTTGAGATGTTTGTCCAGCATTATTACCAATCGCTATTGCACCATAGCTTTGATTAGTATTACCAGAATTGGTTCCAATACTAATACTATTCGAACCTTGATTAGTTACACCTGCATTATAACCAATCGCAATTGAATTGGTTCCTTGGTTGGTATTACCTGCATTGATACCTAAGGCAATTGCACCTGATTTCTGGTCAGAGGCTCCCGCGTTTGTTCCTAAATAAATAGTATTAGTAAAATTATTTATATTTGGAGTAGCGTAAGTAATTTCTTTACTTGATGAATTATAATATAATACATTAGAATTTGTTGATAATCTAATTGGATTAGCAAAGAAACCAGTCGTATCAGCTACTAAACCAGTATTACCTCCAGAGATAACAATAGAATCATTATATTGAGAATTAGTTTCACGACCTATACAAATAGAATGTTCTGCTTGAGAATCTGCTCCAGCATTGTTTCCAATTGCTATTGCGTAGGTTCCTTGATTAGTAAAACCTGCCGACACACCAATTGCAATCGCATTGTCTGATTGGGTATAAATACCAGCGAATGCACCGATACTAATACTACTGTTACCTTGATTATAAACACCTGCTGTATTTCCTATAGCAATACTACTATATTGCTGGTCATCTAATCCAGCACCATTACCTATTGCGATTGAATATGATTGTTGATTATTTTGACCAGCACTTGTTCCTATGGCAATTGCGTTTTCTCCTTGATTTGTATAACCAGTCTCTGAACCAATCGCTATCGAATTGGTTCCTTGATTAGTATTACCCGCATTAACTCCTAATGAGATAGATCCTGTTTGTTGATTAGTGTTACCTGCAGAAGTTCCCAAATAAATAGTATTAGTAAAATTATTTATATTTGGAGTAGCGTAAGTAATCTCTTTACTTGATGAATTATAATATAATACATTAGAATTTGTTGATAATCTAATTGGATTAGCAAAGAATCCGGATGTATTAGCAGCTAAAGATGAATTAGCGCCATCAATTACTATAGTATTTTGATAGGTAGACCGGGTATTAGCACCAATAACTACTGAATTAGTTCCTTGGTTTGTTGTTCCTGCATTATAACCTATTGCTATCGCATTAGTTCCTTGATTAGTTTGACCTGCATTTGCTCCTAAAGAGATAGCATATGCTGATTGACTAATACCTCCAGCGTTATAACCAATGGCAATTGAATTACTACTTTGATTAGTATAACCGGCATTTGAACCAATACTAATACTATTAGTTGCTTGATTAATATAACCAGCATTGTAACCTAGAGCAATTGCTAATGTTGCTTGATTACTATAACCTGCATTTTCACCAATAGCAATTGGATTAGAAATAGCTGAAGAACCTGAATTATTATCATACGTCACTTCTTTAGTAGTTGTATTATAATATAAAATCTTACTTTGAACAGCATTTCTGATAGGATTTATAAATAAACCTTCATTACTTGCTTCTAATGATGAAGAACTAATAATAATACTATTACTATATGTTGAATTTATATTATTTCCAATTAAAATACTATTAGTTCCTTGATTAAATTCACCAGCAAAAGAACCAATGGCGATTGCATTATCTCCTTGTGCAGTTGAACCAGATTTAACACCTATCGCGATTGCATTGGTTCCTTGTTCGTTTTCACCAGCGAAAGCACCAATACTAATTGCAGATAATTGTTGATTATTATTACCAGCTTTAGGTCCAATACTAATACTATTTTCTCCTTGATTATTTTCACCAGCAAAAGAACCAATTGCAACTGCAGATAATGCTTGATTATTATTACCAGCTTTCGCTCCAATACTAACAGTATTTGTTCCTTGATATACTTCTCCAGCAAATACACCAACTGCTACTGCGGATATTTCTTGATGTCTATATCCAGACTTCCCACCAATTGCTATCGCATTATCACTTTGGTAATATTGTCCAGCTGAAGGCCCGATATGTATTGCATTATCATTTGACATTATATTAATATAATATATATATTTATATTAATATTATTTTTTAAGTAATTCAATTTCTTGTTTTAATAAATTAATTTCATTTCTAAGTTTTTTAATTTCTTCAATTGCAAAAACAGTAATTGCATTAAAATTAATAGCAACTGGATCTCCATTAGGTTCATTGTAGGTTGCAAAATATTTATTAATCTCAACTACTTCTTCAGCAATATAACCTACTTGAGGACCAGATTCTGGGTCAGAATTGTAAATAAATGTTCTAGGTCTTAAATTATTAATAACACTAGTATCTATAGTATTAGTTAAATCTTCAATTGTGTTTTTAGTATTTCTACTACTAGTTAAATATGATAATTCATAAGTGCTTGCGTTATAATAGAGAGCCGTTGCAGCGGCTAAAGCACGTAGTGGTCTAATATAACAGGCAGATGTGTTTGTCGCATTGATAGTTGAACCACTTGCATTAATTGCAATACTATTTGCCGGTTGATTTATTTGTCCTGCTATAGAACCAATAGCTATAGCATATGCACCTTGTGATAATTGTCCTGCAGCATAACCAATTGCTACACCATATGTTCCTTGATTATTAGAACCAGCGGCATAACCAATTGCTAGACCATAAATATTTTGATTAGTTCTACCTGTGTTGGTTCCGATGGCTATAGAATGGTCTGATTGATTAGATTGACCAGAATTGGTTCCAATAGCTATTGAACTTTGTCCTTGAAAATATTTTCCACATGAATTGCCAATAGCAATAGCACTAGTTCCTTGAAAATCACTAGAACAACCATAACCGATTCCTATTCCATAAGTTCCTTGATTACTTGGACCTGTATCCGTGCCTATTGCTATTGAATTTTCTGATTGATTAGTTTGACCAGCATTAACACCAATAGCAATAGCATTTGTTCCTTGTGTTCCATTTCCAGAATTATAACCAATTGCAATTGCACTTGTTCCTTGGCTTGATCTTCCAGAAGATGGACCGATTGCAATAGCGTTTGTTCCCTGTGTAAATGCACCAGCTTGATATCCAATAGCTATACTATTATCTAATTGATTAGATTGACCAGCATATGGCCCAATTGATATACAATTTGTAGATTGATTTAACGCACCTGCTCCAGAACCAATCGCAATTGCTAGATAGCCTTGAGAAGTTTTACCAGAGACGGAACCTATTGCAATAGAATCAGCACTTTGATTATATCCACCAGCGTCAAAACCAATACCAATAGCATTAGAACCTTGATTAGTAATGCCTGCATACACACCTATTGCAATTGCAGCTGAACCTTGATTAGTGTTACCGGCAGATAGTCCTAAATAGACAGTAGTTGTAAAATTATTTTTTATATATTGTCCATAAGTGATTTCTTTATTAGAACTATCATAGTATAAAATATTACTATTAGTTGATGATCTAATTGGATTAGCAAAGAACCCAGCTGTATTCGCAACTAAGGATGAGTTAGCTCCGTCTATCACAACTGTATTACTAAAAGTAGAACTAATATTAGAACCTATCAGAACTGAGTTTGAACCCTGATCTGTAATACCAGTATTATAACCAATTGCTATAGAATTGGTTCCTTGATTGGTGTATCCAGTATTATATCCAAATGCAATTGAATTTGATTTTTGATTGTCATATCCAGCTTGATAACCAATAGCTATCGAGTTAGTGCCTTGATTTAAATATCCAGCAGAGTTTCCAATAGAAACACTATTAGCTTGTTGAGTATAACGTCCTGCAATTGTTCCAATTGATATACTATTAGAAGCTTGTCCAGTAGAACCTGCTGAATATCCAATTGCGATAGCTTGTTCTTGTTGACTTTGATATCCGGCATTGTTACCAATTGCAATTGATGATTCCCCTTGAGTAAATTGAGCAGCGCTATTACCAATAGCAATTGCATAGTTTTTTTGTGAATTTGCACCACTATAAATACCAATACCGATACCACCTTGACCTTGATTATTATTACCAGCATTTAAACCAATAGCTATTCCATAATAACCTTGTGTATATTTTCCAGAATTATATCCAATTGATATTGCATAATCATTTTGCGATGAATAACCCGAGTAATATCCTAATGCAATTGATGCAGTGCCTTGACCTTGTCCTCCTGCCCAAGTTCCCATACTGATTGAATGTCCTTTTTGAGTATTATTACCAGCTGAATATCCAATTGCTATAGACGATGATGCTTGAGAAACTTGACCTGCATTATAACCAGCTGCAATTGTATAATCATTCTGTCCTGTAGAACCTGAATTATAACCAATCGCGATTGAATAATTACCTTGACTTTCATTTCCTGAATTTGTACCTATAGCAATGCTATTTTGTTGTTGATTATTTGAACCAGATGAATTTCCAAGTGAAATAGAATTGTTGGCTTGATTAAGAATAGCTGCATTATAGCCAATCGCTATTGCGTTAGTTCCTTGATACGAATTACCTGCATTAACTCCTAATGCTATTGCGCCTGTTTGTTGATTAGTAGCACCAGCTGATGTTCCTAAATATACTTTATTAGTGAAATTATTTAAATTTGGTGTTGAATAAGTTACTTCTTTGCTTGATGAATTATAATATAAAATAGTAGAATTATTATTAGTATTAGTATTATTTCTAATTGGATTTGCAAAGAAACCAGCTGTATTCGCTGTTAAGGATGAATTGGCGCCATCTATAATAACTGTATTACTAAAGGTAGAATTAGTATTAGAACCAATCAGTACTGAACTAGTTCCTTGACTAGTATTACCAGCATTATAACCAATGGCTATTGAATTAACTCCTTGGTTAGTATTACCGGCATTAATACCTAAGGCAATAGCTCCGGATTGCTGATTGGTAGCACCAGCGGATGTTCCTAAATAAATAGTATTGGTAAAATTGGTTCCACTTGATGCTGTTCCATAAGTTATTTCTTTATTAGTACTATCATAATACAAAACATTAGATTGAGTTGATGATCTAATTGGATTTGCAAAAAAACCAGCAGTATTTGCTGTAAGTGAGGAACTTGAGCCATTAATAACAACAGTATTGTTGAATGTAGATGAAGTAGAGGAACCTATTAATATACTATAAGAACCTTGATTAGTTACACCTGCGTTATAACCAATGGCTATTGAATTAGTCCCTTGGTTTGTTCTACCTGCATTAGAACCGATTGCAATTGCTGAAGATTTTTGATTATTATTACCTGCATTATAACCTAAAGCAATTGCAAGTGTTGCTTGACTGGTTTGTCCTGCATTTTGTCCAATAGCTAATGGATTTGATACACTTAATCCTCCAATTGGATTATAAGTAACTTCTTTTGTAGTAGTATTATAATATAAAACATTAGATAAAGTATTAATACTTGTATTATTTCTGATTGGGTTTATAAACAAACCTTCTCCAGCGGCATTTAATGCACTATTGCCTCCATTAAAGACAACGGCATTACTATGAGTTGAATTTGCAGAATTACCTATTACTATACTATAACTACCTTGATTTGTTTGTCCGGCATTAGTGCCAATTGATATAGAACTGATATTTTGTCCAGTATTACCTGAATTATTACCAATCGCTATTGAAGAGGTAGCTTGATTATAAGAACCAGCCGAAGAACCAACTGCTATAGATGAAAATAATTGTCCCGAACTACCGGCATTAGTGCCAATACTAATACTATTTGTTTTTTGATTAGTTTGCCCTGCATTAGTTCCAATAGCAATGGCATTGTTTAACTGCCCAGATATGCCACTATAATTCCCGATACTAATACTATTAGTTCCTTGCCTATATTCCCCTGCTGATTGACCAATCGCAATTGCATTATTATTTTGTCTCGTAGAACCTGCTCCTACACCTATCGCTATACTATTAGTTCCTTGTTCATACTTACCACTAAATGCTCCTATACTGATTGCAGATAATTGTTGATCAGTATTACCAGCCATTGGTCCAATACTAATACCATTTTCATTTTGATTGCTTTCTCCAGCGAAAGGTCCAATGGCGATAGTTGATAGGGCTTGATTTATATTACCAGCTTTCGCACCAATCGCTACTGAATTTGTTCCTTGATATATTTCTCCAGCAAATACACCAACCGCAACTGCAGAAATTTCTTGGTTTAAATAACCAGAATTTGCACCAACAGCTATCGCATTATCACCTTGATAATACTCACCTGCAGATGGCCCTAATTGAATATTATTACTCATTATATTAATATATAATATATATTTTTATGATAATTCAAATAGTTGTTTATACAATAATTATAATTCTCTAACTGTTAATACTGGTTTAGTTACCTCGCCGAATTGATAATCTCCTCCTGCTAGAGCATTTAATTTTAAAGAATAACTATAAGTTCCAGCAGCAGGAGCATCTATATATTGCACACAAAATGGATTATTTTCATTGGCACCAGTTCCTTCTGTTTGAACTTCTCCTCCAATTCCTGTCGTATCTCTATATAATTGCATACGACACCATCCACCTACACTTAATGGATTAGCGTCCCCGGTTACGATAATTTGCACTGGTCTTCCTATAGTAGTGATTGATGTAGATAATATGGTTGCTGGTAAAGTGGCACTACTTGTAATGGTAGTTCCCGGTGCTGTTCCTCCTGTTTGTGCATAATTAACTGTATTAGAATAATAAGTGATTTCTTTATTAGTGCTATCATAATACAAAACATTTGCATTTGTAGTGTTTCTAATTGGATTAACATAACATGCATTAGTGGTAGCGCCATTAAGAGCTGAACTTGATGCATTTATTACTATACTATTGGCTGCTTGATTCGTTTGACCTGCTAATCTACCAATGGCGATAGAATTGGTTCCTTGAACATATTTACCAGCATTAGCACCAATAGCCACTGCATATTGAGATTGATTACTATAACCAGAATTATCACCAATAGCAATGGAAAATTGATTTTGTGCAGTGCTACCAGCCGAATTACCAATCGCGATTGAACTAGTTCCTTGACCTGTAAAACCAGCTAAATTGCCTATAGATATAGCGTAAGTGGATTGATTATAACCTCCAGCTGATTGTCCAATAGCTATTGCGTTTTCAGCTTGTGTATTAGCACCGGCAGATGTTCCAATGGCAACAGCATATGTGCCTTGAAAGGTGCATCCAGCATTAGCTCCAATAGCTATAGAATATGGATATTGTGTAAAATAACCAGATCTATAACCAACAGCTACACCATAATTATATTGATTATTATAACCTGCGTTTGTGCCAATTGCTACCGTGTAAGTTCCTTGTGTGAAATAACCGGACTGATTGCCTATAGCAATAGCATATTTAGATTGAATACCAAAGCCTGCATATGAACCAATAGCTATAGATTCGTCTCCTTGATTCGTTTTACCAGAATTAAAACCAACTGCTATAGAGTTTGTTCCTTGATTATATGCACCAGATGTATTACCTATCGCTATCGCATTTTGAAATTGTGTATAATAACCAGCAAATTGACCAATAGCTATCGAATTAGTTCCTTGGTTACTAGCGCCAGAATATACTCCTATTGCGATTGCACCAGTTTTTTGATTAGTTGCACCTGCCGATGAACCTAAATATACTGTATTAGTAAAATTGGTACCACCTGGTGCTGTTCCATAGGTGATTTCTTTATTAGTACTATCATAATACAAAACATTAGCATTTGTTGATAATCTAATTGGATTAGCGAAAAATCCGGCTGTATTGGCAGTTAAAGCTGAATTGGCGCCATCAATTACGACAGTATTTTGAAAGGTAGATGCGGTAGCAGAACCTATTAATATACTATTTGAACCTTGATTAGTTCTACCTGCATTAGCACCTATCGCGATAGAATTGGTTCCTTGAGTATTATTACCTGCATTGAATCCAATAGCAATACTATACACTTGTTGATTTGTGCTACCTGCATAATAACCAAGTGCTACACTATTAGATGCTTGATTGTTTCCACCTGCAAATGCACCTATTCCAATCGCACCTGAACTTTGATTACTTGTTCCTGCATAATTACCAATTGCAATTGATTGAATACCTTGAGTATATCTGCCAGAAAAAGGTCCAATTGCGATGGAACTAAGACCTTGATTACTTGTTGCTGCAAAATATCCTATAGCAATTGAGTTTCCACCCTGTGATACATTTCCACTACTAGCACCAATTGATATACTATTACTACCTTGATTAGTTTGACCAGCTGAATTACCAATAGCTATACAATTTGTTCCTTGTGTGCCACTACCCGCACTCTGTCCGATTGCAATTGCATTATTAAATTGATTAGTTAATCCAGCTGAATTACCAATTGCTATACAATTTGTTCCTTGGGTGTTAGCACCTGCATTTAAACCAATTGCTATAGCTCCAGACCTTTGATTATTTGAACCAGATGAATTACCGATACTAATAGCATTTGTTCCTTGAACAGTTCTGCCAGAAGCATTACCTAAGGCAACTGCACCATTGCCTTGAGTATTACTACCTGCATTTAAACCAATAGCTACAGAATTATTTCCTTGAACTGTTTGGCCTGCACCATAACCAATAGCTACTGCATTTTGAGCTTGAGTATTAGAACCAGCATTTAAACCAATTGCTATACTATTACTGCCTTGATTAGTAGAACCAGCGTTCACACCAATCGCAACTGATGCCGTATTTTGATTAGTTATACCAGCAGATGAACCTAAATACACTGTATTAGTGAAATTATTTATATTTGGAGTTGCATAAGTTATTTCTTTATTAGTAGAATCATAGTATAATATATTAGAATTATTACTAATACTAGTATTGTTTCTTATTGGGTTAGCAAAGAATCCAGCGGTATTTGCTACTAAGGAAGAGTTGGCACCATCAATTACGACGGTATTACTAAAAGTAGAACTGGTATTAGCACCAATAACTACTGAATTAGAACCTTGATTAGTTACACCTGCATTAGTTCCAATTGCGATGGAATTGGTTCCCTGGTTAGTATTTCCTGTATTAACTCCCAAAGCAATGGCTCCTGACTGTTGATTAGTGTTACCTGCGGATGAACCTAAGTAAATGGTATTGGTAAAATTAGTTCCACCTGGTGTTGTTCCATAAGTGAGTTCTTTAGTAGATGTATCATAATACAATACATTAGACTTGGTTGATGTTCTAATTGGGTCAATAAATAATCCGGAACTACTTGCGTTTAATGTAGAATTACCTGCATTAATAACAATTGAATTACTATTAGTAAGACCAATATCATTACCAATAACAATACTATTCGTCCCTAGATTTGTTATTCCCACATTATAACCAATAGCAATTGATTTTTGATTTTGTCCAGTTCCACCTGCATTATTTCCAATCGCCACCGAATAGGAACCTTGATTATAATTTCCAGCACTTGAACCAATCGCAATTGCTGCTAGATTTTGTCCGACATAACCAGCTTCGTTACCAATAGCAATTGCATTACTATTTTGTGTATTTTTACCTGAATTTAATCCAATAGCTATAGCAGCAACATCTTGATTATTATTACCAGCATTTGTTCCAACTGCTATTGCATCTGGTTGTTGATTATATTGTCCAGCGTTAATCCCAATAGCTATTGCATGTGTAAAAGTATTTGCCATATATTATATAAATATATATTATATAAATATATATTTATATTTATATTATATGAAAACAGTTGAAATAAATAGACATAATTATATAGTAAATGACGATGAATTTAATTCTTATAAAATAGAAGATTATTGTAATTTAAAATTAGTTAGAGATTTATCTAAACTGGAATTATTGGTTGGTTTAATTAATGATATTGGAGATATGTTTGATGCATATACATTTATAAATTATTCTGATTATAATTATGGTGGTTTTATTCCGATTAATGTTAATTGTAAAAATAAATATTATTTAGGTTTAAATGATTTACAGATTAAAAATGTGATGCAAAATGATTTTAATAATAATATTAAATTTGATTTAAGTTCGGTTTCAAAATTTACAAATCAAGTTATTATTTATTTAGCACAAAATACTAAAATAAATGAGATTATAACAGAACCAATTATTTTATCAAAAACAAATCAACAAATACCAAATTATACAAGTATAAATATTAATTTAGATAATGAAGATAATATTTTTGTAAGTATTCCTAATAAATTAGAAAATTTATTTTATGAGAATTTTAAATATTATATAAATACTCAAAATGGTAATAATCAATTTACTTATAGTAATTTAGTTCAATTAATTATGATTGTTAAAAATGCAGGTGATAATTTTGAAAATGTATTGAAGGAAAATATGAAAGTATTTGATAGATATACTATATTAGATACAGGTAGCACTGATAATACAATTGATATAATTAAAAAAACATTGGTTGGTAAAAAAGGCAATATTTACCAAGAACCATTTATTAATTTTAGAGAAAGTAGAAATCGTTCTTTAGAATTAGGAGGATATAAATGTAAATTTAATTTGATTCTTGACGATACTTATGTTATTAAAAATGATTTGAGAACATTTTTACAGGTTACTAGAAGTGACCAATTTTGTGATAGTTATAGTGTATTTATAAAAAGTTATGATGTTATTTATTGTTCAAATAGAATTACTAAATCATTAACAGACTTAAAATATATTTATAAAATCCATGAAGTTATTTCTGATAAAAACAATATTAATGTAATGGTTCCTTACAAAGATTGTTATGTTGATGATGTTATGGATAAGTATATGGAAACAAGAACATATGAAAGAAAACAATTAGATATAAAATTATTAAATGAAATGGTAGAAGAAGACCCTGAGAATCCACGACATTTTTATTATTTAGCAAATACATACAAATTATTGGAAGATTATGAAAAAACAGAAGAAAATTATCTTAAAAGAATCAATCATAAAAATCCTGGATTCAAAAGTGAATTAATAGATACTTGTTTTGAATTAGCAAGACTATATAATTTTACAATGAAAAAACCATGGGACTTGTGTTTAAAATATTATAATATGGCACATGATTTAGACCCAGAAAGACCTGATTCTTTATATTTTATAGGTATTCATCATTATCTTATAGGTGAATTAAATATAGCGTTTGATTATTTTAAAAAGGCATTTAATATAGGTGTTCCATTAGATAAACAATATAGTGTTAAACCTACCTTATCATTAATTTATTTACCTTTCTTTCTATCTCAATTATGTTATAAATTTAAAGATTATCAATTAGGATTAAAATCAACAATATTATATCTTGAAAATAATTTAACAACTGAAATGTATTATGAACAGATGTTAAATTGGTTAGCTATTTTTAATAAACTGATTCTAATGCCTAAATTAAGTTCTCCGATTATAAGTATGAATAAAATATTAATATTTATTGCTGATGGTGGATTTAAAGAGTGGTCTGGCAAAGATATAAACAAAGAGGGGGTTGGTGGGTCAGAGACTCATGTTATTGAAATGTCAAGATATATTAAAAAGAATAATCCTGAAATGGAAGTAATCGTGTTTTGTAATACTGGTTCGAAGAACATTAATTATAGTGAATTTGAAGGAGTTAAATATTTACATTTAAGTGAATTATATAAGGTAATTACAACCTATTATATTGATACATGTATTATTAGCAGATATAGTGAATATGCGGCTGTTGCTATTAATAGTTACGTTCAAAATATTTATTTATTTGCACATGATTTAACATTATCTGGAAGTCTTATTCCAATTTCAAATAAAATTAAAAAAATATTTACATTAACTGAATGGCATAAAAAATATTATGATGAAGTGTGTCCTGCATTTAAACAATTTACAACTCCTCTTGGTTATGGGGTAAATGAAATAGTGCCACAGAGAAAACAACCATTTAAATTTATCTTTTCTTCATTTGCTAATAGAGGATTACTTGTAGTATTAATGATGTGGGAAGATATCTTAAAAATGTATCCAAATGCTGAATTACATACATATTGTGATTTGGAAAATAAATGGTTGAATGATAATTATAAAGATGTTGTTTTACAAATTAAAAGTCTTTTACCAATGAAAAATGTATTCATGCATGGTTGGGTAAGTAAGAAAGTTTTATCTGAATCATGGGCAAGTTCTCATATTTGGCTTTATCCCTGCACTTTTAAAGAAACATTCTGTTTAACTGCATTTGAAGCTGCTATTTCTAAAACTTTAGTTATTCATAATAATCTAGCAGCATTAGAAAATACAGCTGGAGACCGCGGTATTATAATAGAAGGAGACCCAATGAGTGTGGAATGGAGAAAGAAAGCTTTAGAGATATTAAGAGATTTATCTTTAATTGATACAGTATCATTAATTAATAAAAATTATGAACATGTTAAAAATATAAGTTGGGAACATCAGTCAAAAGTATTAATGAATATTATCAATAATACTAATACTGGGTGTAAAGAAACATTTTTAAATACATACGAATTATTTAATTAAATCGCATATTATTATGCTGATAAAACAGTGCAATAAACAGCAGTAATATCATTAGTTGTATTATCATTTCTTAAATAGATATTGGTGAAAGGAGCTAAATTAACATACGCAGAAGCAACTCTATTTGTTCCTCCTGGTAAATCAACTGGGTCGATAGTTGTAATATAAACATCATTATTATTAATATTTGTCCAAATACTAACAGTTGATGTAAACCCATAATTATCATCTGTGTAACTAATAAATGATTTGCTAGTAAAATTTTCTGCGGTTAAAGTAAATGTATTTGTTTGAAAAGATAAATTATTAATAGTTATATTATAAGCCATATTACCATAACCTCCGAATCTAACAATTCCAGTATTTCCCTCTATTTTATTTAAAGTAGATTGAATGTTATTTGTATTAGTTACTAAAATAGGTATATTAGTTTCTAAATTAGAATGTGTGCTATCAATATTACCATCAATATTATTTAATTTATTATAAATATCATCTGATTTTAAATTTAAACTATTAATATTTGAATTAATGTCATTTAATCTATTATACAATGCCATATTAATATTAATTATATATTTTTGTTCTGTTTATATCAAATGTTAAAATTGGAAAATTAATATGATTTTTAATATCATTTACTAATTGTCTAATATAAAAACCAGTTGAGACATTAATAGTAATTGGTAATGAATATAAATTATTGATTAATTTTTCTTCAATTAGTTTATTATATTGATTAATAATTGTTTCTTGTCTAAAATTCCCATCCAAAGAATTAATATTATTAATTATATTATTAACCCATTCATTAAAATCATAACATTTAATATCATCATATTTAACACTAAATATTTCAACTTCATGATTAGCATTATGTGTCTCATTATTAATTTTCCATAATGGAATTCCATCTACTCTTTTTGAACTAAAATTATGAAATTTTTGTTTAAATTTTCCTATTTTAATATATTCTTTTATAATTTCTGCGCTTCGCGCAATATCATTATTATTAACATCAGATAATATTCCTAAAGGATCGTCTGTATCTGTTGATAATCCAAAAATAATTTCAAATTTATATTCTTTATTATGAGTTAAATATTTCGGCATATCTTTACATTCATCATTTACTAATAATAATAATTGTCCTCTGGCCATTGGGTCTAAACGACCGCAATAACAACATTTTGAACAATTATTTTCTTTCTTAAAAATATTTATAGTCTGACCCATAGTTAATCCGGGTTTCTTATAATAAATGGTCGGCATTAATAATATTAATAATAATTATTTATATAAATATTGATAATTTATAACTTTGGATTTATAACAATTATGTTAAAATGTCAAATACAACATTGGATATTATTAATCTACTAGAAATGCATAATATTCCACATAATAAAAAGAATATAAAGGACAATATGATTATTATTCCTGGAGGTAGTATTAAGGTTAAAAATTTTCAAACCATTAAAAATAATTATGATATTGAACAATTTATTAAACAAATTAATAATATAATAGCTGAGGGTTATAATAATATTATTTATATTTATATAACTGGATTACATGAAGACCTCTATGATAATTATATCTCTTTTTATAATTATTTTTATACAAAAGTAGATATAGAAATAATTAAATTAGTTACAAATATTAATGAAATTAATGTTGGTGAATTTAATTATATTATAAAATCAACAGGGGTTATTTGGACCTTCATAACTAATTATAATTATTTCTTTCCAATTTTTAATAAATTTAAAATATTATGTCCGATTGAAACTTTTAAAAGAGCAAT
>JACCDO010797750.1_pt1 | contig 17291 bp, 23 predicted proteins | sample 7446101 | NCBI WGS metagenome assembly JACCDO01 (sample SAMN15323440, study PRJNA562643) | freshwater metagenome | isolation source: river surface water | place: USA:Blue River Watershed | collected 2017-08-16 | reverse complement strand
GGCACGAAGGTTATGTATTCTATACGGACGATGGTGTAAGTGCTAAGATCAAGTCACCATACTACTTAACTTCAAAGTGGGTTGCTCGCAATCCACGTACAGACAAGTTAGTAGACTTGAACAAGGACATCAAGCACAATTTAGACGAAGAATACTATCCACTAGTGGATGCTATCCGTGCTAACATTGTTGAGTATACTGCTATGGACGAGCAAGCTCGTTTATCGTGGGTACGTAACTATTTGGAGATGGCCTAAGGATGAAATGTACGATAGCGGTGTAAGTATGGGGCCAGTAAGCCGCCCTCCTAAGGGTGCTTGGGAGAAGTGGTTTGCTTGGCATCCTGTTACAGTACACGGCAAGCGTAAGTGGATGACAACTGTATGGCGTAGAGTAGGCATGTATCGTGAGGACATGAATATCTACGCAGGCTATGAGTATGGTAACATGTTTGATGTAATTAAGGATGAGGAATGAAGATAGGTGTAACTGGAACTAGAGAAGGTGCTACAGAATATCAGTTAAATGAACTTCGTAGTGTCCTTGCTAACTTGAAAGGCACTGAATTCCATCACGGTGATTGTGCAGGAGTAGACGAGCAAGCGGCGTCTATCGCTAAAGAGTTAGGTTACAAGATTGTATGCCACCCTCCAGAAAGCGATTACCTCCGTGCTTACTTTCCAGCAGATGAGATGCGTGAGCCAGCAGGTTACTTAAAGCGTGATCGTGCTATTGTAGACGGGTGCGATGTTTTACTAGTTGTTCCGCTACAAACAGAATGGCAACCAAAAGGTGGTACTTGGTACACACATGATTATGCTAAGAAAAAGAATAAACCGTATAGTGTTATATGGCCGGAGAAGAAAGATGAGATGTGAAGATGAAAGTCATTTACCTGTAGCAGAGCAGAGCCTAGTGTTTCGTCTGTATAAGCGGGCAGAAATACGTAGGCAGATTCCAGGGCGACTAGCAGTAATAGAAGGGAAGCCTGATAAAATTGCTAACCTACTAGAAGAAGCCGCATTAGAGATCCAAAGGTTACAGGCAACTGTAACAGAAATAAGCAAACATACAAAAGGAAAGGACAACTTTCAACCATGAAGTGTTATCAATTGATCGGAGTACCAGGTGCTGGTAAGAGCACTTGGATTAAGAACCAAGACTGGGCTGTGGACATTCCTGTAGTTTCCACAGACAACTTTGTTGAAGCATACGCTAAAGAACAAGGTAAGACTTACAATGAAGTGTTTAAGGATTATATGCCAATTGCTGTTAAGTTAATGGCTAACCAAGCATTAATCTGTCAAGCAAATGGTTTGGATGTTATCTGGGATCAAACTAGTACTACTCGCATTAGCCGTACACGCAAGTTTAACACCTTGCCAAAGTACGAGCATATTGCAGTAGTGTTTAAGACACCAGAACCAGATGAGTTAGCAAAGCGTTTGTTGAGTCGTCCAGGTAAGATGATTCCGGACTCAGTTATGCGTAGCATGATTGACGGTTTTGAAATGCCATCTGAAGACGAAGGCTTTACAGAAATTTGGTATGTTTAATAGCACCTTCGGGTGCTATTTTTTTGGCTAGAGTTTCTACAGCGATAAGTATTGTATGGAACCGTTAATACACTTAAATTATTCTGTAGACAAAACAAGATTGCTTGACGAAGCATTACAGGCAAAAGTAAATGCTGTTGGATATACTGATCCTCGCTATCCCGGAGAGAAACATAACGGCTGGCTAATAGGCCATCATATGAGTGAGTATGTACAACAAATAATGGATGACTTAGAAGTAGATGGTAAGCCAAGGTTCTATTGGTTAATGCCAAACGAAACTATTCCTGAGCATGTTGATAACGGAACTATGTGTTCTATTAATATAGTGCTTACAGATTATGCCGCTCCTATTACTATAGAAGGTAAGGATTATGAATATGCTACGGTTCTGTTAAACACACAAATTCCACATTCAGTTACAAATAACGATCACGAACGTATTATGTTAAAGATATCTATCTTTGACGAAACGTATGAACAACTTGCTAAAAGAATAAAATACAAAAATGATTGACGTAGAAAAAATTATCAACGACACGTTAATTGCTTTTCAAAATAATAAAGACAGGCTTGCTAAGTTACCTGTAATTAGTGAAGAGGACTATGGTGCAATCCATCAAAGTCCGTTAACACCTACTTCAATTAAAATAGACAGCGAGCTACTTGTTAAAGAAATTCAAACATTTGATAGTTACTTCTATCAATGGGGCAATCAACATACACATCTGCCGCGCTACGGACTTGCACTAGTTAACAAAGATGGCATTTTAAAATCTAATGATCCTATCAATGGATCGCTGTATGAATGGAATGTTAAAAATCCACAATCTCCGTTACTTGAAACAGATTGTAACTTGCCTACTAGCGTAATGGATATGGAATCATTAAAATCTTTAGCAGTATTTGACGGTCACTGGTCTAGATCTAATATCCTTAAATGGCAAGCGGGTGCGGATTTCAAACCTCACATTGACACAATCTTGCCTAGTCCATGGATTAGACTATGGGCAACAACTGATCCTAACACTATTGAATTAAATTTTTATAGCAAAATAGGTTCTAGAATTAACATAGAACCTATTGAAGCCGGGCGAGTGTATATTATTGATACAAGTCTAGTGCATGATGCAACTGCTAGTGGACTTAACTATCAATTATTTTTAAGTGTATTACCTAGTGCGACAACTCTATTAAAAGACATCGCTAGAACTAATAGTCTTGCCGTCTGAGTTAATTGCAGTAACTGAAAACGGAGAATTAGCATATAACCAAGTATGCATAATTCTTGAAGATAAGTCAGTAGGAACTACTTGTGTATAAAGAAGAGTTTGATCTGCTTTCTTAAAAATATTAAGAGTAACAAAATTAGGGTTTAGATTGTCTGCCATTTTTGTCTCATCATTGAAATTAATTCGTGTTTTTCATCATCAGTAATTATACCAATTTTATGCATGCCATACACTGATGTTGTTATTTGTGAAGCACCAAATGCAAGCACAGTTGAAAGCGGAGTTGACCATTCGTACACATCCGACATATATAAACCTACATCATCTCTGTAAAGAGATACTATGGCACATAGTTCCATAGGAACTCCGCACCCTAGTTCTTGAGATACTTGTTTAGCGGCACGTACTGCTCCAATAATATGATCAGTCATTTCTATGACAGCATCTTTAACATTGGTAGTCTGCGCAGACATTGACATTACACTACTACCGTTTTGTCTGTTTGGTGGTAGGAATTCTGCATACTCCCATTCGTAGCCGTTAACAACAACAGTCTTACGGGCGCAAGGCTCTTCAATTCTAAACGTGCCTAGAGTCTGTGACAATTCAAATAATCTAGCATACGCTAAACCGTTTAATGGATTAAACTTGCGCGATAGTCTATAAACGTTTCCAGTTTTAAGATCATCATACTGACAAAGTACTGCTGATGCAGTAATATATCCGTCTTCGTATTCTTCAGTTGCGATTGCGTTTTCATCTAAGTAACCAATAAGGTTATTGTAAAAGCGTTCAATACGGTTCTCAGAATTCCAATAGTGATACTTCTCTACTAGCAAATCTGCTTTGTCTGAATTGCCAGCAAGGCTGCTAGCTAGTGATGATAAGAATGAATTGTCCATATACTTATTTACCTATCCTTAATGTCATATTTGTATTTATGAAAAAACACCTACGCTAAATATCATAAACAGGGCAGTTAATATGCAAGAATATATCAAAGAATGGACAAATTACACACTTAAAATAGCCACCAACAAAGGCGACCTATTAGTTAAGTGGAAAGATGTAAATGAACTAGCCAAGTGGTCAAATATGCAAGCTGGGCTATACTTACAAAACCAGCCTTCAAGTTTGCAATTATTCTTTGAGTATTTTCCAAGATGGTATCAGCACTTTTGGAATCAGCGATACGATCAAGGTGTTTTTAATTTACCTGATGGTGCTAAAATAATAGACATTGGTTCAGGTGTGTCTGTTATAGATTTATTATTAGCTTCCTATATACCTAACAGTAAATTCTGGCTAGTTGATAAAGAAGGTTTTGAATTTAAACCAGGCATGTACTATGATAAAAATTATCCAATGTATCACAACTGGGGTCCAGTTGTTGATGCTATTGAGACTACCGGAATAGACTCTAGCAGATTTAACATGTTAGGTAGCAATGATGCTTTTCCAGAAGATGTAGACTGTGTAACATCTTATCTATCCTGGGGCTGGCACTATCCAGTGGACACATACTGGGACAAGGCATATAATAGTTTGAAGAAAGGTGGCAAGCTAGTCATGGATATAAGAGCTCTAGAAGATAAAGATATATTGGGAGAGCTATCTGAAATTATGAAAAGTGAACCAGTGCTTCAGCCATTTGATAAAAGACTTCCTAAGCACGTTGATAACATGGCACCTCCAGAGGGATCATCAGTTTCTGGTTGGCGTGCCATGTGGGTTAAAAATTAATTAGGCGTCCAGTCTAACTTCTTAGTTATATAACTTTCAATACGGTTGTGCGGCTCTGCGTAGAACTTTCCAAAATTATCATAACCTAAACCTTCTAAAATTTCTTGCATTGTCTTGTCATTGAAATATTCAAATGGTTTATTAAATACTGACTCTAGTTCTCCATAGTTCCATATAATAGGGCCAAAGTTTTTTGCGTAGTCGTTTTTGTAAAAATCAGCAACAATTTTACAAACATCTACAATATTCCACTCGTCAGATTCCCAACTGAGCCCTGTGTGCTCTAGTAGAACATCACCAACTCCGTATTGAGTAGGTATCGCTCTAAATAATGTTCTGACAGCTGGATACATATCTACAGCAGTTTCTCTATAACCATATTTGTGCCAATCGTTGGATAATTTAGAAATATTGTCTGCGCTATCGGCTTTTGGAATATACATAGGAAATAGTTGAAGATTTTCTGTCCGCCAATTTTCTCTAAACCAGTTCAATGTTTTATTCAAACTGTCCTTAGTCTCATAAGGAAGACCTGCAATTAAACTAACTTGTCCTTTGTATATACTATGCTTTTTAAAATAATCTCTTGCTTCTAGCAAACCTGGCAATAGTTTATCAGGATGCATACCTTTGCCAATAACTTTAAGGCTGGCGGTGTTCGTTGATTCTATACCGTAATGGTGTCCAGTAAACCCTAACTCTAACATTATGTCCCAGTCTTGTTTTCTAGACACAAGTAAGTCGCCTCTTGCAAAACCAAATAGCCTAGGACGAAATGTTAATTCTTTAGTTGCATTAGCAAACTTTGCTAACTTTTCAGTATAGTCATTTACTGTCTCGTCTGCAATAACATACTTGGTTACACCAAATCTATCATATGTATCTTGTAACTCCATTCTAAAATTTTCAGCAGATCTAGAATGATCTTCCTTGACACCTAATACAGGAAAGTTACAAAACGCACAATTAAAAATGCAACCTCTTCCTAATTCCGTAACTAACGTTTCGTCAGCCATGATAAAATCTCGATCTTCGTATCTAATATGAAGATCAGGCATTGGAAAACTTGGGTAGTCTGTATTACCCTTTACAACTTTTCTACCATTTATTCCTAACTGATACTTTAATTTTTCCGTATTGTTGCCTGTAATATGTTTTAATAACGCTTCTAAGGCACGCTCACCAAAACCATCAACATACCAATCTGCTTCAATTTTGTAAATGTTACTTATTTGCCCTCCTGCAATAATTTTTATAGCAGGATACTCTTGTCGTAACCAAGCAAAGTATTTTTCTAATACATCTGACCAAATTGGAAATGTGCCGCCAAACCCTACAAATACAGATTTGCTTGTTAGCCTAGATCGAGTAAATTCTTTTAGTTGATCTAGTTTCCAAGCCATTACAAAGTCTACTACTTCTATGTCCCATCCTCGATCTCTAAGATATGTTGCAATCCTATGTGCTCCGCCAGTTCTTTTAAACTGCACTGAGTTGTTTGGTACTAAGGGGACACCTGTCAAAATTATTCCGTGCATAATATAAAGTAGTTAAATAGTTGATATATTTAGTGAGAGCATATGATGGCCGATATTTTTCCTCCTGGACAAGCAAAAGACATTTTCCCTATTAAGATTTACGAAGCAGAGTTTCCAAACTTTGAAGATATCCAAGATAAGATATTAAACGCAATGCTTCCTCATTTTGAATCAAAAAATCTTGCCGATGGAAATGACTATGTGTTTAGTGGTGGCGATCCTATGATTATACGAACAGGTAACGATTTACATAAAGATCCTGCACTAAAAGAAATTGCAGACTTTATAGAATACCATGGTCGAGAATATTGGAAGCAAAGCGATCTAACATCAAGAGTAGATCCGTATGTATTACAACTATGGGCTAATCGTGTTCCGCCAGGAGGTTTTACACCTGCACACAATCATAATCCAGTTCCGCTGGCTGGAGCATTTTATGTTGATGCAAGTCCCGATAAAGGAAACTTATACTTAGAGGATCCCTTAGAAATGGTGCAAGGGAGAATGCCTAGAGACTTTCTATACAAACCTTATCTATATACAGAAACAATTACGGTTAAACCTGGTAAGCTAGTAATGTTTCCAGGATATTTGCGCCATCATACACGCAGTAACATGAGTAACGAAAACAGATATGTATTTGGATTTAACTTTGGTGCATGGCAGCACTTTATGCCGAAACCCACTGGCCAGTGAGATAGTTTCCCTTAGATCCAAAGTTGACGCCTAGTATTAGGCGTTTTTCATTTGTGGTGTTAGGTTTAACATGATGTCTAATCCAACCTGGAAACATTACAAAGTCTCCTGTCTCAACTTCAACTTCATAATGCAGTAATTCTTGTGCTTTATAATCCATAGGCTGTGATGATAATATTGCATCTAAAGGATTTTCAATTACTAAGTTACCCATTTCTTTACTAGCGTTTACATACAATACGCCAGTTAACGGCATAGATCCATGTAAGTGACTACGTACCCAACCGCTATGTGGAGTTTCGTTTGCCCACACTTGAATTACTTTAGGTTCAAGTAACGGAGAGTATTTTAATTGATTCCAATAGATGCGAGCATGTTCTTCTGCAAAACTAATTACGTTCTGTGTTTCTGGATATGCTTGTAGTAACGCATTTGTATTGTAAGTACAGAGAGTGCCATCATACATTGACTCAACATTGTTTTCTTTTGTTTGTTCAAACAACTCTGCTAACTTTGGAAATAAGTTATCTTTAATGTCTTGTACGTTACTGTATTTTGTCTTATATATTTTAACAGCAAACAGATCTAGTGTTGTCACTCGTCTTGCTTCCTAGTGATATCAGCATACCCATCTACAACATACGCATCTGGATTAAAGCGTTTAATCAGGGCTTCTTGTAGTGGACCTACCGTAGGACCCTTCCACATACTAGCAATAGTAGTTGGTTCTCTTGTTAACCAATGCTGAAATGCTACTAAAGGGAATCCTAGTTTCTCTGCTTCCATTCTAAGTCCTGCACCATGTGATTCACCGTTTTTTAAAGTGTTACTCATGATAGGAGTCTTAGTATTTCCTAAACGCATTTTAATAACTTCAACCCCTGGATGTTCGTGTGTAGGAACTTTTGGATTAGGATGTATTAAGTACATTTCTACTTGGAAACGTTTGTGTCTAAACAATGTTACCGCAGTTGCATCATCTGACATAAACACTTCAGGATTAGGCGGGAAAACAATAGGCATGCCGGCATGCATCCACCAGTCAGCAAAATCCTTTACAGTTGCCCAAGATTCTGGAATTTCTAGATCCTTGTGCGGATTTATAGATGGATAAAAAGACATGTTTAAGTCTGGTCTATGGAAAACAATATCACTCATACAGTTATTTATTTTCTTTGCTTTTACGAATTGTTTCGTCGTGTATACTGCCAGTAGTTTCTCCAGCCCAATGAAGTGTTACACTAGATGGCTCCACACCGTTGGGCCATTGCTCAATACTTAAAAACGCAAAGCCTTTGCTGTATGTTGTTAGTCCGTGAGTATCATTAGGATCTACTACTACTTTTTGTTTGAATAATACACTTGTTCCGTCTTCATTAAGTTTATTAAAATACGGTCTAGGATCAGCAACAAAGTTGCCGTTAACAGTTGTATTGCCTTCACCTGACAGGAACATTATTATACTTTTCACACCAGGGTGGCTATGTTCTGGAGTCACTGAGTTAGGATCTCCAATATACATTTCTACTTGGAATTGGCCTTCTCTGTATAATACCAATGCGCTGGCATTGTTAGTTCTAAAAATAGCGTTATGCTGTGGAGGGCGGAATGGGAATCCTGCATCTTCGTACCACTTAACAAATTCTTCTAATGTATTCCACATCATGTTCTCACAATATCATTCCAGTCTAGGTCAGGAACTTCTATTAAGATGTCCTGAACTGCAACTTCATTTTTAAATTCTAATAGGGTGTACACTAACTTAGCTATGTGATTAGGATCAAGTTTTCTTGATTTGAATCTAGTAGACATTTCAGTATCCACTAACCCGGGAGTAAAATTCATTATATATGGTCGTGCTTTAAACACCCTATCTTTGATTATTTTTTGTTGTTGGCGTTTATCGTTTATGTACTCAGAAAGATCTTCTGGATAATAAGGCATCATTATAGACTTGCTGTTGATATTGACAATAGTCTTAGGGGTATTTTTCCATAGCTCTATAGTCTTAATTAAAAGATCAGTTTGAGCAAAAGGCACGTATGCGTTGTTTATAAACACATCGCAAGTCTCTAACTGTTCAACTATAGTATTTCTAGTATCTTCTAAAGAAATATCAAATCCATTAGATCTACTGTAACCTACAACTGTATGCCCTTGACTTTGAAAATACTCTGCAAGGGCTTTACCGATACCTTGCGTATGTCCAGTAATTGCTACTTGCATACCATTCCTGCAATTACAACTAGCCCTGCTTTAAGATGGTATTGGTCAACTTCAACAATAGTTAGATCAAGATTACATTCTGCTAACTGTTGTCTAATCTCGTCAACTGTAAAACATGCTCTTAAACTATTTTCAAAATCTTTTTTAAAGTCCTCATCTAGATACTCTCGATAAGCAATAGTTTCTTGAAGCTGTTCTTCAGATTCGGGGCGAAGAAAATCAAGTATAAACACATCCCTTGGTGCAATTCGTTTTATTGAATTCCAAAAATCTAAAGGATTATGAAAATGATGTAAGGTTAATGATGAAATAACTCTAGCATAGTTCTCTGTTACTTCAGTTATAGGCATTTGTTTAAACTCAAGATTATCTCGTGTCTTAGCAAAAGACAGCATTTCACTACTATTATCTATGCCTGTAACTTTTGTATTAGGATGAAACTCTGCTATTTCGTAAGTTAAGTCGCCGGGCCCGCAACCTAAATCAACTAATGTTGCTGGTGCAGTCTTTTTAGCTGTTTGGTAAGATATCTTAAACAAATGCTTAATTTGGTTCCTATCGTTTTGGTGATAAGATCGTGCTTGCTGGGCACCAGTCATAATTTCTGGTTCAACTATTCGTTCCATAAAAATCCTATTTGGGTGTTTGTTTCATAATGTATATATCTAAAAAAAATCTACAATAAATATTTCATGAAATTAACCTATACGCTACAGCCCAGCAATTTTGAGTACAACATTGAAGAACACTTCCCAAATACAACTAAAAGAGTAGGAGTATTCCTTTCTGGCGGAATGGAATCTTCTTTGATTAGTTTGATTGCTATAGAACGTTATGGTAAAGAAAATGTTGTATTTTTTTATTCTGATAACATCTTTTCATCTAACGATCCTGAACGTAGCTCCTATATTCATACTAACATTAGACGTGCTAAAGACCTACTAAACATTGAACCAACATATTTGAACTTTGATTACAGCGCACATATTTCAGATCGTAAGTCCTCTATTGAGCGCAACATAGCACGTATACAAACAGAGTTTAATGTAGAGTTTGTCTTGTGGGGATTTACTAAGTTATTTTTTGATGTGGAAGTATTTAAACAAGAAGGTATGACACAAGATCGGGTTAAAGAAATTGCCTTTGCAGATCCTGTAAAGTATCGTAGCGCGATAGAAGAATTTCATTTAGAAACTGATCAATACACTTGGCACTTGTTAGACATTGACATTCCAGCAGAAGTGTATCCGTTATTGCGCGATAGCTCATCATTCATTCGTAGTCCTTTTAAAAATTTAAACAAAAGCGAAGTAGTTGATTTTTATCGCCAGTTGGGTTGGTTAGATAAAGTATACAGCACAAGCTCATGTATCCGCGATAGTCTTACTAAAGTAGGTAAACATTGTGGTACTTGTTTTAACTGCCAACAGCGGTATGATGCATTTAGGATTCTTGGCGGTGTTGAAGACTTAACAGAATATGCTTCAGACGCTATTAAAGAAAGACGTGCAACTTTAGAAGAACTATATGCTATTCATCCATAACACAGTAAGCCTTTGCGATCATTGCTACAGGCATGTTCCTGCTGTCGTCTATGAAAAAGACGATCAAATCTTAATGACTAAGAAGTGTACAGAGCACGGTGAGATTACTAGCATTGTAGAAATAGATACAGAGTTCTATTATAGTCTAGATCATCATAGAGACATTGAGTCCTTCAATCAAGTTTTATTTGAAGCAAGTGATCGTTGCCAACTTAATTGTCCTCATTGTTACCACTTGCCTGATAACAAAGTACAAGATCGTCCTATAGAAGAAATTATAGAACAACTTAAACAGTTTCCTAAAGATAGTGCGCCTATGCTTGCAGGTGCTGAGGCAACCCTCCGTCCAGACTTTGTAGAACTATGTTCAGAAATTAATAAACTAGGATTTAAAAAGTTTGAGCTACTGTCAAACGGTTTACGTTTTGCAGACATGGATTTTACTACAGATTGTTTTAATGCAGGTCTAACAACTATGTGCCTTGGCCTTAACCATCCTAGCTACCAAGGCGAGAAAGTTCATACTAAACAACTACGTGGATTAGATAACATGATAGAAGTTGGCTACCAGATTGGCTATGTAGGATATACCATTGAAGACTACGAGCATATCCCTTTTATCCTAGACGAAATCAAAGCAATAAATCATAAACAAATTAACCATTATAGAATTAGATGCGGTAGCTTTATAGGTCGTAGTAACGATCAACAACGCGGTTACCTAAGTGTTCTAGTTAAAAAAATTAAAGAACATATAGGTGGTGAAGTTTTGGCTTACGCATCGGATGACAATCCGTATCATGTTATGTTACAATGGAATGATATATTGTTACGTGTAATACAGTGGCCAGATGTTACTAATGTTGATTTAGAAGAATTAGCAACAGGCCCATGGTGCCAATTTTATGACGGCCCTATAACAAACTTTGTGCATCAAGTTATTACTCGCGATGCATATAAGAATATGAGTATGCCTCAACTTGATAGAGTGCCATCAAAATATCAGTATAGGTCAATGGCTAACTCAACGTATAACTATTGGAAGGACGACTGGAAAGGTCCAGTTCCATTTACAGAATTTAATTGGGATCTAACCCCAGAACAGACACCACAACATGTTTATAGAAAAATTACCATTCACAGTTAATCTACCTACTTTGCAAGCAGACCTAGATCGTACTGTTAGCACAATAGGTTGGCCTGAAAAGAAAATAGAACACGAAGGCAGATCATACCATGCAAATCAACTTGGCTTAACATATCGCCAAGGCGCAACTTATCCTTGGTATGATGCTAGCGGTAGTTTGTATGATAAAGACCAAAAACATTTTACAGGTAACGAATCTGATTTTACTGAATGGAATAATGTTGGTGAAGCAACTAAACTAGCAATAGAAGAGTTATCAGCAAGCACCGGCATAAGATTTGGTCGTTGCAGGTATATGCGACTTATGCCCAAATCTGGACTAAGTGTACACCCTGACTTTGAATGTCGCTATCATCTTGTGTTTAAAACAAATCCACATGCTTACTTTTTAGATTGCGAGCCAGACAATGTGCTAGCCGCTAAAGCATATCACATCCCTGCTGACGGACATTTTTATAAAGTGGACACTACAAGAAATCATACTGTGTTTAATGGCGGTTGGGAACCTAGAATTCATTTAGTACTATGCGCGATGTAAACGTTATCTTTTTAACAGGTGTAATGACACCTTGGATGGAAAGAAGTATTGGTGCATATCAGCTTGCAAGTTTTGTAAGGCAACACGGATACACAACACAAGTAATAGATTTTATCCATTTACTTGATAACACTCAACTTCTAGGTCTACTTAAAAAATTTACAAGTAATAGTACGCAAGTTATTGCTGTAAGTTCTACATTCTTGTCTTCAGAAGTGTTTATTGGCGGTGGGCAAAAAATAGGTTCGCGTTTAGAAATGTTACTAACGTGCCTTAGAGAATATAAAAAGATATATCCTAATGTTAAGATTATAGTTGGCGGTGCAAAGGCAACAGCTTATCAAAATGTTGATGTTATTGATCATGTTATTACAGGATACGGTGAAATTGCATTTTTAAAATTTTTGCAAAATGAATATACTAGTAAAGTTATTAATGGGGACTTATATCTAAACCAATTTGATGCTAGTAAAATAAATCATAAATTTACCGACAATGATATAATATTTCAAAACGAAACATTGCCTTTAGAAATTAGTAGAGGTTGTATATTTAAATGTAAATTTTGTGCTTATCCATTAAATGGAAAAAAGAAACTTGATCACATTAGAGATGTAGAGTTAATAAAAGAAGAACTAGTTAATAACTATGAAAAGTGGGGAGTTACTAACTATCTAATACTTGACGACACATTTAATGATAGCAATGAAAAATTACAAATGCTACATGACATGATTGTTAAATTACCATTTAAAATTAGTTTTGTCTGCTATTTGCGTTTAGACTTGTTGTATCATTTTAAAGATACACAGTTAGAAATGTTAGAAAATATGGGTCTTAAAACATGTCATTTTGGAGTAGAAAGTTTTTATCCCCCCACTGCAAAATTTATTGGCAAAGGGTTTAGTGGTGATAAAAGTAAAGAGTTTCTCTTATTCTTAAAAGAAAGATGGAAGAACAAAATTAGTTTCATGTGTACTTTTATTTCAGGGTTGCCGCTAGAGACTAAAGAAAGTTGTATAGATACAAATACATGGTGTAAAGAAAATGAAATCACCTATTGGATTATGCCATTATTCATAGACCCAACACATGTGTATAAAAGCGATATAGATATCAATTATAAAAAATACGGGTACGAATTGCATCCAGACGGGTCATGGACTAGCAACTTAATGACATTTCAAGAAGCTAAGGAAATTGCACATAACATAGATGCTACTAATCATAAAGTGTCAGCTTGGAATATGTTTGCGTTATTATCATTAAATATACACACCGCTGACGAATTGTATCATATGAAATACAACGAGCTAGATAAAAATGTATATCAACAAACTGGTGTTAAGCGGATTAACGAATATATAAGAAGATTAACAGAACTATGAACGATGAATATCAAATAATTAGAAGTTCTAGTCCAGCCTGGGAAGAAATCTATGCTATTGCACAGCAGGATAAAGGCCACAGCTTATGGGCAAACTATCAAACTATAAACTTAGCAGAATACGAGCATATGATTGTAAATGTGAGAGATGGTGTACCAGCGGCATTCCACGGAGTGTTTAACAAAGGACGTTGGCCCGATAATGTTTCTCGTATTTGTAATAGAGCATACATAAACCCGCATTTTAGAAACTTAGGACAGGGTTTAGAAATTACTAGTAAAAATATTAAGTTTGTGCTAGATAACTACGGAGTTTGGGATAAAGATGTACTGTTTATTTCTAGGGGTGTACAGTACGATGACCCAGAAATTAGCTGGCAAAAGTTTGAAAAATTCTGTAAATTCCTAATAAAAACTACGGGCTACAACCTAGTCTATGACGACTATTTGTATAAATGTTGCCCATCAAAGTGTAAAGATTGCTATCAATTTTGTGTATGGTACGACCCTAAAGGCTTAAAAAGCTCATTAAACATAGATAAAATTACAAAAGAACAGTGGAATACGCTCTAGCTCTTAATGTCTGCAATTACATAAATACACTAATAAAGACTCCAGGAGTTATAGAATATGTCATTAAGAATCCGCAGAGGAACCAACGATCAACGAGCACTTGTACGTTTTGATATCGGAGAGCCAGTTTGGACTTCAGATACTAAGCAACTATACATAGGCGACGGCACTACAATTGGGGGTGTTAACATCCTAGCAAACTCTGTTGGGCCAGGAATTGTTTGGAACAATACTACACAAAAAATTGAAGTTGGTAATTTTGCTATTACCACAGACGATGTACAAGAATCAGAAACGCCAGAAAACGTTTGGTTTACTAACGCTCGTGCATTGAGCGCAATCAGCGGTGCATTAGTTGAAGGACAATCCCAGGGTAATGTAACATTTACTTACGAAGAAGAAACTCCAGGAAATGCTGCCTCATTATACGCTAATGTAACGTTAGACGGTGTTGGTATCCAAGCAGTTGAAGACGATACGAGTCCAGCATTAGGCGGCAATTTAAGTCTAAACGGAAAAACTATTAACGGTACTGGTACTATTAACTTTACTGGTACTGCAACTGCTACTACCTTTGCAGGTGCGTTTACAGGCGCATTAACAGGAAACGTTAAGAACTCGGTAGGCGGCACAATTATTGATCACACTACTAAAGCATTGTCAATTGATAGTATTGCAATGGGTGGTAGTAGCGGTTTAGTAACTGGTAATCGTATTGCATTTGGTACAACTGATGCCGTATTCTTTACACAGGGGTATAGTGCAATTAGCCCGTGGATTACATTTGCACAATATCAATCTGCAAATGCTAATACTTCAAACATCTTGTTTACAAGAGCACGTGGTACATTAGTAGCACCAACTAGTGTAGTAAGCGGTGACGTTATTGTTACACTGGCAGCAAGTGCAAGAGCTGGAAATGCTTTCTCAAACGGTGGTAGCATTGTTTGTGTTACATCGGGTACTGTTAGTAATGGAGCAGTTGCAACTAGTTGGGCTATTGTAGCGGCTGATAGTGCTGGCGGCACAAATCAAACATTAACTGTTAGTGCATCAGGCGTTGAAAGTAACAAGTATATTAAGTTTGGTCAATATAACACAACGCAACGCGATGCACTATCAACAGCATCACCTACTAACTTTGGTATGGTAATTTATAACACTACTGTTGATAAATTCCAAGGTTGGCAAAATACAGGCGGTGCGCTTGCTGAATGGGTTGATCTTAGTTAATTAAAGATACTAACATCTTTTACTACGGCAGGCAAGGTTTTTAATAAATCTTGCCTGTTTTCACTTTTAGGTGTACATAACCCACACCCGCATAGTTTGTTAGGACATACAATAATAGGCATAGAATTTTGCTCAAGATTTGTTCTAAGACTAGCAACAATAACTCCCCAAGCATCTAAGTGTCCAATTGGGCCGCGAGTACTGTCTAATCTTGCTTGGCACGTTTGATGTGTAAAAACTTGTTTTGTTTGCTGTTCAATATGTAAGAAGTACCAGTTAACACTACAACTCCATCCCTGAAATTCTCTAAAGTTAACTACTTTACTTTCTATTGTACCTTTGTTTGTACATAGACCCATAGTGCGACCTCCACAACATGGACGCATAGTTTTACTAGGTTCCTCTATATTCCAAAACTCTTTAAACCATTGTTTCTGTTCAGCAGTATATATGTGTGCTTGACTAGATGCACTATCAGGATCATCACCAATTATCCTGGGAATGTATCTAATGCCTTGTACTTTAAAAGATTCGCACACATCTTTACATTCGTTAAAATATTGTGCATGAAACATTACATTTACTTTTAAATTTTTTCCTGCGGTGTGGAATTGTGCGATTCTTGCTAGGGCCTGAGCTTTTAACTTATCCTGTGCTTCACAATGATAGCTAACTGTAATAAAGTCAAAATTTTCAATTACCGCAGTGGCTAACTTTTCACCCATTGCGCCGTTAGTAGTCAAGTCTAACTTGATATTAAACTCTGTGAACAATTTACGCTGTTCATTGATATACTCAGCAAACTTAACAAAGTTAGGATTAACAGTTGGTTCACCACCTGTAAAACTTATATGGAAATCTTTATTGATACGATGTTTAGCAATAGTGCTGATATACTCAAACAAGAAGTGTGTGGTATCAATAAGCTCATCTAAACTAGCGTGTGGACTAAAATTATCGTGCCTATGTGAAGGACAATAGCTACAATCATAATTACATCTACGACCTAAATCCCATGTAATTAGAAAAGGGTCGTTGTTAACAGGAGTAATAGAAAAGAACTTATCCATTATTAGCTCTCTTAACAAACTGGTCCTTTGGTTTAGACAAGTCTGTTTTACCACATGTTCTAGCACAGGTAATTAACTTTTTAGTAGTCCAGTATTCATCCCATACTCCTTGCCAGTTGTTGCTGTCAATAATATCTTTAATAGAATGTAAGTCTGTACTAAGATTGTCAATACCGCCAATGCTTGCAATTAAGTCATGATATTGGTCAACAATCTGTTGTCTAATATCTGTAAGCATTGGTTGAGCATAACTATGATTATAAGGTGCGCTTGCTAAGAAGCAACACGGGAATACATTCTTGTGTGCATCAATGTAAATTTCTTTTTTGTCTTGGGCATAACAATCTATTTCAGTTTCCTTATACCACGATTTAAAATTATCTACTGCCTTCTTGTCAATTAGTACTACTTGATTAGTTTCTGGTGGTTCTAAATAATATTTGTGAGTACCGTCTTTATCGACTACACTAAACTTTGGTTCACCAATAAATCGTATGGTATTCTTAACTGCAAAGCGAGAAAATCCAATTTCTTTACTGCGGCGTTCTGCCTCGTCTACTTGGTGTTCATTGTGTTTAAACTTAATAAACACCCACTCGGCAATTCCGCCCTCATCAATAAATGTAGTAGCATTGCGAATAACGTTTTCATACTTTGTGCCAATGCGATATAAATGATGAGTATCTTCCAATCCATCTAACGCAAATATAACAACATGCTTCTCTGGCATTGCTTGTCTAAGAGCTTGCCACCAACGTGTACTACGGGCGCCACCATTAGTATGAATACGTAAATCAATATGAGGTGC
>JACCDO011697142.1_pt1 | contig 17295 bp, 14 predicted proteins | sample 7446101 | NCBI WGS metagenome assembly JACCDO01 (sample SAMN15323440, study PRJNA562643) | freshwater metagenome | isolation source: river surface water | place: USA:Blue River Watershed | collected 2017-08-16 | reverse complement strand
GCTGCGAGGGCAATGCCCATGAACTCGCCGCTGGCGATGCGCTTGGACCACATCTCCGGCCCGGTGATGTGGGCGCTGGTGCCGCCGGCATCCACGGCCACGGTCACGGGCATGTCCACCACGTCGAATTCGTAAATGGCTTCCATGCCCAAGTCGGCAAAGCCCACCACCTTGGCTGTCTTGATGGCCTTGCTCACCAGGTAAGCAGCACCGCCCACGGCCATGAGGTAGGCACTCTGGTGCTTCTTGATGGCCTCGATGGCGGTGGGGCCGCGCTCGGCCTTGCCAATCATGGAGATCAGACCGGTGGAGCTCAGCATCATCTCGGTGAATTTGTCCATGCGGGTGGCGGTGGTCGGGCCTGCCGGGCCCACGGCCTCGTCACGCACCGGATCCACCGGGCCCACGTAGTAAATCACGCGGTTGGTGAAGTCCACAGGCAGCTTCTCGCCCTTGGCCAGCATGTCCTGGATGCGCTTGTGCGCCGCATCGCGTCCGGTGAGCATCTTGCCGTTGAGGAGCAGGGTGTCGCCCGGCTTCCAGCTGGCGACCTCGGCCTTGGTGAGCGTGTTGAGGTCCACGCGCTTGCTCTTTTGGGTGTCGGGGGTCCAACTGACGTTGGGCCACAGATCCAGAGAAGGCGGGTCGAGGTACACCGGGCCCGAACCGTCCATCACAAAGTGGGCATGGCGCGTGGCCGCGCAGTTGGGGATCATGGCCACCGGCTTGCTGGCGGCGTGGGTGGGGTAGAGCTTGATCTTGACGTCCAGCACCGTGGTGAGGCCGCCCAGGCCCTGCGCGCCAATGCCCAGGGCGTTGACCTTGTCATGTAACTCCAGGCGCAGCTCTTCCACCTGGGTCAGCTTCTCGCCGCGCCCGGCCTTGGCCTGCAGCTCGTACATGTCGATGTCATCCATCAGACTTTCCTTGGCCATCAGCGCAGCCTTTTCAGCCGTACCGCCGATGCCAATGCCCAGCATGCCCGGGGGGCACCAGCCTGCGCCCATGGTGGGCACGGTCTTGAGCACCCAGTCCACCACGCTGTCGCTGGGGTTGAGCATGACCATCTTGGACTTGTTCTCGCTGCCGCCGCCCTTGGCCGCCACGGTGACTTCCAGGGTGTCGCCGGCCACGATCTCGGTGAAGATGACCGCAGGGGTGTTGTCCTTGGTGTTCTTGCGCAGGAACTGCGGGTCATCAACCACCGAGGCGCGCAGCATGTTGTCGGGGTGGTTGTAGCCGCGGCGCACGCCTTCGTTGACGGCGTCCTCCAGGGTGCCCTTGAAGCCCTCGAAGCGCACGCCCATGCCCACCTTCAGGAACACGTTGACGATGCCGGTGTCCTGGCAGATGGGACGGTGGCCCATGGCGCTCATCTTGCTGTTGGTCAGGATCTGCGCGATGGCGTCCTTGGCCGCCGGCGACTGCTCGCGCTCGTAGGCACGGGCCAGGTGCGCAATGTAGTCGCTGGGGTGGTAGTAGCTGATGTACTGCAGGGCAGCGGCTACGGATTCGATCAGGTCGTCTTGGCGGATGGAGGTCATGTCGTTGAGCGCGCAGGGCGCATAAGTGATGGAACCGAAAACAGGGGCGATTTTAGGTAAGAAACCCGCCTGACCGCTTGAGGGCCTCGGCCCGCCCCCCCTTTGCGGCCTGCCCCCTTAGTCAGTAGCCTGTAAGAGCCCGGCGCGACAGTCCCGCTGTTGTGCGATATTCAATTCCCGAGGAGACACCCCCATGAGCACGTCCGAGAACGCCCTCTACCCCCCGCCCGCCGACTTTGCCCAGCACGCGACCGTGTCCGGTTCTGCCGCCTACGAGGCCCTATGCAAGCAGGCGGAGCAGGATTACGAAGGCTTCTGGGCCACCCAGGCCAAGCGCCTGCTGAGCTGGAAAAAGCCTTTCACCAAGGTGCTCAACGAGAGCAACGCCCCGTTTTTCAAGTGGTTCGAGGACGGCACGCTGAACGCCTCTTACAACTGTCTGGACCGCAACATCGAGCGCGGCCTGGGCGAGAAGACCGCCCTCATTTTTGAGGCCGACGGCGGCGAGGTCACCCGCGTCACCTACAGCCAGCTGCTGGCCAAGACCTGCCAGATCGCCAATGCGCTCAAGAGCCTGGGCGTGAAAAAGGGCGACCGCGTCATGATCTACATCGCCATGTCGGTCGACGGCGTGGCCGCCATGCAGGCCTGTGCGCGCATCGGCGCCACCCACTCGGTGGTGTTCGGTGGCTTCTCGGCCCAGTCACTGCGCGACCGCATTGAAGACACCGGCGCCGTGGCGCTGATCACCGCCGACTGCCAGGTGCGCGGCGGCAAGCAACTGCCCCTCAAAGCCATCGTCGACGAAGCGCTCACCCTGGGAGGCTGCGACAGCATCAAAAACGTGCTGGTGGTCAACCGTGGCAATGCCAAGATCGACATGAAGGCGGGCCGCGATCTCTGGATGCACGACGTGGCGGACCAACAGCCCACCACCTGCGAACCCGAGTGGGTCGAGGCCGAGCACCCGCTCTTCTTGCTGTACACCTCCGGCTCCACCGGCAAGCCCAAGGGCGTGCAGCATTCCACGGGCGGCTACTTGCTGCATGCAGCGCTCACCACCGAGTGGACCTTCGACCTCAAAGCCAACGACGTGTTCTGGTGTACTGCCGACATCGGCTGGGTCACCGGCCACACCTACATCACCTATGGCCCGCTGGCCCTGGGCGGCACCGAAATCGTCTTTGAAGGCGTGCCCACCTACCCGGACGCCGGCCGCTTCTGGAAGATGATCCAGGACCATCAGGTCACGGTCTTTTACACCGCGCCCACCGCCATTCGCTCGCTCATCAAGGCGGCCGAAGCCAACGACGCCGTGCACCCCAAGAGCTACAACCTCAAGAGCCTGCGCCTGCTGGGCTCGGTGGGTGAGCCGATCAACCCGGCGGCCTGGGAGTGGTACCACCAGCATGTGGGCGGGGGCCGTTGCCCCATCGTCGACACCTTCTGGCAGACCGAGACCGGTGGCCACATGATCACCCCGCTGCCGGGCGCTACCACCCTGGTGCCGGGGTCGTGCACGCTGCCCTTCCCGGGCATCCAGGCCGCTATCGTGGACGAGACCGGCAAGGACGTGCCCAACGGCCAAGGCGGCATCCTGGTGGTCAAGCGTCCCTGGCCGTCCATGATCCGCACCATCTGGGGCGACCCCGAGCGCTTCAAGAAAAGCTACTACCCCGACGATTTCAAGGGCAAGTACTACCTGGCGGGTGACGGTGCGATCCGTGACGCCAAGACGGGTTACTTCACCATCACCGGCCGTATCGACGATGTGCTGAATGTGTCCGGCCACCGCATGGGCACGATGGAAATCGAGTCGGCCCTGGTGAGCTGTACCGAATTGGTGGCCGAGGCTGCCGTGGTGGGCCGTCCTGACGACACCACCGGCGAGGCTGTGGTGGCCTTTGTGGTGCTCAAGCGTCCGCGCCCCACCGGCGACGAGGCCAAGGCCATCGCCAAGACCCTGCGCGACCACGTGGGCAAGGAGATTGGCCCCATTGCCAAGCCCAAGGACATCCGCTTTGGCGACAACCTGCCCAAGACCCGCTCGGGCAAGATCATGCGACGCCTGTTGCGCTCCATCGCCAAGGGTGAGGCCATCACGCAGGACACCTCCACCCTGGAGAACCCGGCCATCCTCGATCAGCTGTCCGAGAACAACTGACCCCGTCGGGCCGAGACCTCACCTCGGTTGTCGCCACAAAAAAACCCCGTTGCCCAGAGGCCACGGGGTTTTTTGTGGGCTGCAAAAGATGTTACTTCTGGCTCAGCACCCAGGCCGCCAGTTTCTTGGCGTCTGCATCGGTCACTTGCGGGTTGGCGGGCATGGGCACGGCGCCCCACACGCCAGAACCGCCTTTTTGTATCTTCGTGGCCAGGGTATCGGCAGCGCCCTTGTCAGCCGCGTATTTCTTGGCCACGTCCTTGTAGGAGGGACCCACAAGCTTGCGATCCACCGCATGGCAGGCCATGCAGTTCTTGGCGGTGGCGAGTGCCTGGTCGGCCACGGCCGGCAGGGCCAGCAGGGCGCCCGTGGCCACAACCAGCAGAGACAGGTGTTGCTTGAGTTTCATGTCAGACCTTTCAAACGTGAAGAGGGGTGGAACCGGATGGCCGCTCAGTAGCTGCTATCCGACGGAAAGTTGTCCAGGACCGCGCCCTTGCTGGCACTGGCGGCATTGAACGCAAACTTGGCTTGCACGCCACGCAGGTAGCGCGGCGCCGGCGCTTTCCAGCCCGCACGGCGCTTGGCCAGTTCGGCATCGTCAACATTCAGTTGCAGCACTTGTGTGTGAGCATCGATGGTGATCGAGTCGCCTTCGTGCACCAGGGCGATGTTGCCGCCGGCAGCGGCTTCGGGTGCCACGTGACCCACCACCATGCCCCAGGTGCCGCCGGAGAAGCGGCCATCGGTGATCAGACCCACACTCTCGCCCAGACCCGCACCGATCAGCGCACCCGTGGGTGCCAGCATTTCCGGCATGCCGGGGCCTCCCTTGGGGCCGAGGTAGCGCAGCACCATGACGTCGCCAGCCTTGATCTTCCCGTCCAGGATGGCTTTGAGGGCGGACTGCTCATCGTCGAACACGCGAGCCGGTCCCGTGATGACCGGGTTCTTGAGGCCGGTGATCTTGGCCACGGCGCCTTCGGGTGAGAGGTTGCCTTTGAGGATGGCCAGGTGGCCCTCGGCGTAGAGGGCCTTGTCGATGGTGCGGATGACGTCCTGGTTGGCGGCGGGCGTATCGGGAATGTCCTTGAGCGTCTCGGCAATGGTCTTGCCGGTGACCGTCATGCAGTCGCCATGCAGCAAGCCGGCGTTGAGCAACACCTTCATGACCTGCGGGATGCCGCCGGCCTTGTGCAAATCGACCGCCAGGTAACGGCCGCTGGGCTTGAGGTCACAGATGACCGGCACTTTGCGGCGCACGCGCTCAAAGTCGTCGATGGTCCACTCCACGCCAGCCGCATGGGCAATGGCCAGGAAGTGCAGCACCGCGTTGGTGGAGCCGCCGGTGGCCATGATGACGGTGACGGCGTTCTCGATGGCTTCACGGGTGACGATGTCACGCGGCTTGAGGTCTTTCTTGATGGCCTCAATCAGCACGCGGGCCGACTCCTTGGCGGAGTTCTGCTTTTCGTCGTGCGGGTTGGCCATGGTGGAGGAATAGGGCAGCGACATGCCCATGGCCTCGAAGGCGCTGGACATGGTGTTGGCGGTGTACATGCCGCCGCACGAGCCGGTGCCGGGAATGGCGCGTTTTTCGATTTCCAGCAAGTCGGCATCGCTCAGCTTGCCGGCGGCGTTCTCGCCCACGGCTTCGAAGACGCTGACGATGTTCAGTTCCTTGCCCTGGTAGTGGCCGGGCAGGATGGTGCCGCCGTACACATACACCGCAGGCACGTTGGCGCGCAGGATGCCCATCATGCCGCCGGGCATGTTCTTGTCGCAGCCGCCGACCACCAGCACGCCGTCCATCCACTGGCCTTGTACACACGTCTCGATGCAGTCAGCGATGACTTCGCGGCTGACCAGGCTGTATTTCATGCCTTCGGTGCCCATGGCCATGCCGTCGGAGATGGTGGGGGTGCCAAAGATCTGGGCGTTGCCGCCGGCTTCCTCGATGCCTTGCACGGCGGCGTCGGCCAATTTTTGCAAGCCGCTGTTGCACGGGGTGATGGTGCTGTGGCCGTTGGCCACGCCCACCATGGGTTTGACGAAGTCGCTCTGTTCGTAGCCCATGGCGTAGTACATGGAGCGGTTGGGCGCGCGCGATTTGCCCTCGGTGATGTTGGCAGAACGGCGGTTGATCTTGCTGGGTTGGGTGGCCATGGTGGAGGGGTAGAAAAAGAGGGGGGAATCGATGAAAAAACGAGTGTAACCTCGCGCAGGAGGCGACAATAGTCGCTATGTTGATTCACCCCCAGTTCGATCCGGTTGCCCTGCAGATCGGCCCCCTGGCCATCCACTGGTATGGGGTGACCTATTTGGCCGCTTTTGCGCTGTTCATGCTGCTGGCGCGTGCGCGTTTGCGTCAACCGGCCTTCACCCACGCGACCCCTGTCTGGCGGGCGACCGATGTTGAAGACCTGCTGTTCTGGGGGGTGTTGGGGGTGATCATCGGCGGGCGGGTGGGCTATTGCCTCTTTTACAAACCCGCCTATTACGCCGCGCACCCGCTGGAGGTGCTGTTTGTCTGGCAGGGGGGCATGAGCTTTCATGGGGGGATGCTGGGCGTCATCGGGGCCATGGCGCTGTGGGCTCGGCGTCAGGGACGCCTCTGGCTGGAAGTGACCGACTTCATCGCGCCGTGCGTGCCCACCGGGTTGGCAGCGGGCCGTGTGGGCAACTTCATCAACGGCGAGTTGTGGGGGCGACTGGCTGATCCGGGGCTGCCCTGGGCCATGGTGTTCCCCACCAGCGGCACGCAACTGCCCCGGCACCCCTCCCAGCTTTACCAGTTTCTTCTGGAAGGCCTGTTGTTGTTTGTCTTGCTGTGGTGGTACGCCCGGCGCCCGCGTCCAGTGGGCGCCGTCTCCGGGGCTTTTCTGATGGGTTACGGGGTGTTTCGCTTTGTGGCTGAGGTCTTCCGTGAGCCGGATGCGCACCTGGGCTTGTTGGCGTTGGGCATGAGCATGGGGCAATGGCTGTGCGTGCCCATGGTGGTGGCCGGACTGGGGCTCTGGACCTGGGCAAACCGGCGGGCATAATGCCCGCGATGGCCTGGGGTGATTGTGAGGCGTGGCACCCTCGCGCACAATACAAGCGATGAAACCGCCCCGGGGTACCGGTTGGGTCCGGACCAACCCCTACAAACGAGGAGACCACCATGGACAGTTTGCTGAAGCGCAGAAGCCTGTTGCAATTGGGAGCGGCCACCTGGGTCGCGTCACCCTGGCCGTCAGCTTGGGCTGACCCCAACTGGCCCGCCAAACCGGTCACGCTGGTGGTGCCCTTTCCTGCGGGCGGTGGCACGGACGCGTTTGCCCGGCCCTTTTCCGCCCAGTTTGCGAGGCTCACTGGCAAACAACTGGTCATCGACAACCGAGGCGGTGCCGGCGGCAACCTGGGTGCCGGCTTGGCCGCCAAGGCCCCGGCCGATGGCTACAACCTGTTCATGGGGGCGGTCCATCATTCCATCGCGCCCTCCATGTACCCCCGACTGGACTACGACCTGGAAAAAGACTTCGTCCCTCTGGCCCTGATGGCGGTGGTGCCCCAGGTGCTGGTGGTCAACCCGCGCAAGTTGCCCGGCGATTTCAAAGCCTTCATGGAAGCGGTGCGCAAGGCGCCTGGGCAGTTCAACTACGGCTCGGCGGGTGGGGGCACGTCGCACCATCTGGCCGGTGAACTCTTCAAGATCCAGACCAAGACCTTCATCACCCACATCCCATACCGTGGGGCAGGTCCTGCCCTGCAAGACCTGATTGCCGGCAACGTGGACATGATGTTCGACGGCTTGGGCTCCTCGGCACAACACATCAAAGGCGGACGCGTCAAAGCCTTGATGGTGTCGGGCGCGAAGCGCAACCCAGCGTTTCCCGATGTGCCCTGCGCTGCCGAGTTGGGGCTGCCCGATTACACCGTCACCACCTGGTATGGCCTGTGGGCCCCGCGTGGCGTCCCTGCCGAGGTACAGTCGCGCATCCTCGACGAGGTTCGCCGAGCGGCCAATACGGACGAGATCAAGACCGCTTGGCAAGCCAACGGCGCCGAATTCCCCAACGTCACGGGGGCGGCCTTTGGCAGCTTCGTGAACGCCGAGATCCGTCGCTGGGCGTCCGTGGTCAAGGAGTCTGGAGCCAAGCTGGATTGAGTCCCTCGTCCCACACCTGACGACACACCGACACGCTCGGTGGTCAACGCTGTTGCATTTTTCCCTCTCCCACCACCCATGAAGAACGAGAATCTCTTTGCTGCACTGCGTGCGGCCTTTCCAGCCCGCCTGGATGACATCGCTGTCGAGACCGACAATGGCCTGTGCTACAGCTGGCGCGACCTGGAGCGCGCGAGTGCCATGATGGCCAACTTGCTGGAGCAGCTGGATATTCCGCCGTCCTCGCGCGTTGCGGTGCAGGTGGAGAAATCGGTCGAGGCGATGATTCTCTACCTCGCCACCTTGCGCGCCGGCCATGTGTTTTTGCCGCTCAACACGGCCTATCAAAGCGCCGAGATCGAGTACTTCATTGGCAACGCCGAGCCCGCCGTGGTGGTCTGCTCAGGTCGCAATTTTGGCTGGGTGAGCACCATCGCCTTCCAGGCCGGCACGCGCCATGTGTTCACCCTCAACGATGACCGCACCGGCACCTTGCTGGAGCGTGCCGCCGCCTGCAGCGACCGCCACACGCCTGCCGTGCGACGCGGCAGTGACCTGGCCGCTATCCTCTACACCAGTGGCACCACGGGTCGCAGCAAGGGCGCCATGCTCACCCATGACAACCTGCACAGCAATGCGGCCATGCTCAAGGACTACTGGGGCTGGGTGCCGGGTGATGTGCTGGTGCATGCACTGCCCATCTTCCATGTGCATGGTCTCTTTGTCGCCATTCACGGGGCCCTCCTCAATGGCAGCAAGATGCTGTGGCATGCCAAATTTGACCCCAAGCGGGTGATCGATGATCTGCAGCGCGCCACCGTCTTCATGGGCGTGCCCACGCTGTATGTGCGCATGTTGGCCGAGCCCACCCTCAACAAGACGACCACGCGCAACATGCGCTTGTTCATCGCGGGTTCAGCCCCTTTGTTGATCGAAACCTTCCAGGCCTGGCAGGAGCGAACCGGCCACACCATCCTGGAGCGCTATGGCATGAGCGAAACCATCATGCTCAGCTCCAACCCGTACCGGGCCGACGCCCGTCATGGCGGGCAAGCAGAGCGTCGTGGCGGCACGGTGGGTTTCCCCTTGCCGGGCGTGTCACTGCGGGTCGTGGATGACGCCGGCCATCCCCTGCCCGTGGATGAGATTGGCGGCATTCAGGTCAAGGGGCCCAATGTGTTTTCTGGCTACTGGCGCATGCCCGAGAAAACGGCCGAGGAGTTCACGGCCGACGGCTACTTCAAAACCGGTGATGTGGGCAAAGTCGATGCCCGCGACTACGTGGTCATCGTCGGGCGCAGCAAGGACTTGATCATCAGCGGCGGCTACAACGTGTACCCAGCCGAGATCGAGGGCTACATCAACGAGATGGCCGGCGTGGCCGAGAGTGCCGTGGTGGGGGTGCAGCATCCCGACTTCGGCGAGGTGGGCGTGGCCGTGGTGATTCCCAAGCCTGGCGCCCATCTCCAGGCCGAGAACATCATTGCCGAGCTCAAATCAAAACTCGCCAATTTCAAGATTCCCAAGCAGTGCTTCGTGGTGAACGAATTGCCGCGCAACGCCATGGGCAAGGTGCAAAAGAATGTCCTGCGCGATCAGCACAAGGGCTTGTTCGCCTGACCCGGGGTTTTGCTGCACACAACCGTTCGTTTTTTGAGGTTCACGTCAACGCAAAGGAATTGACTCATGACGCCACCACCTTGCTGGCCCGGCGGGCTGGCATGGACCAGTACGGTGTGCTGGTGTTTCGACAGCAAGTCTTCACCGATGACGAGCAATTGGCGTTTGCCACCCGCTTTGATGGTCAATTGCATCCCCATTTCCCATCGCAATACCCAGAGTCAGTCATGAACATGTTCAAAAGCCTCCTCGTACCCTTGCTGGCATTTGTCGGCGTCTCGGCCCTCGCCTCCGGTGAGGAAACCTACAAAGCCGTGTGCGCCAGCTGCCATGCCAACCGGGTGGCCAACGCGCCCCAGGTGGGGGACAAAGCCAAGTGGGCCCCCTTGATCGCAGAAGGTCAAGTGATCCTCACCGCCCATGGCTATGTGGGGGTTCGGGCCATGCCGCCCAAAGGAGGCAAACCGGATTTGTCGGTGGCAGGTTTTGCCGAGGCCTTGAACTACATGGTGAATCAGTCAGGCGGCAACTGGAAAACACCCGGTAACACGATGTTGAAAGACATTGAAGCCGAAATAGCGAGACGTCAAAAGGGCAAACGGGATTGATGGCTTCAAGTGAGCTGCTCTGCCTTGTCAGCCCCCGCTGTCACCAGGTGATCCGTGACTTCACCGCCTGCCCCAGCCCAATCACCGCCATCGCGTAATAACTGCTCCAGTTGTACCGCGTGACCACATAGAAGTTCTCGGTGCCAGCCACATAGCTGTTGGGCGCATCACCATTCTGAAGTTCCACCAAGGCGTACGGGCCGGGATGTTGCTGGGCTGCCTCAGGCAGCTGCACGCCCTTGGCCTGCAGGGTCTCCAGGCTGAAACTGGGCAGGATGTCGGGGGCCAGCAAGATCTCCATGTCCTGTTCGCTGGCTTGCAGCTGAATGGTGTGGTGGGTGGGCAGTCCTGGCTTCCAGCCAAACGCCTTGAAGTAGTTGGCCACCGAGCCAATGGCGTCCACCGGGCTGTTCATCAGGTCGATCTGGCCATCGCCATCGAAGTCGACTGCAAAGCGTGCCCAGCTCGATGGCATGAATTGCGGCCAGCCCATGGCACCTGCGTAACTGCCGCGCCACGCACGTTTGGGGTGCCGCTTGAGTTGAACCAGAAAATGTCCGAGTTCGGCGCGAAAAAAGTCGCGCCGCTCGTTGGCCCGTGGGTGTTCGGTGGGAAAGTCCAAACTCAGGGTGGCCAGGGCATCGAGGACGCGGTAGTTGCCCAGGTGTCGTCCGTAGTAGGTTTCTACGCCAATGATGCCCACGATGATGTCGGCCGGCACGCCATAGCGCGATTCGGCGCGCGCCAGCGCCTGGCGGTGTTCTTGCCAGAAGGCCAGGCCAGCCTCGATGCGTTTGGGCTCGATGAAGCGGTCGCGGTAAGCGGCCCAGTTTTTGCGTTGACCGACCGCAGGGGGCAACACCAGGCGCGCAATACTCTGGATCTGTCGGGCTTGCCCCAGTTGCTGTCGCACCCAGGCTTTGGGCAGCGCGTGTTGCGCAGCGAGGCGATCGGCCAGTTCTTGTACATCGCTGCGCTGACCGTAAGCGGGCCCGCTGGGCGAGACTTCACGGCGAGGGCCAGGCTTGCTAGCCAACGCATCGGGTAGGAGCAGGGTCAGACCCGTGAAGAGGGCCAGCGAGACGGCCATGCGGCCGAGGAAACGGTCAGAAGAATTCACTGCCCTTGCATGATATCAAGCCTGCAACAGACCGCACTCTCGTGTGGTCGTGGCTGCGTGGTAAGCTAAAAAACCATGTACAAGACTGGTTTTTACACGCATCCCGACTGTTGGCGCCATGACATGGGACAGGGGCATCCGGAATGCCCGCAGCGCCTGGATGCGATCCGCGACCGGCTGCTCGTCTCGGGCGTCAGTCTGGGGCTCACCGAGATCGAGGCCCCCGAGGCATCGATGTCCGATGTCGAACTCGCGCATGACCGCCTGCACGTCGCAGCCTTGCGCGGCATGTCCGATCGGTTGCGGGAAGAACTGGCTGCTGGTGGACCTGAGCACGCCGCCCTGGACCCGGACACCTTCATCAATGCCTGCACCTGGGATGCCGCCTTGCACTCAGCCGGTGCCGCCGTGGCTGCCACCGATGCGGTGATGGCCGGCGAGTTGCGCAACGCATTTTGTGCGGTACGCCCGCCTGGGCATCACGCGTCGCGCGCCAAGGCCTCGGGGTTTTGTTTTTTCAACAACGTGGCCATTGCGGTCAAGCATGCCCTGGAGCGCCATGGCCTGCAGCGCGTGGCGGTGGTGGATTTTGATGTGCACCATGGCAATGGCACGGAGGACATCCTCGCCGGGGACGACCGTGTCTTGATGGTGAGTTTTTTCCAGCACCCCTTCTATCCCTACTCGGGCACCGAGCACCCGGCGTCCAACATGCTGAATGTGCCGGTGCCGGCCTACACCCGCGGCATGGATATTCGCGGGTTGGTGGACGAAGTGTGGATGCCACGTCTGCAAGCGCACCGACCCGAGCTGATATTCATCAGCGCTGGTTTTGATGCGCACCGTGAGGACGACATGGGCCAGCTGGGACTGGTCGAGAGCGACTATGCTTGGATCACGCAACGGCTGGTCGAACTGGCGAATCGGCATGCGCAGGGGCGCATCGTGTCATGCCTGGAGGGAGGCTACTCGCTCAGTGCCCTGGGGCGCAGTGTCGAGGCCCATTTGCGCGTGCTGGCTGACCTGTGATGCCAGCCCATCGCTTGAGTGCTGCTTGCAGCGTTGTGGTAGGACCTGAGGGAGAGCCGCGTTGAATGACTTGATGCAGTTGATGGAGGATCTGCAACGCCCGGGTGTGGCGTTGGAGTGGACGTTCCTGGTGGGCAGTTTGTTGCTGGCCTGGTTGTTCACCCGCGCATTGCAACGCCGTGTCCAGGTGCGCTCGTCGGTCTGGTTGGGTGAGAGCCCGTTCCAGGGCTTGCTGTTCCCCGTTTGTGCGTTGGCCCTGGTGTATCTGTCGCGGGTGGTGCTGGCGCAGCACCACATGCCGGTGGCGGTGCTGCGGCTGGCCTTGCCCATGCTGGTGTCTCTCGTGGCCATTCGTTTCATGGCGCGCGTGCTCACGGTGGCTTTTCCGGCTTCCTCGCTGGTGACACTGATCGAGCGCTTTGTGTCCTGGGTCGCCTGGCTGGCGGCCGTGCTGTGGATCACCGGCTGGCTGCCCATGGTGCTGACCGAACTGGAGTCCATCCGCCTTCATTTCGGCAAATCGCATCTGGATTTGCGCACCCTGCTGGAGGGGGTGATCGCGTCGCTGCTGATGCTGGTGAGCGCCTTGTGGCTGTCCTCCACAATCGAGCATCGGCTGCTCTCGCAAGCGGTGCAGGACTTGTCGATGCGCAAGGTGGCGGGCAATGCCTTGCGCGCTGTGCTGCTGTTTGTGGGCTTGCTGCTGTCCCTGTCAGCGGTGGGGGTGGACTTGACCGCGCTGTCCGTGCTGGGCGGCGCCATCGGCGTGGGCCTGGGCTTTGGCTTGCAAAAACTCGCGGCCAACTATGTCAGCGGGTTCGTAATTCTGCTGGAACGCTCCCTTCGCATTGGTGACCATGTGAAGGTCGACGGATTTGAAGGCAAGGTGACCGACATCAAAACTCGCTACACCCTGATCCGCGCGGTCAACGGACGCGAATCCATCGTGCCCAACGAGTTGCTGATGTCGCAGCGCGTGGAGAACCTGTCGCTGGCCGATCCCAGCATCCTGTTGACCTGCCAGGTCACAGTGGCCTATGGCAATGATGTGCCGCAGGTGCAGCAGTTGTTGGTGGAGGCGGCCTTGTCGTGCCCCCGTGTCTTGAAAGAACCCAGCCCCGCCGCTCACTTGATGCAATTGGGGCATGACGGCCTGGAATTCACCCTGGCTTTCTGGATACGGGACCCGGACAACGGGCAAACCAACGTCCGCTCCAACGTCAACATCGCCATTCTCGAGGCATTGCGCAAGGCCGGCATCGAGGTGCCTTACCCCAGCAGCAAGCAACCACTGGACCGCGTGCCGCAGGTGCCTTGACAGCAGAAAGACAGCAGGGAGGCAGCACCAAGACAGGCGGCACGTGTCAGAAGACAGCCGGTGGCGGCCCTCTGACGGGTCAGTCCATCAGTGATGGCAACCACAGGCTCATGCCGGGGAACATCACCAGCATCATGAGCATGAAGGCCATGATGGTCACGAAGGGCCAGCACCCTCTGAAGATTTGCCCCAGGCTCACGCCGGGCAGCAGGGCGTTGAGCACAAAGAGGTTCATGCCCACCGGCGGCGAGATCAGGCCGATCTGCACCACCATCACAATCAACACGCCAAACCACACCGGGTCAAAGCCCAGTGCCAGCACAATGGGGAAAAACAGCGGGATGGTGAGCAACACCATGGTGAGCTCTTCCATCACCGTGCCCAGCACGATGTAAATCACCATCATCGCCACCACCACCATGGTGGGCGACAAGCCCATGTGGGTGATCCACTCCTTGAGGTCCATGGGCATGGTGGTGAAGTTCACGAAATTGGCAAATACCGAGGCGGCAATCAGCAGGGTGAACAGCATGGCCGTGGTGCGTGCCGATTCCACCAGCACCTCGTAAAGAGACCTGAGCGTCAGGCGGCCTCGTGCCAGGGCAAACAGGAATGCCCCCGCGGCCCCAATACCGGCCCCTTCAGTCGCCGTGAAGATGCCGCCATAGATACCGCCCAGCACAATCACCACCAGCAGGGCCACCCCCCAGATACCGCGCAGGGCTTGCCAGCGTTCGGCCCAGGTGCTGCGTTTGCCGGCCGGCGCATGGTCGGGGTCCAGCGAGGTGATGACGGCAATGCCCACCATCATCAGGGCGGCCGTGGCCAGCCCAGGAATGACACCGGCCGCGAACAGCTTGCCGATGTGGGTTTCGGTGATGATGCCGTAGATCACCATGATGGTGGAGGGCGGAATCATGATGCCCAGGGTGCCCCCAGCCGCCATCACCCCGGTGGACAGGGAGTCGCTGTAGCCCAGTTTTTTCATCGATGGGTACGCCACCTTGCTCATGGTGGCTGCCGTCGCAATGGAGGAACCACAGATGGCGCCAAAGCCGGCGCAGGCCGCCACGGTGGCATGGGCCAAGCCCCCACGCAAGTGGCCAATGAAGGCATTGGCCGCCTGGAACAGTTCGTGCGCGAGGCCAGCTCGGGCCACAAAGTTGCCCATCAGGATGAACAGGGGCACCACCGACAAGGTGTAGGCAAAGCCGGTTTCGTACACCACCTGCGCCGTGCTGGCCAAGGCGGGTTGCCAGCCGCGAACGTAGGTGATACCGGCCAGACCCACCACACCCATGGAAATCGCCAACGGGACACGCAACAGCGCCAGAACAAAAATGGCCGCAAAGCCCAACAGGGTTTCAATCACAGCGCGGCTCCTTCGCCTTCTTGCAGGGCCTGGGGAGGGCGAATCATCAGGGCCAGGTGCACCAAACCGGTGATGCCGCACAGCAGGCTCATGCCATAGATGAACGGGGCCTTGGGAATATGCAGTTGTGCGGTGGTTTCGCCGGTCTCGGTGAACTGCTGACCGGTTGTCCACATGAGCACCATCAGGCCCAGCAGGAGGCTGCCGCACAGCAGGTTGACCAGCACGCCTTGCAAGCGCAAAAACCAGCTCGGCCAGAGGCTGTCGAGCGAATCGAACACCACATGCTCTCCGCGACGGGACACCAGGGGCAGGGCGGCAAAGATGACGACCACCATCAACAGTTCTGTCAGTTCCAGGGAACCCGTGATGGAGCGCGACATCAGCTTGCGACCCCCCACATCAAAGAAGGTGAGCGTCATGATGGCAAACAAGGCCAACGCACACAGCAGGCTGCAGAGTTTTTCAAGCAGAGTGTTCAAGAGCAGGCCTTTCGATCCTGAGACAAAGGGGTGCCGAGATGGGGCAGAACTATACGCTGGCGCTGGACAAACAAAACGGCCTCAAGAGGCCGTTGTGTCAGGACGCAATGCTGTTTACTTTTCCATCTTGGCAATCTCGGCCCGGAATTCGGCCAGCACCTTGGCGGCATTCTTCAGGCCTTTGCCTTCGGCGTCCTTGATCCACTTGGCTTCCAGCGGGGACGTCTTGGCTTTGACGTCTGCCACAAACTTGGCGTCGGCCTTGGTGACCACCACGTTGTTGGCCTGCATCAGGGCGTAGGCACGGCGATCCACCTTGTCCCAGCCACGGCCATACAAGCGAGCAGCAAACTCACCCGACACGGCGTCGATGATTTTTTTCTCTTCCGGGCCCAGCTTGTCGTACTTGGCCGGGTTCATCATGAACACGAAGCTGGTGTTGTACAGGCCACCGGGGAAGGTGGTGGCGTGACGGATGATCTTCTCGATTCTGAACGACTCGGTGGACTCGGCGGGGAACAAGGTGCCATCCATCACGCCGCCAGAGAGCAGCTCGTACGAGTCGGGTGCCGGCTTGAGCGTGACGTTCATGTTCAGGCTCTTGGAGATCTCGTTGACCATGCCGCCGCCGACCCGGAACTTCAGGTTGGCAAGGTCGTCCACCTTGGTGATGGCTTGCTTGGTGTTGAAGACGATACCGGGGCCGTGGGTGAAGAACGACAGTACCTTCACGCCCTGGTGCTCGGCGGTGAATTCGGGGTACTTGGAGGCGATGCGGTTGTAGGCCACCGAGAGCGCTTCGGCGCTGTTGCCCAGGAAGGGCAATTCGGTCATCTGGGTCAGCACGAAGCGGCCGGGTGTGTAGCCGTGCACGGTGAAGGACAGGTCGAGCACGCCGCTCTTGACCGCGTCGTAGGTGCCGGGCGCTGCCGTGGGGGCGCGGGGCAGGATGTTGCACTTGACCTTGCCATTGGTGCGCTGCTCAACGGTGTCGCACCACTCCTTCTGGGCCAGCGACAGGGTGTGGGTGGGCCCCACCCAGCTGGAGGCCGTGAGGATGGTTTGGGCTTGGGCGGACACGCCCAACAGGGCAGATGCAGCCAGGGCAAAGGCAAAACGTTTCATGGGAACTCCGAACTGAGACAGACCAAGACTGTAACCCGCGAGACCCGTGGGGTCTCTCATGGCTTACCCGAATTAACCGACTGATCGGTCTGTTAATCTGGGCCTACAGCTGAAAAGAAAACTTTCAAGCACCTGACGGGCGAGCCGCAGCGGGTTTTTTGCGTGCGTGACCGGGCGCGAAGCACATTAAGATGCGTTGTTTGGGATGCGCTGCCCCATCGACCCGGGGCAGGGCCAAATCCCCTACAATTGACGTTTACGTAAACGTCAATCGTGAACCGTCAATTTTTTGATAACTCTGGAGCAAACCCATGAAGGTCTTGGTACCTGTCAAGCGCGTGGTGGATTACAACGTCAAGGTCCGCGTGAAGTCGGACAACACGGGGGTGGACATCGCCAACGTGAAGATGAGCATGAACCCCTTTGACGAGATTGCGGTGGAAGAGGCCGTGCGCTTGAAAGAGAAGGGCGCTGCCACCGAGGTGATCGCGGTGTCGTGTGGCGTGACCGCCTGCCAGGAAACCTTGCGCACCGCCATGGCCATTGGCGCCGACCGTGCCATCCTGGTGGAGACCAGCGAAGAACTCCAGCCCCTGGCGGTGGCCAAGCTGCTCAAGGCCCTGGTGGACAAAGAGCAACCGGGTCTGGTCATCCTGGGCAAGCAAGCCATTGATGACGACTGCAACCAGACCGGTCAGATGTTGGCCGCGCTGGCCGATCTGCCCCAGGCCACGTTTGCCTCCAAGGTGGAAGTCGCCGATGG